>ERZ773087.2045-NODE-2045-length-11292-cov-17.530569_pt1 | contig 11292 bp, 7 predicted proteins | sample MGYA00511375_ERZ773087 | MGnify/ENA primary metagenome ERZ773087 (study PRJEB29015, sample SAMEA2737995) | human oral metagenome | biome: human oral; feature: human-associated habitat; material: dental | place: China | collected 2063 ...
TTCTAATCTTTCTCCATATCTTAATTTATTTCTCATACCTTGAACAACATCATCAAGTTCTGTTAAAGCACCTAAGATATTTTTTTCTTCTGGAGTTGATTCAATAACTTTATTAATTCCACCATTTTTAATAACTATTCTTCTATCTCCCATAAGAGCAAGAATAGGGTCATGTGTTGCCATTAGAACTATCTTATTATTTCCAACAAGTAAATCTAAAGCTTTTTTTCTATCTATACCTGCATTTTCAATTTCATCTATAAGAACTATTGGAGATGTACTTAAAATAGCAGTATCTGAAATCATTAATGCTCTTGATTGTCCTCCACTCAAACTTGTTATTGGAGTATCTATTGTAAATTTTTCTCCAGCAAGTTCATTTGCTTGGTTAAATATTTTTTCTATTACACTTTCTCTATCTAAAACAAGTCTACTTTCTGCATGTAAATCTATAAATTCTCTTACAGTTAAGTCCATTACAAAGTTCATATTTTGTGAAAGTTGAGCAACTAATTTATAGCTTGGAGAAAATCTCTTTTTTGCATCCATTAATTCTCCATTTACAAGAACTGTTCTCTTTGTTGGAGTATCCCCTTGTGCTCCCCATTCTATATCTGCAAGTAATCTACTTTTTCCTGAACCTGTTGGTCCTACTATGGCAACAATTTCTCCTGCCTTTATTACTAATTCTTCATAGCCTTCTTTTTCACCTTTTTTATTATATCCTGGAAGTAAAGTTATACTTTCAACTTTCTGTTCTGTAACTCCAAGTATATCCAAAAGGTCAAAGTCCATTTCATCTAATTCATTATTGTCTATACTCATTTCCTCTCCTTAATCTGTACCTATGAACAATAAAATAAGCAAGTTTTACAATATAAATAAAAACAAGTGAAATTGCATTCTAAATTTTAGATGAAAAATTAAAGCAAGTGAGCCGAGCAAATCTCGGTGTGTTTGAAGCTGACTTGTCAGCAAGTTTACCGAATTTGCAGCGAACGTTAATTTTTCAGCGTTAAAAAATTTAGCTAGCAATGAACTGTTTTTATTATATTTATAATTTTAACAAGCTTTTTTATTGTTCTTCAAAATTTATCTTTCTAATATTTCCAAGTTGATAGCTACTTCCAATTCTAGTTTCACCTAAGCAATAAGAACATACTGCTGATGGTAATGGAAATCTTAATTTTCTTTCTATAACTGTGTCTATTTCTTCATTCTTATCCATTATTAAAGAACCAAATTCATAAGTTCCTTGTCCTGTTAAACCATTTATATGGATTATTGCTGCCTTAGGATTTACAGTTTGTACTCTTGAAGCAAAAACTTCTCTTTCTGCTTGTGAAACTATATCCCCTTTTGTGATAACAACAACATCTGCAAGTTTAAGCATAGGTCCTATTTTCTTTGGAGTGTTTATTCCACTTAAGTTATCTATTACACACACAGCTTTAATATCTTTTAAATAAGGCGAACATCTATTACATAGTCCAGCACTTTCTGTTATCAATAAATCCAAGTTATTAGTTTTTCCCCATTGTACAACTTCTTCTATATTACTTGCAAAAAAGTGGTCTGGACAAACTGAACCTGATAATCCTTTTTTTACAGGTATTCCTGCTTTTTCATAAAGAACATCATCATCTGTATAAAGACAGTCAAATTTTACAATTCCAACTTTTATATTTTGAGCTTTTAAACTTTCTACTGTTTTTATAATAAGTGAAGTCTTTCCAGATGAAGGTGGTCCTGATACTGTTATAAGTTTCATTATTCTCCTGCTCCTTCTTTAAATGTTTCTTCACATTTTTTAATTAATTCTCCCATATCATTTGAATAGATAAAGTCCCAACCAACCCAAAGCATTGGTCTACCATTTACTGGATTTTTTACTTCTGGGTGTACACTTGGGAATAAACCTTGATTAGCTAGTGTATCTCCAACTGCTTTTCCACTCATAAATTTAATTATTTTATCTAATTCTTTTGCTTTTGATGCCTTAGTTAACATAAATATTGGAGATATAATTGCTCCTTCTTTTGGCCATATAACTTCTTTTGGTCCTTTTTCTGGTACCATTTTAGAGAAGAAATAAGGCATTATTGTTACAACTGGCTCTTTTGCTTCAACCATTTGTGCAGGGTGTAAGTTAGAAAGTAAAGAATGCCCTAAACTTTTTACACCTTCAAAACCATATAATTTATAAATATGAATTAATATTGAGTTGAATAAGTCAAAATCTGCTATTGGTAATGAAACAGATTTTGCAAATTCAGGTTTTAATAAATCTTCCCAAGATCTAGGAACTTCTCTACCATTTAAAGCTGCTTTATTAACTATAAAGATTGCAGGAACAACTCCTATCATAGAATAGTCTCCATGTGGATCTTTTAAGTGAATATTTTCATTATCAAAATCTGTATTGTATTTTTCAATACCTGTCATATCTTTAAATATTCCTTGTTCTTTGAATTTACCCATTAAATCCTTATCAAAGAATAAGTCAAAACCAGCTGAAATAAACATATCTGCTAATTTATCTATATCATTTTTATCTATTACTTCATCTTTTATCCAACCAAGTCCTGAGTAAGCAGCTTTTAATTCATATTTAACTTTTATATCTTTGTTATCTGCTAAATATTTTTCAAAACCTTCTAATAAAGGAATTCTAACTGGACAAGGTAAAAGTCCCATAAGTGAAGCTTCTTTAACTCCTTCATCTTCTCTTTCAACAGATGCTATTGCATGTTGTAACATTGGAATAAAAGCATCTACATCTTCTTTCTTTATCATCATTGCTTTTTCCAATGTGATATTTTGTTCTTCTAGCTTTTGTAAAACTGCTGGATTATCTAAACCTTTAAATCCAATATTTGCAAAAACTGGAATTGTTTCTGGATATTTCTCTACTATTGATTTTATTGACATTGATTTACTTATATACATTCTAACCTCTCCTTTTAAATATCAATCTATATTTTATTTTTATTTCTTTATTATTTTAGTAAATTATACTATTCTTGTAAAGTTTTTTCTGTAACAAATGTTACAAAATATAAAAAATAAGAATCAACTTCTTTTTTATAAAGGAGTCAATTCTTATTATAAATTTATTTAATTTAAAAATTGATTTAAAGAAAGTATTCCTTTTTCTATTTCTTCAATTTTTTCTTTTAGATAATCATTTAAAACTCCTCTTTGAGTAACAGAATCTCTAGCTGAGTCTAAATATTTTTGTGCATTTTCTTTATCGCCAATTCCAATATAACAATAAGCAAGTTCAAAATCTTCTCCATCTACAACATCATTTTTGTCTATTGATATCTGTCTTGATTCTAAAAGAACTTCTATAGCTTCTTCATATCTTTCTAAGCCTCTTAAACATCTACCCATAGAATATAGATACCAGCTATCACTATTTAAATCATAAGCATTTCTAAATGAATCTAAGGCTTCTTGATATCTGTTTAAATCTAGTAAAACTATTCCTCTCATCTCAAAAATCCAAGCATCATTTCTTCCTAATTCCATGGCTCTATCAAAATGTTCTAGTGATTCTTTTCTTTTCTCTGGATTATAGCCTAATTGATATCCAATTTCTGAATGTAGCCATTGGTCATCTCTTCCTAGTTCTTTTGCTATATTTAGATATTTAAGAGCTTCTTCTGGTTGTGGTTCTTCTAATCTTCCATAAAGCCAAGCTATTTCAGAATTTATAAAAATTCTTTGATTGATATCCTCTTCACTAACCATAGTTAGAGATTTATGTAATCTTTCAATTCCTTCACTAGTTTTTCCACTTCTACCTAAGTTCGTAGCTATTTCAGTATTTATCCATTCATCATCTCTTCCTAATTCTTCAGCTCTTAATAAAAATGGAAGCCCTTCTTCATATTTACCCATATAGTCATAAAACCAACCAACTTGTGATAATGAACGTATATCATCTCTATCCAATTCATAAGCTATTAATGCATATTCAAGTGCTTTTTCATAATCTTCTAGTTTTTCATAACATACTGATATTTCTGTATTTATCCAAATATCATTTCTTCCAAGTTCCTTTGCTTGATTCTGGTATTCAAGTGCTTTTTCATAATCTTCTAACTGACGATAACACCAACCAAGTTGACTATAAATATATGCCTCATCTTTTTCTTCATCATCTAAATTTAAAGCATATTTATACTTTTCAATTGCTTCTTCATATCTATCTAAACCTGCTAAACAAGCACCATATTCTTCATTAAGCCAAGCATCATCTCTTCCAAGTTTTACTGCTTTTTTTATATATTTTAATCCTTCTTCATATTGACCTAAACCATCATAAATCCAAGCTATATCTGACATAAGATAAGGATCTTTTTTATTCTCTTTTTCAGCTATTAAATAGAATTCTAATGCCTTTTTCATATCTCCTTTTTTCTTATAGCAATGTCCTATTTCATCATTTATCCAAGCATCATTTCTACCCCATTTTTTAGCTTGTGTAAAAGCTTCTATAGCTTCTTCATATTTTTCTAGATTTCTATTACACAAACCAAGTTGAGTATAAATATATCCTGTCTCTTTTTCTTCATCTTCAACTTCTAAAGCATGATTTAGTTTTCCAATTGCTTCTTCATATCTATTAAGTTTTGATAAGCAATAAGCATATTCTGTGTTTGTCCAAGAATCATCTACCCCAATTTTTTCTAATCTTTGTAAAAATTTTAATGCTTCTTCATGTTTTCCTAAATTATTATAAAGCCAAGCTATATCTGATATTGAATAAGTATCTTCTTCATCTAGTTCAACAGCCATTAAATAATATTTTAGAGCCTCTTCTTTTTTATCTAGATTTTTATAACATGTTGCAATTTTTTGGTAAAGCCATCCCTCATCTTCTTCATAATCTTTCACAGCAAGAAAGTATTCTAATGCCTCTTCATATTTTCCTTGTCCAGATAAACAATAACCTAACTCAGAAAGTACCCATTCATCTTCTTTATTTTTAGCTAAGATAGATCTAAGTATTTCTTCAGCTTTTGTATAATCCATAGATTTATCATATAACCAAGCTATTAATGTCTCTGAGTCTAGTTCAGATTCATCATTTCTAACATATTTCCTACTTTCAAAAGCATATTCAAGTGCTTTTATAGAATTTCCTTTTTTATCTTCATTTCTTGCTAAAGATAGATATACTCCTACTAAGAAGTTACAAACATCTTCATCATCTGGATCTAATTCATATGCTTTTAAAAAATGTTTTTTTGCATTAACATAGTCTTCTAAGAAAAAGTAAGAATAACCTACTCTCCAATTCCAAAGTACAGTATCTCCTACTTCTGATTCTATAGTTTTTAAAATTTCTAAACCTTTTTCATAATTTTCTATATTATTATAAGCTCTTCCTAATTCCCCTATTAAGTCTATATCTAATTGTTCTTTAGGTAATCCTTCTATTAAGTCTATTATTTCTTGATATTTTTCTGCTTCATGTAATTTTCCTATTTTTTCTAATAATTCTTTTTTCAAAATTTTCACCTCTTATTTTATATTTTTATAGTTTATTTATTAAATTTTCTAACTCAGCTAAAGTACCTTTGTATTCATCTATATATTCTTCATGAATATTATCTATACCTTCTTTTGCAAACTTTAAATACTTTTCAGCATTCTTTCTATCTTTTAGTGCTATATAACAACGAACAAGTTCTATATCTTCTACATCTGTTAGTTCTTCTTCTTGTTCAGAGATTTTTCTTGATTGTAAAAGAACTTCTATTGCTTCTTTGTATTTTTTAAGCCCCATTAATGCTCTAGACCTATCATATAAATACTGGCCATTTAAACTATATTTAAAAGCATTTTTAAAAGCTTTTTCAGCTTCTTCATAATTTGAAAATACATCCATATATATTTGTCCTAATGACCCCCAAAGACTAGAATTTACATCATTAATTTTTATTTCATTTTGAAAATACTTTAAAGCTTCCTCTTTTCCAATAGTTTTTTCTAAATTAATCCAAAGATGCATATGTAGCCAATTATCATTTCTTCCTAAATCTTTTACTATATAAAAATATTTTAAAGCTTCTTCTGAATTTTCTAAAAGCTCATAAAGATAACCTATCTCAGAATAAATAAAAATCTTTTTATAAATATTTTCTGTATCTTCTACTTCAATTAATTTCAATGATTTTTTAAGTCTTTCAAGTCCTTCTTCAACCCTATCAAGTTTTCCTAAACATTGTCCAATTTCAGTGTTAAGCCATTCATCATCTCTACCTAATTTTTCAGCTTCCAATAGGTATTTTAAACCTTGTTCAAAATCTCTAACTTCATTACATATCCAGCCACATTCTGAAAAAAGCCATATATCTGCATTAGTAACATCTTCTTTTGCTTTTCCTATAAATGATAAATTTGTGTTAAGAGCATTTTCAAAATCTTCTAAATTTATATAAGCCCTACTTAATACATTAATTAACTTCATATCAAGTTTATCTTCTGGTAACTTTTTTATCTCTTTGATAATTTTTTCAAATTCACCATTTTCTTGCAAACTACAAATTTTTTCCCAAAATTTTTCATCCATACTCTTTACCTCTTATAGACTTTAAATATTTTTTATATAGATTATATAATTTTTATAAAGTTTTTTATATGATAAATGTTACAATTAATTTAAAATTTATTTAATATTTTTAAAAATTAGAGTAAAATGTATTAATAAGTAAAGTGTGAGGTGAGAAAATGTATAAACATGTGTTTGGACCTGTTCCATCAAGAAGATTAGGTATATCTTTAGGAGTTGATTTAGTAGTCAGCAAAAGTTGTAACCTTAATTGCATTTTCTGTGAATGTGGTGCTACTAAAAAGATACAATTAGAAAGACAAAGATTTAAAGATATAAATGAAATATTAGATGAGATTCAATCTGTCTTAAAGGATATAAAACCTGACTATATTACATTTTCTGGAAGTGGAGAACCTACTTTAAGTTTAGACTTAGGAAATATATCAAAAGCTATAAAGGAAGATTTAAAATATAAGGGGAAAATTTGCCTTATAACCAATAGTTTACTTTTAGCTAATGAAGAAGTAACAAAAGAATTAAAATACATTGATTTAATTGTCCCAACACTTAATACTTTAAATCAAGATATATTTGAAAAAATTGTTAGACCTGATTATAGAACAAGTGTAGATGAGATAAAGAAGGGGTTTATTAATCTAAATAATTCTAACTACAAAGGTAAAATTTGGATAGAAATTTTTATTTTAGAAAATATTAATGATAGTGAAGAAAATTTTATTGAAATAGCTAATTTTTTAAATTCAGAAAATATTAGATATGATAAAATACAATTAAATACTATTGATAGGGTAGGAGCTGAAAGAGATTTAAAAGCTATTAGTTTTGATAAAATTTTAAAAGCTAAGAAAATTTTAGAAGAAAATGGATTACATAATATAGAAATAATCAAAAGTTTAAATGAATTAGAAGAAAATCAAAAAATTCAAGTAAATCAAGAGCTTTTAGATAATATGAAGCAAAAAAGATTATATCAAGAGGAAGAAATCAATAAAATTTTTAAAAAAACTTAAAATATTTTAAAATTTTTGTTGACAAAATCTTATAAATAGTGTATTATAACGAATGTCCTTGAATGACATTAGCCGCTTTAGCTCATCTGGTAGAGCAACTGACTTGTAATCAGTAGGTGATTGGTTCGACTCCGATAAGCGGCACCAGTAAATCGAATATATGCGGGGATGGCGGAATTGGCAGACGCGCTAGACTTAGGATCTAGTGTCCCAGACGTGAGAGTTCAAGTCTCTCTCTCCGCACCACGCTCAAAAAAATCTTGCGGGAATAGCTCAGTTGGTAGAGCATAACCTTGCCAAGGTTAGGGTCGCGAGTTCGAGTCTCGTTTCCCGCTCCAGAATTACATATTATATATGGGGATATAGCTCAGTTTGGGAGAGCGACGCACTTGCACTGCGTAGGTCAGCGGTTCGATCCCGCTTATCTCCACCATTATGCCTAGGTAGCTCAGTTGGCTAGAGCATACGGTTCATACCCGTACGGTCGATGGTTCGAATCCATTCCTAGGCACCATTATTGATAGCAAGACATTAATGATAGTTCGTTAATGTCTTTTTTATACAATTTTGCACAAAAAATAACCTTTAATTTTCTTGATAATTATTGGATATTGTTATAAAATTAAACGAAGTTAAATAAATTTATGAGGTGAGGAGTTTGAAAAAAACAAAAATAGTTTGTACTATTGGTCCTGTGACTGAATCAGTAGAAACTTTAAAAGAATTATTAAATAGAGGAATGAATGTAATGAGATTAAATTTCTCTCATGGTGACTATGAAGAACATGGCATGAGAATGAAAAATTTTAGACAAGCAATGTCTGAAACTGGAATTAGAGGAGGTATACTTCTTGATACTAAAGGTCCAGAAATAAGGACAATGACTTTAAAAGATGGTAAAGATGTTAGTATTAAGGCTGGACAAAAATTTACTTTTACAACAGATCAATCAGTTGTTGGAGATAATGAAAGAGTAGCAGTAACTTATGAAAACTTTGCAAAAGATTTAAAAGTTGGGGATATTGTTCTTGTTGATGATGGATTACTTGAACTAGATGTTACAGAAATAAAAGGAAATGAAGTTATATGTATAGCTAGAAATAATGGTGATTTAGGACAAAAGAAAGGAATAAATTTACCTAATGTTTCTGTTAATTTACCAGCATTATCTGAAAAAGATATAGAAGATTTGAAATTTGGTTGCCAAAATAATGTTGATTTTGTGGCAGCATCATTTATAAGAAAAGCTGATGATGTAAGACAAGTAAGGAAAGTTCTTAGAGAAAATGGTGGAGAAAGAATACAAATAATTTCTAAAATAGAAAGCCAAGAAGGACTTGATAACTTTGATGAAATTTTAGCTGAATCAGATGGGATAATGGTAGCAAGAGGAGATTTAGGAGTAGAAATTCCTGTTGAAGAAGTTCCTTGTGCACAAAAAATGATGATAAGAAAATGTAATAGAGCAGGAAAAGTAGTTATTACAGCAACTCAAATGCTAGATTCAATGATTAAAAACCCAAGACCTACAAGAGCAGAAGCAAATGATGTTGCTAATGCTATATTAGATGGTACAGATGCAGTAATGCTTTCAGGAGAAACTGCAAAAGGAAAATATCCACTAGCTGCTGTTGAGGTTATGAATAAAATAGCTAAAAAAGTTGATGCTACAATACCACCATTTTATGTAGAAGGAGTAATAAATAAACATGATATAACTACAGCTGTTGCAGAAGGAAGTGCTGATATAAGTGAAAGATTAAATGCAAAACTTATAGTTGTTGGTACAGAATCTGGAAGAGCTGCAAGAGATATGAGAAGATATTTCCCTAAGGCAAATATTTTAGCAATAACTAATAATGAAAAAACTGCAAATCAATTAGTTTTATCAAGAGGAATAATTCCATATGTAGATGCTTCACCAAAAACATTAGAAGAATTCTTTGTCATAGCAGAAGCTGCTGCAAAAAAATTAAATTTAGTTGAAAATAATGATATAATTATAGCAACTTGTGGAGAAAGTGTATTTATACAAGGAACAACTAACTCAATAAAAGTAATACAAGTAAAAGCATAGTTTTTAATTTAAAAGGAGGAATGTTAATGACAGGTATAGTAGAAGTAATTGGAAGAGAAATTTTAGACTCAAGAGGAAACCCAACAGTAGAAGTAGATGTTATACTAGAATGTGGAGCAAAAGGTAGAGCTGCTGTTCCATCTGGAGCTTCAACTGGAAGCCATGAAGCAGTTGAATTAAGAGATGAAGATAAAGGAAGATATTTAGGAAAAGGAGTTTTAAAAGCTGTAAATAATGTAAATACAGAAATTAGAGAAGCTCTTTTAGGAATGGATGCTTTAAATCAAGTAGCAATAGATAAAGTAATGTTAGAATTGGATGGAACTTCTAACAAAGGAAGATTAGGAGCTAATGCTATATTAGGTGTATCTCTAGCTGTTGCAAAAGCTGCTGCTGAAGCATTAGGACAACCTCTATATAAATATTTAGGTGGAGTAAATGCAAAAGAATTACCTCTACCTATGATGAATATTTTAAATGGAGGGGCACATGCAGATTCAGCTGTTGACTTACAAGAATTTATGATACAACCAGTTGGAGCAAAATCTTTCCAAGAAGCTATGAGAATGGGAGCAGAAGTTTTCCATCATTTAGGAAAAATATTAAAAGCTAATGGAGACTCAACAAATGTTGGAAATGAAGGAGGATATGCACCTTCAAAAATCCAAGGAACTAAAGGAGCTTTAAATTTAATATGTGAAGCGGTAAAAGCTGCTGGTTATGAATTAGGTAAGGATATTACATTTGCTTTAGATGCTGCATCAAGTGAATTCTGTAAAGAAGTAAATGGGAAATATGAATATCATTTCAAAAGAGAAGGTGGAGTTAAAGACACTGATGCAATGATTAAATGGTATGAAGAATTAATAAACGAATATCCTATTATTTCAATAGAAGATGGACTAGGAGAAGATGACTGGGACGGTTGGGTAAAACTAACTAAAGCTATTGGAGATAGAGTTCAAATAGTTGGAGATGACTTATTTGTAACTAATACTGAAAGATTGAGAAAGGGAATAGAATTAGGAGCAGGAAACTCTATCCTTATAAAATTAAATCAAATTGGTTCATTAACTGAAACTTTAGATGCAATAGAAATGGCAAAAAGAGCAGGATATACAGCTGTTGTATCTCATAGATCAGGAGAAACTGAAGATGCAACAATAGCTGATGTAGCTGTTGCAACTAATGCAGGACAAATCAAAACTGGTTCAACTTCAAGAACTGATAGAATGGCTAAATATAACCAATTATTAAGAATTGAAGAAGAATTAGGTTCTGTTGCTCAATACAATGGAAGAGATGTTTTCTATAACATTAAAAAATAAACTAAAATAACTAGTTAAAATGCACTGATAGTCTTAGAAATAAGAATAAAAGTGCATTTTTTATTAAATAAAAATTGACAAGCACATCTTAATTGTTTATAATTTTAGTAAACAAATTTAAGGAGGTAATTTTTATGAAATTTAGAAATCTTGTTAAAATTATGGTTCTATGTGTAAGTATAGGAGTAACTGCCTTAGCTGCTGAGCAAACAAATAAGGTAGAAAGCAAAACTTTAGGTACAGAATTGAAAGAATATGGAAAAATTTATAATAAAGATGGAGTTTTAG
>ERZ773087.2049-NODE-2049-length-11266-cov-3.343413_pt1 | contig 11266 bp, 6 predicted proteins | sample MGYA00511375_ERZ773087 | MGnify/ENA primary metagenome ERZ773087 (study PRJEB29015, sample SAMEA2737995) | human oral metagenome | biome: human oral; feature: human-associated habitat; material: dental | place: China | collected 2063 ...
CAAATCAACCATATTGTAATTGGGCGAACTGGAGTGTGAAGAAGTGAAACTTTGTAAATATGGGATTGAATGCTTGTATCAATGGACAATGTAAAGTTTATCCATGAAATCACGCTGCTCAACCTGCTACTGCTACTGCTAATGGATGTGTAACTGGAGACTATCAAGATATCGCTGATGATGCTAATAATTGGAAATGGAAGTGTAACGGTAAATATTCAGGAACTTCAACTGAATGTTCGGCTTCTAAGCAACCAACACCTACGCCACCGGCTCCAAAGCCAGCTCCTAAAATTGAAGTAGAGTGTAGCACTAAACAGGCTTATGTCTGTGTAAAGGGAAAATTATCTGAGAAAAGTAGAAGAGAAAAGGACGAATGGGATAAAGAGTTCTCACAATGATACTATGTATGATGACCTCGTGGTAAGTATTGTGTACGTGCTGGATGGACATGTACGCCAAATACATACGATCCTTCAATAGATGATGATCCAAAGAACAAAGTTAGCTGTCATCCTCTCAAGTATGGGCCACATTGCGATGGTTGAGCTCCTCAGTTGCCACCATGACATTATCAACCGTGAAGACCGGGAAGTCCGAAAAATTAATATAATTAGAAAAACCACCCAATGGGTGGTTTTTTCTGTCAAGGAAATAAATAACTGCTTTTATAAACTTTCTACTTTACTATAAACTTTTACAGTAAAGATCTGTAGTTATTTTTTACCTAAATAGTAAGAAAAATAGAATCGATAAAGTCTTTTACCATATCCAGTCAATACATTAACTACTGCTGAACTGAAAGAAGTAAAAACTTTTTCAGTTTGCTGAAGTTCTCAGTATCAGTAGACCAACTAGAAACAAATACTTCAAGTTTTTTTAGAACTAAAAAGTTAAGAAAGTTTAATTGTACACTCCTCCTTCCTCAGGGGGGGATGCAATAAAAAAATCTGATTTTGTAATTTCTTGGGAAAATCTATTTCCCTATGAAAAAGTGAAGCTTCTGAATATTTTTTAGTATGATAGTAATGGTTACGTTCTAAAATGAGATGAGATTTTTCTACTTCAATGTCAAAAAAGAGACATCAATATCAAAGATAGGATAAGCATCTTTGACCTACTAAACCAACGACATTCGTCGTTATCGAACCCAATGTAATTTATTGAATATTATCAATCTGTTTAAAATAAAATACCAACATTCTGTCTTAGATGAGCTTTTTTCTCCTGATGCCTATACTCGAGCTGATTTTAGATTTTAGAAGAGAGGTACTATCTGAATAAATATTTTTTGGAAAACAGTATCAAGACAAACAACAATTTAAAAGTCTGATTTCTCTTTTCTATCGTAATCTTGAATGTCTCTTAACAGCGTTTGATATCAATACAATAGCACTTATTTCATCAGGTGTCTCTCATAAAGTAGAGATCTTAGACCTCGTAGATCAGCTCCTAGATCCCTCAATTCCGCATATTCCTCTAATAAAATATTCTCCTAGTAAAATTCTGATTCCACAAAAATCTTTGGGAAGGTCTGAAGAGAGAATCCAAAATGCAAAAAATACTATTTCCATCAGAGGGGAAAGTCTGACTTCTAAAACTTAATAATTTTTTAGTTCTGCAATAGTGTTCAGTAAAACGATAATTGATAAGAGAGTCCTAAGTAAAGAAATCTATTAGATTTTCCTTCTTTGAGAATATCGATTTTCTGGTATGAGCTATGATAAAGAATATCAATCTCTATACTCAATAAAAAAACCACCCAATGGGTGGTTTCTTATGTAATTTATAACCTCAGTGATTCTGAAATTTTCCCTCTTCATAATTGATATCCAGGTCAATAGCCTTGAGAGGCTATGATAAACCATTTATATGGTATTTCATCACCAGATGCTCAATATTTAGTAAGCTTAAACACTCAGGCTTCAACTGGTTGCGTTTTATCCTTATCCCAATATGCGTATCCATCTTTTATCCAGATTTTCTTGTCGGATGATGGGCTATATACTACAAATGAATCCCAGAAACTTCATACAGGGACAGAGATCCAATCTGAAGAATTCATACTACCTGCATAAAAATATCCATCATCATTATCACATAGACTATTTGGATTAGGATTTCCATGAGATCCGATACATTCTGGACGTCGGCTATATGAAGTCGCTCGATATAATCAACTGGTATCCTCTGACGATGATGCAGGCGGAAGAGATGGCGTAGATGGAGTAGATGGAAACTCTTTTCATCAGCATATCATACTATAATCAGGTTTGCCATCTATGTCACAGCTTGAGTCATCAAGTATTGCCTTTGAACTTTTTGATTGACAAACTACTTCCTTTCTAACCGACCATTCGCAGCTATCCACATACTTAAAGAATTTTTTATGGATTGATGGACAAGATGAACTGTATTGCTCCTCCCGATCGTTAAACTTATACATTGAGACAGAACACTGTCCTGAATGTTTGAAGAGTCAAACTGTTATTGGTCATTCAGAACTATCTTTCTTTTGATAAATATTTAGCATTTCGCATGTTGACTGATTGGTTTGAGAAGAACAATAATTATCATACCTTCAGCTTATACTCTTACAACTTACTGTTTTTTTAGGTTCTCCTCGAGAACAAGCACCCACAATCTCGTATCCAAAAGCTTCTTGTCCGGGTAATGATGACTTATATACTCTTCTATAAGGATCTCGTTTTAAAGTTTTCTCAAATGCCGATGTTATAACACCGTCAATTACCCAATCAGAACCTCCTGCACTTCGGTAAGGATCTGCAGCACAATCACGACGCCTCATAGGAAGACAATGTTTTTTAACCTCTATAGCATTATTACAACTGATCGCATTATTTAGACTTAGATCAGTTCTACACTGAGATGTATGATCCTTAGTTGTAGCATTTATACACCCGTGAGATCATGTGACTGTAGGCAGTGCACATGCCCATTCCGCATCACAAATAGGTTTTGATCCCGCATTCGCACAGTAAGCATCAGGATGGACATTTCATTTATCATCAATACATTTTGCAATTTTGTTAAGTCATGGAGGTAACGGTTGAGGTCTATGAGGTACTTGAGGTCACTGATAACGCTGAGTTGTATGCACTTTCGGTCATTCAGGCTTTTCTTCCGGTGCTTTAGGACTTTTATGTCCTAAAGGTCCTTCAGTTTCCTCAGATGCTTCAGATGGTCATTGAGGTCAACGCGGCCATTGAGATCAGCGAGGTCACTGAGATCACTCACGGGATAATCAAGCAGAGACACTAAAGAGACTCATGAATCCGCGAGGCATCTCGCTATCTGCTGACTTTACCCATCATAATTTTTTTCCTGTCTCTGGTGACGGTCTAGGAGGAATAGGAGGACGAGGAACAGGAGGACGAGGAACAGGAGCACTTTCACACTTCCACTTTACACAATATCCATTGTGCAAGGTATATCCAGCTCCACATTTTGGATCACAACGATTTGTAGCTGAATTATATATATAACCATTATCACAGAGTGAACATGTAGTGTCTGTACTTCATCCATGAAGTCCCTCGCATGACCATCTCTTACCATTAGCTATGTTTGTCGCATCTTTCACAGTTCCTACTGTACAAGTATTTAGCGCTTGAGCACACTGTCCTGCTTGAGGAGCAGGTTTATGCGCGACACAGTTTACATCTTGGTTATGAGCACCATTATCTCCTCTACACTTCCAGCTCCATCTACTTGGGAAAACTGCTGTATTTTCATTAAAACTGATTACTGTTCCGTAGTTACAAAGATTTGCACTACCAGCATTTAATGTATTATGGTTAATATTATGACTAGATCCACAGCTACCAGCTTGGAGAGGAATCTTAGTAGCACTACAATTTTTAGTACCATCAAGCTGTGCACATGTCCATGACCAAACACTTGCATTACCTCCTACAGCTGATGCTGTACCTGCTGCACAGAGTGCAGTTGGTTGATATTTAGTAGCTATACCGTTTCCAGCTCCACAGGCTGCGGTTTCACATGCTCTTGTACATGCTTTTTGCTGAGATTGAGTTCTCGTTTCATAACTATTTCATGCTCTATCTCTCTTATGCTGAGTACAAGTTACTGCCTCAGTTGCTCCTCCACATTTTCCAGGGAGTCTTGAAGTATTACAGCTTGGATTTGGACAACTCCATGTAGTCTCCCACTGAGGAGGATTACAATTTACATCTCATTTTACAACAGTTGTTGTGGCTGGCTTTGCTCTCCAGTGGTTACAGATATGTTCAGGGACTGAAACTCCTCTATTTTCTTCTAGCGCACAATGATAGGTTGTTACGATCTTATCATCTTTCCATACTCCACCTGCAACATTACAAGTATAGGTATCAGTCTTTTGCCAAATTGCTTTTTTACATGCTCATCCAACATTATAATATCCCGCATCACATGCCCACTGACAAGCATTAGCATTTATTCCATTAGTTGTATAATGAGCATTAGCAGGCTTATTAGTACAACTTGCACAGCTATTTGCTACAGTACCATCTGTTGTATAAGTACCAACCTCACATGTTGTACAGGTTCTTCCTATCTTTTTAAACCCTGCTTTACAGCTAAAGTCACAATCATCATTTTTACCGTTACTTCTCCAATCTCGCTGATTTGTGATAGGAGAACAAGCTTTACAGTCAGTATTTTTCATTCCATCTGGAGTAGGATTTCCCATGTGGAATCCTATACCACATCTATAGTCTCCATTATCAAGGGGTCCTGTATGCTTATAAGTCCAAGGATGATTCAGCCATCCTCCATGATTATTATTCATACCACCAGACCATATCTGATGAAGCAGAGTTGTTCCGTTAGTTATTACTGGTTGTCCTGAAAATTGCACCGCACCAGATATTGTGCTCGTTGCATGTTTTGGAGGTGTAGACTGTGTACTTGCTGTACAAAGTCCTTCTCTCTCAGCATTAAGTGTAAGTGGAACCCAAGTTGATCCATTATATCCACAGACTCCCTGCTTTCCATCTTTTTGAACTACGGTATGTACACCTGCTACATTCACATCAGAAATTTCAGAAAGCTGATATACTTTATTGAACGCTAGTCCTCCATTTGCAATATCAAGTGCTGCTTGTGGATTATTAGTATTGAGACCAAACCCAGACGTTGAATTTACATAAAAAGCGCTTCCCTTCTGAGGAGTTAGCTCTGTATTCCCATTTGACCACACAAAGATATTACTCTGATTTGAGCGAATATTTTTTCCAATAAGCACATTATTTTGAGCATTTTGATCAGTTTGAATATTTTCTGATCCAGCAATAAAGTTTGTATTTCTTCCTCTCGCTACATGCCCCTTTCCTCAGACGATAAACATTGTATCTGTTGTATTATCAGAGCCAATGATAGTTCCCTCAGCAGAGAAGATCGCACTGTCCTGTACATTCGTGATATTACTTCCTGTAGCTCCAGCAATAATTGAGGTCGTAGTATTTGTTACGGTATTTTTATTACCACCGATAATGGCTGCATTTTGTCAGTTTCACTTTACAACATTATTATTTCCTCCGATCACTGTCGATCCTGTAGCTCCCTGGTTCGTACTACCGATCACAAGGGCATGCAGATTCATAGCTCCATTAAAGTTTAGAGCATTCGTATCCCCCTTATATTCAAACTTGATACGGTCGCTGTTTGCTCAGCTGAGCGTCATACCGGTCAAGTATTGCACTCTACTTTGAATACCTCATACCTGAACGTTCTCATTATTTGAGCTAGCAGTATCCTGAAGCAATAGTGCAAGTGCCATACTACTCATTACGACACCTCCAGTCACCAAAAGCGAGAGAGAAAGTACCTTTTTTACAGATGCTGATATAAAATTTGTTTTTGTTTTATTGCTCATCGTCTTGGAAAAAAAGACTAAAAAATCAGATTTCTTTGAACATTAGCTTAAACTATAGTCATTTCATCAATTTTGTCAAATTTTTATAGTTTTTGATCAGAGTTTTCTACTAGACATATTTGATTATTGGTTTCATGTTGTAGTTTTTTTGCTTGCTACAGGAATTCCAGCAAGCTTTGTCTGAGTAGCGCCACTCATGAGCGTATTTCTCTCAGTCTTGAGAGGTTCAGCTCAAGCATTTGCTTTTGCATTAGGATTTACCCCAGTTCTAAATGGGAAATCCTCAGGCACATAGTAGGCTTTAATCTTCGAGAGACATTTTTGCACATTACTCTGCCAGTTGATTGGACTAGAGGCATAAATTTTTCCATCACTATTTCCATATCTTGAGAGCTGTTTAATCGTATGGTAGTTTCCAAGATACTGGTTATTGAGGGTAAAAGGAATCAATCTTGCTCCATTATATGGGTTCTCATAAGCAATACGATCTCCTCTATCGTTATTTCCTACATTTCCGATATTATTGTCTGTTGCGAGGAATTTTCCCAGTGTTGATTCAGCAAAACCAATACAGATCACCATATCTCTATCAATATTTGTTCCTGCCACTACTTGATCCCAAAATGCGAGGTCTTTATACACTCCTACTGCATAATTATTCAAAAAAGTCTGGGCTCTTTGATCTACTGTATCCCCTTTGATAAAGGTCAGATTTTCTACATTGATTGGCCTCACATAGTGATCATTAAAATATTTGAGTCTATATTCCTCAGGCAAGACTTTTTCTTTGTCCTGAACGACACTGAGATCAAGAACCGTTAGCGGATCTATGGCTACTCCATCTTTAAAAAGTTGGAAGGTCAGATTTGCAGATTTTGAGAGGAATCCAGCACCTTCTGTACCAGGTTCACCACCGCTAGTTCCGATAAATTGTCCTCTACGAACGATATCACCCTTTTTCACAGCAATAGAACTCATATATGCATATGTTGAAATATAGCCATCTGAATGCATAATCATTAACCAGCTAATCGCTCCAGAGCCAGTATCAGTATGATATACTACACCATCTCTCATTGAATACACAGGTGTTCACTGTTCAACTGACAATTCAATACCTAAATTCTTATACCCATTTTCCTTCTCAAAACTTGGATCCTTGAAAATAGTCAAAATCTGACGAACAGGATAGCTTGGCCATGCTACTGGAGATTTTTCACTTTCAGAGGAATCGTTTTTTTCATTGAGAGTTTTTATTGCTTCTGGGATTCCACTTGTCTGATCAATATTTTTTGAAACTATTGTAGAGACCATTTCATTGATTGCCTCATGGAGTCACTTACCTTCAGCAGCTGCTCAGGTAAGAAGAGCAATCGCTAGTTTTTTTTCTTTATACAATTGCATAAATGTTGCAAGATATTCCTTTTTTTGTTTAAGTTTTTGAATCTCGGAACTATAGTGAAGTAGTGCTTTTTGCGAATCAGTTTTGAGTTTTACAAGAGAGGAAATAAGTTCAGTTTTTTCTTTTTCTTTTACTGTCGCTTGCTTGAGGAGTTCATTGATCTGAACAAGCAAGATTTGAAGGGTATCATTCCCAGCCAAGAGCTGAGGAATTTGGCTAGTCTTTGCAAAAACCTTGAGCTCATCAATATGATCTCAGCTTTCATCATAAATCTCTCTCTGCATCTTGTATGCAATATACAAGAGCTGATTGAGATATTGCTTTCAAACTTCCAAGTGCCCTTTGGTTTCAGTGAGCTGTTGAATCTGCTCGGTTAATTTTAACTTGTATTCATACAGACGCTGAAGCAGCTTAGTAATTCTTAAACTTGAATTATCTAGGTCGTGAATCACTTTAATCATCTCAACTCTAGCTTCTTTATATTGCTGATCAAGTTTTCCTTGATTTTTTTCTCTCTCAGCGGCATCCATTTGTTTGAGACTCTGCCTAAAATCAAAAAGACTTAGCCTCAAATAAGTGACTTCATCTACCGCAGATTTGAATGCAGCATCCTGACTGAGTTCTGAACCGAGCACTGCAACATCTCACGAGAGGGATTGTTCCTCCTGCGCAAAAGTTCCTCCTTGCAAGAGCGAAGTTCCTCATAGGACGACCAAAGTTCCAAGTAAAAATTTCTGAATATTCATAGTTTTTTCTCTTTATATAAAGATAAAAATCATCTCTAAGTATAGCCATTTTTAGATAAAAAAGGAAAAATCTGATTTATTTTCATTCTTTTTTATCCTGACATTTTTATTTTTTGTGATGTGAGATATATTTTCAAAGAGCTCTTAGCCATCTTTGGAGAGAATGAGATGATTTTTAGGACTATAAACCAAGTTTCTCTACGAAGAAATATACATTGAGAACTGGAGAAAATCAAAAATCCTTTTAGGGGTTGATTTTTGGAAAAATATTTTTATTATTAAGATAACTTTCCCCACTCAAAAATATTGAGAAACGCAATTACCAATTCAGTTTTTTATATTCTATTTCTAAATATTATGAAAAAACTCGTTTCTGTAGTTGCATTTGCTGTTGGAACATCACTTGTTCTCGCAGGATGTGGACCTACAACACAAAACACTCCAGATGTAGCTCAAACTTCTGGAACAACAACATCTTCACAGTACAATGAAGACAGTTGGAAAACACTAATCCCACAGAGTTGTCAGAGCTTTTCTGATGGATGTAATACTTGTACAAGAGCCTTAGGTGGAGAACCTGCTTGTACAGAGATGTTCTGCGAAACCTATGCAGAACCTAAATGTCTTGATAAGGCAAACACTAACACTCAAACAGGAACTGAGACAGAAACTCAAATTGCAAACCCAGCAAGCGAATACTGTGTAGCACAGTGAGGAACTAGCGAAATTAAAAAGGATGAAGACTGATCTGAGTACGGAGTTTGTAAACTAGCAAACGGAGAAGAAAAAGATGAATGGGAATTTTATAGAGCATCTCAGGAAGCTGGATATGTAGGTCTTAGCGTTGCAGAGGCTCAAGCTAAAGCAAAAGAAAATGGAGTAGATTTCCGTATTGCTGAAGAAGATGGTAAAGCTAATGCACTAACTGCAGACCTTAGACCTGGTCGTGTAAATGCAACAGTTAAGAATGGTAAAGTAACTAGTGTAGATATTGAATAAAACGAAAGAAAAGAATCTGAAAGCAGATCTCTTGATGGGATCTGTTTTTTATTTTTTCCCTTTTAGATGGAGACAGACTTTTGCTTGATTTTCCAATCAGAAAAGATACGATAAGAGCGTTTTACTCATTTAGATGAAAGTGCTGATGGCAATCCTCTTTCAAATATTAAGACGAGTTTTCTATTTTACCACGCTGATCATGGGAGTATTTCTCATTAGATGAGAACTATTCTTTTGAGAGTATCTGTTTACGACAATCGGGATGATTTTGATGCCAGGATACTTATTGTTTTGTGGGTGTATGGTAGGATATTTGATCTCATTGATTTGGGCTGGGAAAAGTATTGATGCACAAATGAGTGAGGTAAAGGAAAATATCTTAAAAAAATCATTTCTCATTGGGATTATCGTTGGACTTGCACTAGCAATGCTCTTCATCTTTATCTAAAAGAGCAGAAAAGATGTGGAAAACTTTGAAATGAACACTCATCACAGTAATAAGTCTGTTTTTGATCTGATGTGGTGTTACCACCCATCCTCTATCGATCAAGACACTAGATTTTAGCTGGGATGCTGAGTTAGTTCCAGAAATGAGAAGAATCAGAACCTTGGATCAGCGCACCACCTATCAGGAAATCAATCAGGATAAAAATGCAATTCTTGATAGTATGATTATTGATCAGTTTAGTATTGAGGTTCCGCTTGTCTCCTATATGCAACAATCACTCAATCAGCTGAGACTCTACGGATATACTATTAGTCAAGAAACAACAAAAAAATCTAGAATTCAGACTTCAAGCTCTCATTATCCGACTATTCTAAAAACCTATTCTATCACGGATCCTAGAGGCCTTGGACTCTATGCGGCACAATATGCTATTGATATGCAGGAGAAAGTGCTCCTCATCTCCTATACCAGCACCAATAAAAGCAATAGGTCAACCTTTATCAAAAGTTTAGAAAAAATCAGTTTTATTCGCTAGTTATTAGTTTTGATGAATGAACTTACATCAGGAATGCAATTTGAGATTCCATGAATTGATGGCGGGAAAATGAATTTTCGTCCACAAAATATTGCTCAAGAAGAAAGGAGCAAGCTTGATAAAATTATAAACACTCCGTCAAATATTTCTGGACGAAGTTTGCTTGGAAAGACGCTTCTTGGAGTCGTAGTTGGGGCAATGATGAGCATTATTTTGCTCGTTGTGATGTCTGCATTTGGAGTTGCGGTAAAGACTGATACCGTATCAACTGGAGTTGCAATGACAGCTGAGGCTCATCCGTTAGCATGGCTGATTCTCCTCTTTCTTGGTTTTATGATTACCTTCTTTGGAAGTCAGATTTTAGTGCTTTTATACTGAGTTTTCTTCTCTCAAAAATATATTCATCAGTGAAAAGTGAGTTGACTACTCCTCCTCACAAACGGAATCCTCTTCGCTATTATGATGGGCCTTTTCGTTATTTTGAAGGATACGGCAGGAGCTGATGTGGTGCTTTTTGCACTCTATGTTGCAATCGCTGTTTTCATCTCGTTTTGTCAGATAGAATTTGCTGTAAATCCTAACTATGCTGCATCATCATTAGCTGGCTGCACAGTAGGACTAGCTGTTGCGCTTGTAGTTTTAGGGATTATTTGGAAAGGAACATTTGGTAGCGTTGATGTTTCAGCTCGTTATATGCTGGCATATCAGTCGACTTTGGTTGTGTTTCCAATTATGATTTTTGGACAAGGACTTTGGGAAATTATTTATCATAAAATCTATGAAACCTGAGCAAATCCATTCTATCTCCCTTCTCAAGCTGAACTTGATACCCAGACTATTCTAGAGAACCAAAAACAAGCAGCCGAAAAAGAAACCATAAATGTTGAGTTTTAATCCTTAGCTTTATACTATTCTTTTAATTTTCCCTCCTAACTCCCCTCCTCATGCGTATTCCAAAACTCTGATCAGTAAATATGTATGCTCTTGCCTCTGGTATTAAGATTATTTTTTGAGGAGTGATTTTGGCTATTACCCTTACTCAACTTAATATCAAGGAAGACCCTGAGATTGCTTTGGCATTATTGCTCATTGGGATTTTTGTGTGTGCGTGGGGGATTTCGTATTTCCTTTTCTATGGATGAGAGGTCCTCTTTGGACTCAATATCCCTGAGGAAAAAATGCAGAAAGATGCATATAAAAGCTCATTTCTCTTTTGACTCTATGCATTGATCAATGT
>ERZ773087.2051-NODE-2051-length-11261-cov-3.705515_pt1 | contig 11261 bp, 8 predicted proteins | sample MGYA00511375_ERZ773087 | MGnify/ENA primary metagenome ERZ773087 (study PRJEB29015, sample SAMEA2737995) | human oral metagenome | biome: human oral; feature: human-associated habitat; material: dental | place: China | collected 2063 ...
AAGATTTTTGGGGAATAATCTGATTAACTTGCAAATTAATGAGGTTATTAAAGAAACATTGAATGAATTAGGTGTAGATATTAACAAAATTGAAGATCGTGAAATGGATGCAGGACTTGGAAATGGAGGACTTGGAAGACTTGCAGCATGCTTTTTAGATTCGCTTGCAACATTGGCATTACCAGGGCATGGATACGGACTTAGATACAAATACGGAATGTTTGAGCAAAAAATTGAAAATGGATTCCAGATGGAATATCCAGATGACTGGACAAAATATGGTGACCCTTGGTCAATTAAAAGAATGGACAGAGTATTTGAAGTAAAATTTGGAGGACAAATTGAAGTTCATCGTGATGAATTTGGAAAAGAATACTTTAAACGTGTAAATACTGAAACAGTTCATGCTGTGGCTTATGATGTGCCAGTTATCGGTTATGGAAATGATACGGTAAATACATTGAGATTGTGGGAAGCCAGATCACCTGAAGGGTTTGACCTAAAATTATTTAATGACCAAACTTATTTACAAGCTTCCGCTAAAGCAGTTCAAGCTGAAGATATCTCAAGAGTATTATATCCAAATGATACTGAAAAAGATGGAAAACTATTAAGATTGAAACAGCAATTCTTCTTTACATCAGCTTCGTTACAAGATATTATCAGAAGATATAAATCTGTATTTGGAAATGATTTTTCTAAATTTGCAGATAAAGTTGCAATTCAATTAAATGACACTCACCCAGTAGTTGCAATTCCTGAATTGATGAGAATTTTCCTGGATAAGGAAAAATTAGGATGGGATGAAGCTTGGAACATTTGTAAAAATGTATTTGCTTATACAAACCATACAATCTTGTCAGAAGCATTGGAAAAATGGGATATTTCATTATTCCAGCCATTATTACCAAGAATTTACCAAATTATCGAAGAAATTAATAGAAGATTTGTCGCAGAATTACAGGAAAAATATCCTGGAGACTGGGAAAGAATCAATAAAATGTCGATTATTGGAAACGGACAAGTTAGAATGGCATGGCTTGCAATCGTAGGTTCGCACAAAGTAAACGGAGTTGCTAAATTACATACAGAAATTCTTAAAAATACTGAATTAAAAGAATGGAATGAATTATATCCTGAAAAATTCCTAAATGAAACAAATGGAATCACTCAAAGAAGATGGCTATTAAAATCAAATCCAGAATTAGCTGCATTAATTACAGAATTAATTGGAGATAAATGGATTACAGACTTGTATGAACTTAAAAAACTGGAACAATATTTAGATGACGATAATATCTTAAACAGGGTTTCTGAAATTAAGTTACATAATAAGGAAAAATTGGCTAAATATATAAAAGATACTACAGGAGTTGAAGTAAATCCTCATTCTATCTTTGATATTCAAGTTAAAAGACTGCATGAATATAAGAGACAATTATTAAATGTGCTTCATATTATGGATCTTTACAATAAATTAAAAGAAAATCCATATTTAGATGTTGAGCCAAGAACATTTATCTTTGGAGCAAAATCAGCTGCTGGATATAGACGTGCAAAAGGAATTATCAAATTAATCAATGCCGTTGCAGAAAAAGTAAATAACGACAGCGACATTAACGGAAAAATCAAAGTTGTATTCCTTGAAAACTACAGAGTTTCACTTGCAGAAAAAATATTCCCATCGGCAGATGTATCAGAACAAATCTCTACAGCAAGTAAAGAAGCATCTGGAACTGGTAATATGAAATTTATGCTAAACGGTGCATTAACTCTTGGAACAATGGATGGAGCAAATGTGGAAATCGTTGAAGAAGTTGGACTTGATAATGCCTTTATCTTTGGACTTTCTGCACAGGAAGTTGAAAATTATCAAGCACATGGAGGGTACAATCCATTTGACGAATATAACAGCGTGGAAGGGCTTAAAAAAGTTGTGGATCAGTTAGGTGACGGAACTTATGACGATAACCATACAGGAATCTTCAGAGAATTACAAAATTCATTGTTATACGGAGTAGATGGTTCTCGTCCAGATGTATATTTCCTATTAAAAGATTTCGCATCATACAGAGAAGCTCAAGATAGGCTTCAAAATGCCTTCAAAGATAAAAGAGAATGGGCTAGAAAAGCTCTTAAAAATATTGCAAATGCAGGTAAATTCAGTTCAGATAGAACGATTGCTGAATATGCGAAAGAAATTTGGAATATTGAGCCAGTTCAAGTACAAGATTATATTGAAAGTTAATCAGGAAATATCTAAATAAAATTTAATAACAAAAAAGACTATTTCTAATAAAATAATTATTGAAGTAGTCTTTTTTATATTCTAGATTTTATTTATTTTCTTCTTCATCAATTTTAGCTTCAATCATCATAATCAAATAATCAAGTTCCAGTTCCCCACGCATTGCAATCATTTGGAGAGTCGCTATTTTAGACATCATCATATATTGAATAGGATCTAAAAGTCTTTTGTATTCAGGAGAGATTAATGGCATATATTCTTTAATATATGGATATTTTTTTACAATATCTCCTATTACTGTTTTTCCAGTAAAATTATATTTGCTTTTAAATTCATTTTTATTTTCTTCGTAGTTTTCTTGTTTTTCTTGTTTTCCTTCTGATTCCCAAGTTACTAGTTTTCTTTCACCTGTTAAGCTTCTTATCCTTGTAACATCCTGCATCATTTCCAGCACACCTTTAAATACGCCATTTTCATCTCTTACGGCAACATAGTAAATGTAAATGAATTTCCCACGCATTTCCAGCCAGAAGTCAATTTCATCCTGTTTTCCACTTCTAAAGTTATCAATTATTTCAAGTACAGAACTTACACTTTCTCTTGGGTGGCAATTTTTCACATCACGTCCAATTACTCCCGCACTTCTTGGGAAAACTCTATGTTTTGTATCTGTGTAGAATTTTACAATTTCATTTTCATCTACAAAAGAAAGGTCTACAGGCATATGCTGAAAAATAAGATTAATTTGCTCAAGTGTCAATTTTCCTTGTTTTACATCAAAAACTTCGTTTTCTTCCTTTTGATTTCCCATATTATATTTTGCCATAAGGGTTGCTAGATCATTCATAAAGTTTCCAGCTGATTGAGTATTTTGAACAATATTCTGAGCTTCTGAGATATTATGCTCTGAATTTGAAGCTAAAGTATCATTTAATTGCTCCGAATTTTCAGGGTAGAAGCCTTTAGGCTTTTCAATAAGGAAGTAGCCGATTTCATCATCTCCAGCACGCATCGCTTTAAATTCATCTTCACTTATCATTTTCATTGATGTTGGAAATAGCACTTCTTCTTCCTTGTGCATAATATCCAGTGTCAATTCCCACACATTTTCCTGTTTTTCCAAAAATTCTTCAATTTTGTCATTCTCTAAAAGTTTTCTCGCTTCACTTATACTATCTCGAACTCCATTATCAAAGCTCCACATTATTCTTGACGGTCTGTCAAATCCTTTACTTTCCAAAATTGAAAAAAGCTGGTGCTGTTTTCTTGCCAGATGCGTCGGATTGAATTGCGACAGTTTATCATAAAATTCTAGCCATTTATTTTTAATAAACTTTTTGCCGTATTCTTCTTTCATTTCCTCAATTAACTTTCTAGCCGCCTTATTTTCCAGAATATATGTATTTATTGGATGTCCTTCAGGCAAAGTAAACTCATCTTTTACAATAATATCTTCAAAAAGCCCCAAAACATCATTCATTTTATTGTGAACAGTATTATCATCAAATCCCAGTTCCTTAATTTTCTGCTCTGAATAAGCAAATTCACTTGCTGTCATTTTGTCGAAATTTTCTCTTACAAGTTTCTTTGTAGTTTCAAAATCAGTTTTTCCTTCAATGTAATCTTTCTTAATTTGTGTCATTTTCTCTATTTTTTCAAAATCTAGATTCAAATATTTTTTCATATCTCCTGCCATAATAATCACCTTTTCCTTTTCAACTTATATTTTCAAAAAATACTTTGGTTTTCAAAATTATTTTATCATATTTTGTATAAAAAAAGTGTATCATTTATTACGTTTCTAATAAATATTTTTCCATTACAGCAAAATCTTTTCAAAATCATAATAATTTAAAATTTTAATAAAATTTGATTTTTATTGATTTAATATTAAAGAAATTCAATTACCTTTAAAAAAAATTAATGAAATTTAATTGCAAATATGATATAATGCAATCATATATTTTAAAAAGAAAGAGAGTGATTATGGGTGATTATAAAAAAATATAATCAATTTGAGATTTTTAGGTTTATCGGAGCATTATCAGTGCTTTATTATCATGCTACAGTGCATTCTTCATTTTCTTTGGGAAAAATTCCATTTTTGTTAGAACATGGGATTGCTTGGGTATTTTTCTTTTTTTTACTTTCAGGATTTCTTTTAACATACGTTTACTCAAATAAGAATCTTGATACTCGGATTTTTTACAAGACCAGATTTTTTAAATTTTATCCTGTCTACCTTTTATCACTCATACTAACACTAAAATTTAAAGGAACAATTATATATAATATGCTTCTGGTACAGTCATGGATTTTTAACAGATCACTAAGTTACAATTCATCTGCGTGGTATCTTTCTGTACTAGCTTTTTTACTTTTATTATTTCCAGCATTATTACAATTTAGGAAAAATAAATATTTTACATATTTTGTATTAATTATCAATCTGTACGTCTATTATTTTTTCAATTATCTTTTCAAGCTAAATTCTAACAGTGGAACAGTCCTTGAATTTATAAAATACAATCCTCTTATGTACATTAGCACTTTTACACTTGGTATGTTGCTTTATGATAAAATAAAAAATATTAAAAAAAGAAATATTTATTCATTTTTTACAATAATTTACATTATATTTTTGTTATTTGCTCCATATAATAAGTTTCTGCCGTATAATTCTACTGTTATTTCCTTATCTTTTATACCTTTAATTGTATTCCTGTATTTAGATAATGGATTTTTCAGTAAATTTTTGGGAAATAAAATCTTTATTTACCTTGGAAGCATAAGTTACTCAATATATATTTTGCATAGACCATTGTATATTTTATTTGAAAAATTTATAGGAGAAATACGAACTCACGCAGATTTTGCAATTTATTTCTTTATAGTATTCTTTGTTTCAAATTTGACTAAATATTTTATTGAAAATAAATTTTATCAATATTTATGTAAAAAATATTTAAATAAGGCTGTTTAGTCTTATTTTTTTTAGAAAAAAGGCACTCTGTCTCCAAAGTGCCTACTTTATTAATTATTATCCAACAATAACTTCCACAACTTCATCCACCGTAAATCTAGAAAAATACTCCTCAATATCAACTGTTTCCAGTTTTTCTTTCACAGCTTCCCTTGTATATTTCGTATCTTTCAATAAATTTTCAATTTCACTCAAATCTTCATTTTTTCCAAAGAAATCTCCATAAAACTTGATATTCTTAATTCTGGAGTTTTCTACTGTAGCAAAAATTTGAATTTTTCCGTTTGTGAAACGTTTTTCACGAGTTATGTTAAATTCTGGAGAAGTTCCATAAACCCATTCCCAGTTTCTATGTTTCTTTTCTGCATTTTCTTCAATTATTTTTAACTCTTCTGGAGTAAATTTGTATTCTTCCATTTCTGGATAATGTTTTTTCATGTACTCCATTATTTTTTCACCAAATTCGTTTACTGTGATTGGCTGTTTCAAATGAGGAAGGATATTTGTAACACGGCTTCTTACTGATTTTACACCTTTTGACTCAATTTTATCCTTTGAAACTTTTAATGCATTTCCCAATTCTCCAAAATTTACATCAAATAATAGACAGCCATGGTGCATTACACGCCCTTTTATGTATACCTGGTTTTATCCTCCTTGCTATATTAAATATCCCTTTAAAAACAATCTATATTAAAATTTAATAATTATACTAAATTATCTGATTTCTCTGCTATAAAATTTATTATTTCTCTGATATTTAAATAATGTTCTGTTATTTTTACTCCATCTTCTTTAGATCTATCAACATGATTTTCTGTATAGTACTCTTTCTTGTTTTTTAAATTATTCATTGGTATCGGAAGGATAAGTCCATTTATTATTTTAGATTTTAGATATTTTTGTTTTAAATGATAATGATATATCATTTGTTTATAATTTAATTTTAATTTATCTCCTTTAAAATATTTTGAATCAAAGATATAAACTATATTTTCAGCATTATCTTCAAAAAAATGATCATATTCAATTTTAAAATGTTTTTCTTTTTCTTTTTTCTCATTACTTGGTTCTATATCTTCTGTAAGTTTTTCAAATTTTTTCTTTATTTTATTTTCTTTCCAGCAAATCTTATCTTCTTTATATTTATAAAATTTATGATTTAGATATTCTTTTATTAACATTTCCCAACAGTTTTCAAATTTTGTTGTCAATATCATTTTTTTATCTTTGTATTTACTTTTCCAATGAAAATATTCTATCAGTGCATTTATTAATTTCTTTTCGCTATCCTTAAAAAAATTATTCTTTAATTTTATTAGCTGATTACATATGTATTTGAAATTTTCAAATTCCAAATGTTTAAATTTTTTTTTATACGGTACAATGCAATCAATATAATCAATATAGTCAACACAATCATTTAATAAATAATCCATACATTTGCTTATAAAAATAATAGTATCTTTTTTTTCATATAATACAAAAGGTAAAAATATTATTCCATTTTCTGTTAAAATTTTTTCTGATTCCTTTATCGTTTTTTTCCAATTAATTTTTCCTTCAAATCCGTTACGAAAAGATTCTTCTTCAGTTGTATAAAGTCCATGATTTTTATAATAGGACAGTACAAATTGATATGCCTCTAAAGGAAATCCTTCATTTTCATCGTCATTTTTATAATCTCCACTAGATCTAGTTAATAATAATATTTTAATAACATTTTTCATTAATGTTTTTATATCCTCTGATTCCTTATCAATATAATAATTTTTAGGAAAAGAGTACAATATCCTTTTATACTTTAAAACAAATCCTACAAAATTTATAGTAATTTTGTCATTGTATCTATTACAGTAATCCTTTATTCCCCAATTTTCAACATCAGCTTTATTTATTTTATCTCCATCATTTACAACTTTAATATTTTCACTCATCTGTCAACACCAATTCTTCGTATTTTTTCATAAAATTACCACTAAATATATTTTTCTTTTTCTCAAAATCTTTATATAATTTTAAAAAACTTTTATTTTCTTTAAATATATTTGTTTCCCTAAAACTTGCTTCTTTAACATCTTCCCATAGATAATGCAATAATTTATTTTTAATAGCATTAAATTTATCCTCAGCTATCGTATAATTATCAAATTTTATAAAAAATTGTCCTATTTGTTTGTCTTCACTTAATGATAGTTCTTCAACAATAAAATCATTTATTGTCATATAAAATTTATTCCATTCAAATTTTTCATCTTCTAATTCAAATATATATGAATTTAAATACTCTCCTGTTTCATTATTTTTAATTGGACTCACATCGGAATATACAAAATCAAACCGTCTTTTAAATGCCGTATCTATTACATTTACATTTTGATCACTAGTATTAACTGTCCCTATAATATGTAAATTAGATGGTAATATAATTTTATCAAATCCTGTCATTCCTTTTTCTGAAAAATATTTGCTTATCAAATCATTAGTAATTGAATACTCACTGTTTCCTTCTTTATCTCTATCTAATAACTGAAAAATATCTCCAAAAATTCCTGAAATATTTCCTCTGGACATTTCTTCTATAACTAAAAATATATCATTATTTGGACATTTTATTGCTTTAAATAAAGCTTCAGTAAAAATTCCAGGCTTAAATTGATAAGTTATTTTTTTCCCATCATTTACAGGCATAATTGTTCCAACAAAATCATAATATGAATAATCCTTGTATATTGTTGTTCTAAATACAAACGGATTTTCTTTTTCATCTAAATTTGGATAAGTTTTTTTTATTAATTTAGAAACTTCGTAGCTTTTTCCAGTTCCTGGTGCACCGAAGAAGATTTTTTGATGAGGTTTACCAATAGTTTTTTTTATTTTAATTTTTTCTTCTTCTTTATTATATTTATTATTCAGTTCTGCTATTATTCTAGATAATTCTCTTTTTATATTATCTGACATTATTTAATTCTCCTTCTATTATTTGAAATTTACTAATATTTAATTTATAATTTTTATTATCAATTTTTTCTATTAATCCCATTTCCTCAAAAAAAGGAACTATATATCCAAATGAATTTTTATGTTTAATTTCTTTTATTTCTACTTTTTTAGTTTTATACTCTTTTAAAAATTTTATTGTTGTCGTTATATCTACTTTTTTATTTATACATTCTGTCATGATAAAAAAATCTTTTTTGTCCATTTCCCCTACTTCTTTTAAAATTAAAGGAAAATATCTATATACTTGATTAGGACAATCATTAGAAATCATAAATCTATAGCCCATTAAAATATATAATTGGAAAATATTAATAATCTTTTCTCTATCTTCTGAAGGAAAAAAAAATTTATTAAGATACAATGGAATAACCAAATTCATAAATTCATACCCTAAATCAGTATATAATTTATTGGAAAAAAAACTTCCTCCATAATTATTTAACATTCCTATAGCTCTTAAAAAAGGAAAAAACATTCTTAATTTACTATCATCAATTTCATTTTTGGAATCAGAAATCTTTTCTTGTTTGCTTTTATATGTAAACTTTTCTTTTCTATTTTGAGAATTTATCCATTGATTGAGACTATAAAGTTGTTTTAATCTTTTATGTGTAAAAGACCATCCCGGATTAGATACACCTCTTACTTCTATTGTTTCCACTTTAATCCTCCTTTAACATATCTCGAATTTTTTTAGCTATAATATAAGATAATTTAGGTGGAACAGCATTACCTACTTGTTTATACTGACTAGTCTTTGATCCAAGAAATTCAAAATTATCAGGAAAAGACTGTATTCTAGCACTTTCTCTAACTGTAGGTATTCTGTCATATTTATAATGAAAATAATTCCTATGTCCTGTGTCAATTGTATTACTTGGTTTGTTACTATTCATTCTTTGAAAAGCTTTATTATATTTTCTTATATTCCAGTATTCTTTTGATAAATCTGTTATTTTACCTCCATCTGGTATCATTTTTATAATATCTACTGTTTGTTGAATATGGTTTGTTTTTTCATGATTTAAAATTTCGATATTTTTACCTCTCATTTCTTTCTGATACTCATTCATCGAATCAGAAATATATTTAGTTTTATTTTCATACTTTAATGAAGGTAAATCTGAAATAGCATCAGAACTTGAAATTTTTTTTTCTGATATATCAGGAAATACAAATTTTTTATTTCTTAATCCTACAAAAAATACTCTATGTCTATTTTGAGGAATACCATAATCTGCAGCATTTAATATTTTAAATTCTACTTTGTAACCTAATTTTGAAAATCTATTTATTATATCATTTTTAAATATTCCATTTCCTAAAGTTAATAATCCTTTTACATTTTCTATTATAAAAAATTCTGGTTTTACTATTTCTACTACCCTACAATATTCTAAATACAAATGATTTCTAGAGTCATTTATATTTCTACTACCAACTGTACTAAACCCTTGACAAGGAGGGCCTCCTATTATTCCTATTATATTTTTTTTTATTTTTTCTAAAAAATTATTTGATAATTCATGAATATCAATGCATTTAGCCACCTTTTTTAAATGATTATGATTGTATGTCTCTACCGCATCTTTCCATGAATCAATTGCTAGTTCTATTTCAAATCCGGCTTTTTCAAAACCATAACTCAGTCCACCACAACCACAAAATAAATCTATTATTCCTTTACTATTTTTCATTATTTAACACCTCCATTATTCCTTCTGCTAATGATTTAGATAATAAAGGAGGAACAGCATTACCTACTTGTTTATATTGTTCTGTTCTTGAACCTTCAAAAATAAAATTGTCATTAAATGACTGAAGTCTAGCAGCTTCTCTAACAGTTGGTATTCGATTATATATAGGATGAAAATAATTACTATGAGAATTTCCAGTATCAATGGTTACTGAATAGCTTTTTTCATTTAATCTCTTATATGCAGATGAATGCCTGTTTGTTCTTTTATTTTCAAATAAATAATCTGGAATTTCTTTCCAATTTCCTCCTTGATTCACATGGGAAATTCTTTTTTGAACTATTTCAGATGGATATTTTATTAAATGATTGTATATCATATTTTTACTATTTCTAAGATACTTTTGATATTTAGTCTTAGCTTTAAAAAGTATTTTATAAACTCCATTTTCATTATAACTATTTTCAAAATTATATAGCTCTGAAATTGCTTCTTTAACATTTGGATATCTGATTTTTTTTAATTTATCAAAATTAAATTTTTCTTTTTTTAATATTACAAAAAAATTTCTCAATCTCTTTTGTGGAACACCATATTCAGAAGCATCTAATATTTTATGATTCACATAATACCCAAGTTTTTCAAAAATTTCATATATTCTATTTTTAGCATATCCGTTATCTTTCGTTATTATTCCACGAACGTTTTCTATTACTATAACACTGGGTGAAATAACATCAACAAATTTTACAAATTCAAAAAATAATCTGTTTCTCTTATCTTCATCTTCTTTTTGATACCTATTAGCACTTGAAAATCCTTGACAAGGAGGCCCTCCTATAATAATATCTGTTTTTAAAAAATCTTTATAATCTTTTTCTATGATTTTTTTATCAATTTCTAACATGTCCATGCATATTCCTTTGGCATTAGGAAAATTTCTGTTAAAAGTTTTTATTGCAGCCTCATTAAAGTCTATTCCTCCTATAATTTGACATCCTGCTAATCTAAAGCCTTCACTTAATCCACCACAACCACAAAACAAGTCTATCACATTGTATTTTTTTATCATTAATTTCTCCTTTTTTTCTATATCTCTTCATTATTTTTTAATTAAAATAATATCCCTTGTTCTTCATACAAGAATATTTAGAAAAATATTTTATTATATAATCTATGTTTATATAAAATTTTAAAAAACCTTACATAAAACAAATGTAAGGTTATCAAATTATTATAATACTTTATTTTAATTTAGTATATCATTTTATACTAAATTTATCAATCAAAATTTTTCATTATGACAGAGTAAAAAAAATAGGGGCAGTCA
>ERZ773087.2055-NODE-2055-length-11207-cov-73.251255_pt1 | contig 11207 bp, 10 predicted proteins | sample MGYA00511375_ERZ773087 | MGnify/ENA primary metagenome ERZ773087 (study PRJEB29015, sample SAMEA2737995) | human oral metagenome | biome: human oral; feature: human-associated habitat; material: dental | place: China | collected 2063 ...
CGTTATGAGTCCTTTTCTTTGTTAAATTGTGTTGCACTTAGATTGTACATCCAAGCTGAAAAAGGATTTTAACAGAATGCGAAGAATATTACAGCAAGGGATTTTTTATTTTCGCTAGGAGATGAATGAATGACGCGGAGAGAGGTGCAGGGAGCAACGCTGCGGCCAATGCTCATGCGGACGCTGTATTTGAAAAAGAATACCTTTCGGCAGTTTTTCTACGAGAGTTCGCTCCGCTTCGGTGCGCAGATCGGACGTGATATTGCCGCGCTTAAAGACGAGACGGCATCTATTGTCAATAAGAAGTATATGTTTTCATTCGGAACGGACAGGAGCGGCGCGCAAAGCTTCCTCAAATGGATTGCGGATGAGTTCAACGCAGAGGACGTGTCCCATGAGCAGGAAGAGCGCCTGCGCCGGCTTGTGGCGGAGTATCCGAAGATCCGTGCATACATCCGTGTCGATGCAGATCAGCTCGTTTTTGATCATGAACGATTTGCCGAGGATGTGGTCGCCGGACGCTTCAAAGAGACGATCTTCGGACTGACCTTTGATATTCAAAGTATTATTGAGACGGCGATCAACACCGGATCCGTGGCGCTTGATTTTTCCATTGAGCCATTCAAGAAAGAACTCCTGCTGTGCGACCATGTGCGGGCGAACATCCAGCCCTATCCGGAACGCCTTCTCACCGATATGAGTCTTGGACATTGGGAGCTGTATGAGGAACTGACGGACGACGGACGTGAGGACAGCGTATGTCTGCGCCTGCCGCCGACGGATTTCCTCGTGGCGCGTCCGCCGCAGCTCGACGTGATCATGAACGGAACGTGCGCCATTGACTTCGGCACACGCAGTACGGTTGTCGTCTGCCGCGACCGCGATGCGCGTCTCCTGCGCATCGGCAAGGGAGATTATTCCCATGAGCCGACCATTCAAGACTATGAAAATCCGACGGCAATCGAGTTGATTGATATCGAGAAGTTCAAGATGCTCTACCGTGCGCGCGAAGGGCGTCCCTATACGGAGTGGGCGCAGGTTACTGCGTCGCATCAGGCGGCGGATGCGATCTTCGAGCGTCAGTCTACAGAGGGGATCTCGGTCTACTACTCCGTATTCAGCGAGTTGAAACGCTGGACGCGCGATACGGCGAACTCACCGATCCTCAAAGACCGGCACGGTTACATCCAAGAGGTAAAGCCCTATGCCGAGACACTGCCGCTCGATGCGGGCGGATTTGACCCCATTGAGATCTATGCATATTACCTTGGACTTTACATCAATAATATGCACCGCAGCATCTATCTCGACTATATTCTCTCGTTCCCGGTAGGCTATGAGAAGGACGTGCGCGAGCATATCCGCATGAGTTTTGAGCGTGGGCTGAAGAAGACGCTGCCCAAAGCGCTGCTCGACGATACGGAGATGATGCGCCGCTTCCGTGTCTACGACGGGGCAAGCGAACCTGCCGCCTACGCTGTCAGCGCACTCGAGGCGTACGGGCTCGAGCCGAAGAATCCGGGCGAAGAAGTTGCCTACGGTGTTTTTGATTTCGGCGGCGGCACGACAGATTTTGACTTTGGGGTGGAGTATGTGCCGGAGAACCGGCGGCGCAAGTTCATCATCGAGCAGTTCGGCTTTGGCAGCGATATGTATCTCGGCGGCGAGAATATTCTCGAACTGCTTGCCTACGAGGTGTTCAAGGATAACCTTGCAGAGATGCGCAAGCACAAGATTACGTTTGCGCTGCCGCCCGAATGCGAGACGTTCGCAGGGGCGGAGGCGCTCGTACGCGAGACGCGAGACGCGGCATCACATCTCAACAACAAGATCCTCGCCGAGCGGCTGCGTCCGTTCTGGGAGCGCGGCGCCGGCTATGACGAATTTGCGACAGGCGACGGCTTCAAGACGACGCTCACGCTCTTTTCCTCGGAAAAGACCGGGAACGCGGGCAACCGTGCGCAGGTGCATATCGACATCGACGTGCGCAAGCTCGAGCGCACGCTTGAGGATCGGATTCGGCGCGGGGTGGAAAACTTTTTCCAAGCGATGGCAACGGCGTTCAAGGGGCGCACTGTGCGGCAGGTGCACATTTTCCTCGCAGGCAATTCCTGCAAGGCGCCGATGGTACGCAAGCTTTTCGAGGAGTACATTACGAGCCGGATGGAGAGTACCATGCGCGTACCGCAGACGGGCAAGAGCGATGCGAAAGGAAAACAGAGCGCGGATGCGGGAAAATCCGCCGTGCCGCGCAAGGACGATCCGTTCCTGCTCTATCTCCCGCTCGGTATGGAGGATGAGGAGGCCGGAAAAGGAAAGAAGCTGAACGGTGATTTCGACCGCATGCGCACGGGCAAGACCGGCGTTGCGTTCGGGCTCCTGCGCTGCCGCAAAGGCGGTAAGGATATCAAGATCATCAATAAGAATGTGGACGCGCACGACGAGCTTCTGTTTCCGTATTTCCTCGGGAGCCTCAGCGAGCGCGGCTGCTTCCGCGTGGATATCGACGCACGTGTCGACTACGGTACATGGTCGTACTTTACTTATGCAGATGAGGACGAGTTCGAGCTTTACTACACACAGGAACCCCGCGCGCTGCAGGGACATATGAAGGCATCCGAGGTGCGCATGGTGCGATGTATCATCGACGACGACGATGTGAGCGACGACGATGAGGTCGGTGTCTATATCCGTAAAAAATCACCGAATACCATTGAGTACACAGTCGCCTCGGAGAAAGCGCTCGGGGTAAAGAATTATAAAGGGAAAATATACACGGTCCGACTTTAATTGCTTTATGTGCCGGGAGGAGCAGCGTGATGCATCATTTGCCGTTCAAAAACTATATGGAGGACGCCGTCAATCATATGCTGAATCGGCTGGCGCCGCAATATCCGCACATTTGTATGTGCGAGCGCTGCCGTACGGATATGATGATGATCGCGCTGAACAATCTCCCGCCGCGGTATGTCTCGACGCATAAGGCGGACGTTCTGCGGCGCGTTGAGAGCATGGAGATGTCGTACGATGTGGAGGTGCTGACGGAGACCGTGCGCGCGATGCAGATCGTACACGGACAGCCGCATCATAACCGCAACGAGGAAGGGATCTGACCTTATCATAGGAATAGGAACACCCGCTGATAAAAATTTGTCAAGCGGGTGTTTTTTTGGTAGAATAAGAACGACTGCAAAGAAAATCTGTGCGTCGGCGTCCAAGCGGGTGCGGACGCATTTCTTTTGCGGGCTGTTTGTTACCGGGAGAGGATGCTGCTATGTTCGCGAGGATTCGCCGCGATATTCGCGTTATCTTTGAGCGCGACCCTGCCGCGCAGAGTACGCTTGAGGTCGTACTCTGCTATTCGGGGCTGCACGCGATCTGGGCACATCGCCTTGCGCACGCGCTCTATCTGCGCGGCTGGGTGCTCGTACCGCGTTTGATTTCAAATGTCGCTCGCTTTTTGACGGGGATCGAGATTCATCCCGGTGCGACGATCGGCGAGGGTCTTTTCATCGACCACGGCACAGGCATCGTCATCGGCGAGACGGCGGAGATCGGCAGGAACGTCACGCTCTATCAGGGCGTAACGCTAGGCGGCACGGGCAAAGAAAAGGGAAAGCGCCACCCGACGATCGGCAACAATGTCGTCGTCGCCTCAGGCGCTAAGGTGCTGGGCTCGTTTACCGTCGGAGACCATGCGAAGATCGGTGCGGGTTCGGTCGTACTCAGACCCGTGCCCGCCCATGCGACGGTCGTCGGCATCCCGGGACGCATCGTCATGATGAAGGGGCACCGTGTCCGTACGGAGGAAGAGCTCCTTCGCGCACGTGCGCTGTCGGCGGAAGAAGGGGAGAGTGTCGAGGAGATCGCCGCAGAGCTGGACGTCGACCTCGACCACGATATCCTACCCGATCCGATCGCAGAGGGCATCGAGCTGATGCGGCAGGAAATCGAGATCCTCAAAGAACGCCTACATGCCCTTGAGGAAAGATCATAGAGGAGTCCTATCATGCTTACTGTGTATAATACAATGACGCGAAAGAAAGAGGAATTTCATCCGCTGAAGGAGGGCGAAGTCAGCATCTACTGCTGCGGTGTGACGCCGTACAATGATCCGCACATCGGCAATGCGCGCCCCTTTGTCACGTGGGACGTCATTCGCCGCTATCTCGCGCGCAAGGGCTATCGCGTGCGCTACATTCAAAACTTCACCGATGTGGACGATAAGATCATCAATGCTGCGAATCGCGAGGGCGTGACGTGGAAGGAGATCTCGGATCGCTATATCGCAGCGTATTTCACGGCGATGGATGCACTGAACGTGCATCGTGCCGACGTGTTCCCGCGCGTTTCAGAGACGATGGAGGACATCATTCGCATGGTTGGGACTCTGATCGCACGCGGCTATGCCTACGCGACGAGCGAGGGCGACGTTTACTACAGCGTGGAGAAATTCGCGCATTACGGAAGACTGAGCGGGCGCAGCCTCGACGATATGGAGGCGGGCGCGCGGGTCGAGATCAACGAGACGAAGCGTCACCCGATGGACTTTGCCCTGTGGAAAGCGGCAAAGCCGGGCGAACCCGCATGGGACAGCCCGTGGGGGAAGGGACGCCCCGGATGGCACATCGAATGCTCCGCGATGTCGGTGAAGTACCTCGGCGAGGCATTTGACTTTCACGGGGGCGGCAGCGACCTCATCTTCCCGCATCATGAGAACGAGATCGCGCAGGCGGAGCCGTGCATCGACGGACATGAGAAATTTGCACGCTATTGGCTGCACAATGGGTTCATTACGATTGACAACGAAAAGATGTCGAAGTCAAAGAACAACTTCTTTACAGTGAAGGACATCCTCAAGGAGTTCCCGGGAGAAGTGATTCGCTTCTTCATCCTCCAGACACATTACCGCAGCCCGCTTGATTTCAGCGACGAGCGCCTGCGCGAGGCACAGGCGGCGCTCGCGCGCCTTGCCCATACGAAAGAGGTGGTCGACGAGCTCTCGGGACGCGAGGGAACGGCGGATACAGCCGCCGCGCTTGCGGCGCAGGCAAAAGATTTCCTCGAGGCATTCGACGCGGCGATGGACGACGACTTTAACACGGCACTCGCCCTCAGTCAGATGTTCGGGTTGTCCAAGGAAATTAACCGATACCGACAGGAGCTCGAGCACGGCACGGCGTTCGATGCGGCACATTTCGCGGAGGCGGCGGACGCCTACCGTACGATGGCGGAGATCATCGGCATCTTTGAGCAGGAGCCGGCTGCGGCAACCGACGGTCTTGCGGACGGTCTCATGGAGATCATCATCGCTCTCAGGCAAGACGCGCGTGTACAGAAGAACTGGGCGCTTGCCGACCGCATCCGCGACGAACTCAAAGAGCGTGGCGTTGTTCTCGAGGACACCCCGACCGGTGTGCGCTGGAAGAGAGCATGACCGCAGTATGAAATTTGAACGCTTTCAAGAGCTTGTGCATATGATGTTCGCGCCGGATGCTGAGGGGAATATCATCACACGCTACGAGACGGTTGATGCGCGGGAGGTGCATCCGCTCGTGCTCGCCTACGTGGGGGACGCGTATTTTCATCTCTATGTGCGGATGCGGCTGCTTGCCTACGAGCAGGCAAAGGTGCAGATCCTCGATACGTTTAGCGCGCAGATCGTCTCGGCAGTCTGGCAGGCGAAGGCATACCGCGGCATCGAGTCGATGCTCTCGGAGGAGGAGCGGACAATTTACCGCCGGGCGCGCAATACGAAGAGCCATGCGCCGCGCAGCGCGACGGTTGCAGAGTACCACACGAGCACCGGTTTTGAGGCGCTGCTCGGATCGTTCTATATGCGCGGAGAGACGGCACGGCTCGAAGAGATCGCGGAAGCAGCGTTTCAAATCATCGCTAAAGAGATGATGGAACAGATAAGGAACAATCACAATGGAAATTAAACTCATTTCAAAGACGCCAAACTACCTCAGAACCTGCTGGACAGCAGCGCGCACCTGCTACAGTGCGGACTCCCCTATCGAGCTCATCGTACAGGAAAAGACGGACGAAGAGATGCTGCGCCTCATCGACCGCATTATGAAGAGCAAGCACCTGAGCGTCATCGAGCACTGCGCCATGACATTTGCAGTGAAGAACGTCTCGCGCACACTCCTCGCGCAGTACAGCCGCCACCGCATCGGGGTGTCGCTGAGCGTGCAGAGCCAACGCTATGTTTCCGAGCAGTCCGAGAAGCAGCCGGGCGGTCTCTTTGGTCATGTCGTTCCACATACCGTGATGGAAAACGGGGAAGCGCATACACGTTATATGGAGTGCATGAAGGCGATCCAATCGGCGTATGACGATCTGCTCTCGCTCGGCGTTGCTAAACAGGATGCGCGGTTTGTTCTGCCGGGCGGCGCGTGCACGAATTTCGTTACGACGCTCAATCTGCGCTCCTTCATGGACGTCTATGAAAAACGTGTCACGACGCCGGGGGCGCAGTGGGAGATCAAAGAAATGATGCTCCGTATGCGCGATCTCATCGTCGCAGAGGAACCATGGCTCGAAACATATATCCCGCGTGCATAAGCGCCGTGCGGCTGAGAATACATATAGGAACGCTGAGAGGAGCGCGGGCATGAAACAGGAAAACCGGCACATTGAGGAGCATTCGGTCGATCCTCCTGCGGGAATCCTCGCGGGGCGTCATGCGATCACCGAGGCGATCAAGGCGGGGCGCGGAATCAACCGCATTCTCATCGCGGACGGACTGCATGGCAGCGGCGTGCGGGAGCTGCGCGATCTTGCCCGCGCGCATGACATTACGGTCGACATCGTATCGCGCGCAAAGCTTGATGCGGCGGCGCAGGGGGCACGGCACGGTGGGATGCTTGCCTACGCCGCACCCGTCTCCTATGTGCCGGTCGAAGAGATCATCTCTGCGGTACGGGCGCGTGGAGAAGAGCCGTTGCTGCTGCTCCTCGACGGCATCGAAGATCCGCACAACCTCGGCGCCTTGCTGCGGACGGCGGACGCGGCGGGGGTACATGGTATTCTCCTCCCGCGCCGGCACAGTGTCCCGCTCACCGAGACGGTGGCACGCGTCTCCGCAGGTGCGCTCGAATACGTCCCCGTCGCGCACATCGGCAACGTCGCGCAGACCATGCGCGCACTGAAGGAAGAGGGCTTTTGGATCGCGGGGGCGGATATGGCGGGAAGCGATACCTATGACAAGGCGAACCTGACGGGTGCGCTCGTTCTCGTCATCGGCAGCGAGGGACGCGGTATGAGCCGCCTCACGCGCGAGCTCTGCGACTTTACCGTGCGCCTGCCCATGCGCGGGAAGATCAACTCGCTTAATGCGTCCGTCGCAGGGGCGATCCTCATGTACGAGGCGATGCGCCAGCGCACAGCGAAAGACGCGGTGCCGCATGGCTAGGATAAGGGAATGCGAATACTATATCGTCGACGGCTACAATGTCATCAACGCGTGGCCGGAGCTGATCCGGCTGCGCGGCAACCTCGACGAGGCGCGCGACGTGCTCGTTCGCATTCTCGCCGAATACGGTGCATTTGAAAACTACGAAATGACGATTGTCTTTGATGCACTCTTTACTGAAGATGAAGAGCGCGTCATCGAGCTCGGACGACGCCTGCGCGTGATTTACACCGGCGCGGGCGAGACGGCGGACAGCTGCATCGAGCGCCTCGCCTATCGTGCGGTACGCGATGGGCGCGAAGTCCACGTCGTCACCTCCGACAGCGCCGAGCAGAGCGTCATTCTCGGCGCGGGCGCTTATCGCATCCCGTCGCCCGAGCTGCGCCGCTCCGTCAAAAAGGCAAAGAAATTGATGAAGGCAGAGTATATCATGAAGCATACGCAGCCCGCAGGACGCATCGAGGTGCATGAGCGGCTGGACACCGATACCGTCGCGCGTCTCGAGGAACTGCGCAGAAAGAAATAAACCCGCAGGGAAAGCCGTCACGCTAGAGATAGAAAATACATATGAAAAGATGAGTTGCAGCCTTTTCCATCCGAATCTGCCGTATATTGCGCGTATATTATGAGGAAAACGCATGGAACTCAAAATCCTGACGACATTTAAGACCATTATCCGCACGGGCAGTTTTTCAAAGGCAGCTCGGCGGCTCAACTATACCCCGTCCACGATCACCTTTCACGTTGCGCAGCTCGAGGAGGCTGCGGGCGTGCGGATCTTTGAAAAGAGCGGCCGCCGCATGATTTTAACGCAGGCGGGGGAGGCTCTTGTTCCGTATGTGGACGAGGTGCTCGAAGCCGCGCGCAAGATCCAAAATTTTCAATACGACATTTCGGATTATCGCGGGGCGCTCACCATCGGCGCGCCCGAATCCATGCTCTGTTTTCGCCTGCCCGCACTCCTCAAACGCCTGCACAGACAGGCGCCCCACGTGGATCTGCGCCTGCGTTCGCTGACGAGCCGCGATGTCGTGACGGCGCTGCATGAGGACACCGTGGATATCGGCTTTGTTTACAGTGTGCATGAGAAAGACAGGGAGCAGCTTGATTTTCGGGCATTTGAGAGCAGCACGGCGCATTTTTACGCGTCGCCGTCGGTTGCCATGCGCTGCCCCGATATGAAGACGAGCGGACAAACCGTCGCGGACATCACGCGCGTTTCGACGCCGATGCCGGGAGAGATTCGCGCCCTGCTCGACGATTATCTGAGCAAAAAAGAGATCACATTTGACAATACCATCGAGCTGCGCAGCACGCAGACCATCATCAACCTTATCGAAAACGACATGGGCGTCGCACTCCTGCCGGATTTCGTCGTGCAGGATCGCGTAACGCGCAAGGCGCTTGCTGTCGTGCCGTCGGAAAAGATTCACGTCCGCTCCTTTTGCGGCACACGAAAAAATAAATGGCACAGTCCCGCGATGACACTCTTTTTCGACGTTTTGTCGGAGTATAAGGAGACGGCGGACAGTTGCTAGCGGTTGACCGGAGGTCTCGGCGCAGCGATGCGCCGGGGTGCTTTTTTTATTGAGGAGAGATGCGTATGGAACAGATAGCTGCCGAGGAAATCACGTCGTTTGATACGAGTATGGATCTTCTGTGCCGGCGCCGCGATCTCGTTCTCGTCATCCCGGGAGCGCTGATCTGTCTGCGCAGCCTCTATCAAAGAGCCGCGCTGCGCGGCGTGCTTTCGCAGCTGCGTTATGTTATCCTGCGCGAGGAGGACTATGTCGTCGGTACGATGGAGGAAAAGCTGCGGGATGTGGTGCGCGCGGCGGGAAATCTCCCCGGTGTGCGTGTGATCGTCATCTATCTCTCCTGCCTCGATATCCTCGTGCGGCTTGACTTCGCGGATATAGAGGCGCGCCTTTCGGCGGAGACGGGATGCGTCGTGCGCTGTTTTTTCCGCGGACCTCTTGCCAAGGCGGACGCCATGCCGCACGAGACGGCGGAGGATATACTGCGCAGCCTGCCGCCGGAGGAGACGTGCATCGAGGCGGATATATCTCTGCCGCCGCCCATGAGCGATATTGCGGGCGCAGCGGATTTCCTGCGCGCAGCGGATACGGCGAATGTGCTTGTCACACCGTCGGGCTGCCGCAGCCCCATCGCGCGTATGGATATGACGCGGGAACGGCGGGACGTCTATGCCGCGCTTCCCGCGGCGGAGGACTATATCTTCGGCATGGAAGAGACGATACGCACGCAGGTGGATGAACTCGTGGCGGGCGCTGCATTCCAAAAGCTGAACCTTCTCGGCTCACCCGTGCCTGCATTCATGGGGATGCAGGAGGAATTTATCATAGAAAATCTGTCGTCCTGCGGCTGCAAGGGGAAGTTTTTCCCGACGAGCGGCTTTCAGGATGCCGTCACGGGGATTGCGGCGGCGTCTCTGTCCTTGGTATGGGAGGCTGCGGCAGATTGGGGGACGACATCATCCTGTGTGTATGTGCTCGGTTGGAGCGAGATGCTTGTCGGTGCGTGCGCACAGTTTGCAGCGGCGGAAGATTTTTTTGCAAAGCGCGGATATAGGATGCATATAGCGGGGCGAGATGTTCTTTCGGAACGCCCCGTGCTTGCTTGGTGCGTATCAGCTGCGGGACTGCCTGCGGCAGATTGGCTGCATGACACTTACGATATTCCTGTGCTGCAAACGCTGCCGCTCGGTGCGCAGGGCAAAGCGGCATGGGAGCGGACGGCGGCAAAGATGCTCGGCAGGACGTACCGGGCGAATGCGGCGCAGGAGACCGCAGGGAGTAAATCATATGGGCGGAACAGCGAACGTACTCTCCTCATCGGCGATCCGATTGCCTCGCGTGCCATCGTGTGCGTCCTGCGCGCTTACGGGTATCGTGACATTCGGTGCGCGGCATACGCGTGGACGGACGAGACGGCGGAGCTCTATCGCCGTGCGGCAGGGCGTGAGGAAATATTGTGCTTTCAAACCCGTGAAGAATTAGAGCCGCTGTGGAATGCGGCTGATGTCGTGGTCGCCGATCCTGCATTCTGTATCGTGTTCGGCGAGAAACGCCTGTTGCCGCTACCGACCGGGTACCTCTCCGGCAGAGATGCTGTGTGCGCGGACGGGGGCGTCTTGGGTGCGGCGTTCCGGAGGGCGCTCGCCGCATTTCTTGGCATACAGGGAGGGGGGGATACTTCAAAAAAACTGAAATAATGATTTTAATCTTTTCGATTGTTCTAATCAAGTGATTATGATAAAGTCTGAAACAATTCTAGTTGACGACATCAAAGGGGGATTAGAACATGACAAAGAAAAAAATTGCATCTCTTCTTACGCTATGGCTTGCGGGCAGCGGAATCGCAAGTGCGGCACAGCCTGAGATACAGAGCGATAGGATGCAGGCGGAAGTCGATACCTATGAACTGCCCGCAGTTACGGTGACGGGGACGCGTGCACTTGCCGATACGGACGGACGGCTCGTTTTGCCGGGCGGATTCCAGGCAGAGCAGACGAATTTCGGCCTGCTGGGTGATCGGGACGTGATGCAGGTGCCGTATACGGCGCAGAGCCTCACAACGAAGAACTTCGATACGTTTTCTGCGCCGTCGGGTGACGTGAATCAGGTTCTCGCGAATGTGCCGTCGCTGCGCGTGGGCACCTCGCTCATCAAGACGGACTTCTCCGCGCGCGGGATGCTTGCGAACGGTTCGGCGATGTATCTCAACAATGTGCCGGGCTTCTTCATCATGGCAGCTGGTCCGGTGA
>ERZ773087.2056-NODE-2056-length-11202-cov-4.163183_pt1 | contig 11202 bp, 7 predicted proteins | sample MGYA00511375_ERZ773087 | MGnify/ENA primary metagenome ERZ773087 (study PRJEB29015, sample SAMEA2737995) | human oral metagenome | biome: human oral; feature: human-associated habitat; material: dental | place: China | collected 2063 ...
ATGCTGTTTTAGTTGCAACTACACTATTACAGCCATGTGCTATATTTGCAAAAGGACCACCGTGAACAAGTGCAAGTGAGTGATTCAGAGTCTGTACGATATTCGGCTTTATCGCGTCCTTTAAAAGCGCGGCCATAGCGCCCACAGCCTTTAAATCTTTAGCAAATACAGGCTCACCTTTAAAATTGTAGGCCACAATAATATTTGAAAGTCTCTCCTTCAAATCATTCATATCGTCAGCCAGACAAAGTATCGCCATTATCTCTGAAGCCACCGATATTACAAAGTGATCTTCTCTTACCACTCCGTCAGCCTTACCGCCTATACCTACAACTATATTTCTGAGCACTCTGTCATTCATATCAATACATCTTTTGTGGATAATCGCATTGGTATCTATTCCAAGTGCATTACCCTGCTTGATATGATTGTCAAGCATTGCCGCCAAAAGGTTGTTTGCGGATGTTATAGCATGAAAATCTCCTGTAAAATGAAGATTGAGTTCATCCATAGGTACTACCTGAGAGAGTCCGCCTCCTGCAGCTCCTCCCTTTATACCGAAACAAGGTCCGAGTGAAGGCTCTCTAAGTGCTATCACCGCTTTTTTGCCTATCTTTTTGAAAGCTTGACCAAGTCCTACAAGTGTAGTGGTCTTACCCTCTCCTGCAGGTGTGGGATTGATAGCTGTAACAAGTACAAGCTTACCGTTTTTGATTTCTTTGCGGGATTTTAAAAACTCCTCACCAAGTTTCGCCTTATACTTGCCGTACATTTCAAGGTCGTCAAAACCTATCCCGTACTCGCTTGCCACATCGGCAATATTTTTCATCTCAACGCTTCTTGCAATTTCGATATCACTACGCATACATCCTCCTTAGGACAAATCTATAACACATCCAAGAATTCGTCCATATTCATTAGTATTTCTCTTCTCTTTGTTCCTGCTTCATCACCTACCACACCTGCACTTGCAAGCTGATCCATAATCCTTGCAGCTCTGTTAAAGCCAATCTTAAAATTCCTTTGAAGATTGCCTATTGAAGCTCTGTCTTTTTCTATAATATATCTGCCTGCCGCCTCAAAAAGCTCATCTCTTTCAGATACCTCTCCGGATGCTCCGGCGGTCTTTTCACTCTCTTCTATATGCTTTATGGTATCTTCGTCATACCTTGCCCGCATACCCTGATTTTTAAGGAAATCCACTACGGCGGACACTTCCTCATCAGATACAAAAGCGCCCTGTACTCTTATAGGATTCGGCGATCCGTACGGAGCAAACAGCATATCACCCTTTCCGAGAAGCTTTTCGGCGCCGTTACTGTCAAGTATGGTTCTTGAATCCGTACCTGATGATACGGCAAAAGCAATTCTTGAAGGAATATTTGCCTTTATTATACCTGTTATGACATTGACACTCGGTCTTTGTGTAGCGATAACCAGATGTATACCGCAGGCTCTTGCAAGCTGAGCAAGCCTTACTATAGCATCCTCAACCTCCGCATTTGCCACCATCATAAGGTCTGCCAACTCGTCAATAATTATAACAATCTTAGGCAACTTCTCCGGAAGCCCCTCTATATTTCCTCTTCTTCTCGCCTCATCTACTCTTTTATTGTAGGCGGTCAAATCTCTGACGCCTGTAGCCGCAAACTTCTTATATCTCTCACCCATCTCTGCAACAGCCCAGTTCAGTGCCGATGCGGCCTTCTTCGGCTCCGTCACTACAGGAATAAGCAGATGTGGAATTCCGTTATAGACTGAAAGCTCCACCACCTTCGGATCCACCATAATAAGCTTCACATCATCAGGTGAATACTTATATATTATGCTCATGATCAATGTGTTGATACATACAGACTTACCTGAACCTGTAGCACCTGCAATAAGTACATGAGGCATCTTTGCAATATCTGCAACAATTACCTTACCGGAGATATCCTTACCTACCGCAAAGCCTATGCTCTCTCCACCGTTTCTGAAGGCTCTGCTCTCAAAAAGATCGCGCAAAAATACGGTCTGTTTTTGCTTGTTCGGAACCTCTATACCGATAGCTGATTTTCCCGGAATAGGTGCTTCTATCCTTATATCACTGGCAGCAAGCGCAAGTTTGATATCGTTTGCAAGTGACAATACCTTTGAGACCTTGACACCTTGCTCCGGCTTAAGCTCGTAAAGTGTAACGGAAGGTCCTATACTTATATCCTCTACAGTCACATTTACATCAAAGCTTGCCAAAGTCTCCTGTAAGGTGATGGCTGTCTGTCTGTATTCACTGTCTGAAAGTACCTGATTGTTATTGTTGTTCTTCTTTAAAAGATATGTACCCGGATATGCATAAGGTCTTATGGCAGTCTTTTTCTTTTCAATCTCAGACCTTATCTTACCCTGTGGTGAAGCCGCCCTTTGCTCTTCCATCTTCTTTTGAAGTGCGGATGTGTCTGAAACTATCACCTTACCTGCCGCTGTGACTAAAGTTCTCTCACCGTCACTGCTTACCAATGCATTGTTATTACCTGTATCCGAATTAACAGACTTTTCATTATCTGTATAATCACTGTATACGGTTTCGTTATGATTTTCGTTATAAGGTTTGGTATAAATGCCGTCTTTTTGATACGGTGCCTCATAAGTAGAAGTGTTTTGATGAGTATAACCCTCATCTTCATCATCACCGTATTCTTTTCTGAATTCTATATCATTGTTTATGTTTGCCACACCCACAGGAGTATTGTCATTTATATAGCTGAAATCCTCATGTGCATCATCCTCGGTGATACTTATAGTGGAAACCGGCTGTGAATAGATATCTATCTCATCTTTTCTGGCAAGTATCTCATTGGCTCTTCTTAAAGTTTCCTCATCTATATCATTTTCAAACCTCGAATCGTCATTGCCTCTGTTTATATTGCCGTAGAAGATATCGGACCTCTTATTAATTATTATAGAATCTTTGGCAGACTCATCAGATCTTTCATTTGAAGAGTTATAGTTTGTATCTATTACTCCGTCATCGGCATCTGTTTTTTCAAAGCCTACATTGTTCTTACTGTCAAAAAGTCCGCCTATCCCTTCATTCTTTTTTGCACCTGTATTTGAAGGAGGCAAATCAACTCTATGCTTAACTCTTCTCTTTGAAAAGTCTATCGCACCGAGGTCTATATTTCCTCTGTTCGGTATTTTATTGTAGTCAAGAAGTTCTTCTATATAACCGTCTTTTTTATTGTCAATGTCGAGCTCTTCAAAGTTGTCATCATCATAATCTTCATAATCGTCTTCATACTCAGCTTCTTTTCTTTGTTTCCTTTGCTCCATCACTCTTGCCACATCACTTTTTGCTTTTGATATGGTCATCTTTCCGCCGGTCTTTACCATGGACACGAATGACTTACCTGTAAGTATAACAAAAGATACTATAAACATCGCCAAAAAGAATATGATTGCACCAATCTTACCAAGTATTAACGATATGATAAGTCCGAGACTTCCTCCTATAAAGCCGCCATACCAGCCTTCAGTATAAAATTTCAAAAATCCCACTGCCTTCAGACTTGGAATACCTATCAGTGATATAAGGGTATCCACCGCCAAAACAGCCAACACCATTCCTATAAACTTTGTTTTTGCGACCCTTGAACCTACATTAGATAGAAGGAATGCACCGCCTATAAATACAAACATAGGTACCGCATAGCCAAGTATGCCGAACAGTCCCATCTGCAATGATCTGAAAAACTTTCCTACTACTCCCATAAGTCCGAAATGGCTTAAAAAAAGCACCAAGGACACGACAAAAAGGACAATCATAAGAATCTCGGAATTCAAAAATTCCAGTTGCTCATTGCTCTCCGTCTTTTTGCTCACTGTATTTGTACTACTACTCTTTTTTGTTTTTTTGGTTGTTTGTTTTCGACTTGCCACATCAATTCTCCACTTCCATAAAGTCTACCCTAGAGTATACCTAATATGAATATTATTTGCAATAAGCTTAAAATATTCAGACATATCATTTACTCTTCGATAATAATACCTATATCCATATTTACAAGCTTTCCTATATGTTTTTTACCTTTCTCACTTACAAGTCCCTTTTTCAAAAAGCCTATACTTACTGTAAGGTCGGAATTTACACAAATATTTGACTCTCCCGTATCTCCGTTCATACCTGAGTTGATATCCGCACTGACTACAAAGGCTTTGGATTCGTTTAAAGCTTTTATAAGTGAATACACAGGTTCTCTCACCTCATTTGTAAATCCTGTTCCGTATATACAGTCAAGAATATAGTCATATGAATCGAACTTTTCACGCAAAGCATTATAATCCGTATTCTCATCCAACACGGTATACTTAATATCCTTTTGAAGGCATCTGTTAAAATAGTATCTTCCATCCTCTGAGAATTTATCTTTTATCAGTAAAATCTCAACTTCAATTCCTTCAATATCTAATAAGTCTGCCACCACATATCCGTCACCTGCATTATTACCGCTGCCTGCCACTATAAGAACCTTGTCTCCTATATTCCAATCCCCCACATAAAATATAGCCTCCCCTGCTCTGTACATAAGTTCCTTACTGTCAATAAAGTTTTTTATGGTATAGGCATCCGCATCTCTCATCTCCTTTACAGAAAGCACTCTCTCATCCTTATTAAAGGAATCAAAAAACTTCTTTACAAGTGATTTATAGTCACTCTCTTTGATCTCCATTCCCTTTGCACCCATAAGTTCAAACTCAACTCCCATCTCCACAACTCTTGTATCCAGAGTCTCAAAACCGTTCTTCTCATAGAATGCAAGTCTTTTCTTTCTCTGTCTTATATTGTCGCTACCCTCTTCTATAGGTTCAATAGCAAGTGAGAGCTTCGGATGCATCTTCTTATATTCACGGATTATCTTGCTTCCGTATCCGCTCTGTCTCAGACTGCCGTCTATAGCAAAATAAAATATATATGAAAGCTTTTCTCCCACCAAAGTATGTATAAACCCAAGCCAGGTATCGTCATCATAAATTGATAAGAACTCAACACCTCTGTCATTTCCTACCGATACCATAATATAAAAAGGTATCCTCTCCTCAAATGGGAAGGCATCCATATATAAATGTTTTATATCTTCCAAGTTCTTCGTATTTTCGTCTATCTTCTCAAATCTTATCATAGTACTCCAATCTGTAATACCGCACAATAATATATCAAGCCGATATTCTATACCATATCAAAATGCCGATTCGGTCATCTTAAAAACTTTTCTCCTATTTTTAATTTATTCTTTCGAAAGTTTTTCCGTTTTTTTTAGATACAAAGTATAATTTCGTTTGACTTTTTTGATGAATAGGTATAAAATCGGTTTTTGTTAAAGGACATAGGAAAGTGTCTATTAAGGGAGGTATTAAAAATGTTAAAATTTAAATTATTCGCTGTTGCTGCTGTAGCTATGCTTGCTTTCACTGCTTGTGGTTCAAGCGCACCTAAGGCTGACGCTTCAAGTGCTGTTGAGTCTGCTGCTAAGGACGCTTCAAGTGCTGTTGAGTCTGCAGGTAAGGAAGTTTCAAGTGCTGCAGAGTCTGCTGCTAAGGATGCTTCAAGTGTTGCTGAGTCTGCTGCTAAGGATGCTTCAAGCGCTGTTGAGTCTGCAAAGGATAGCGCTGCAAGCGAGGCTTCAAGCGAGTCAGGTGCTGAGACAACAGCTGTAGAGTCTACAACTGCTAAATAATTATACAAACACCTTTAGGTCAGCCTTTTAGCTGACCTTTTTTTATTTCATTGATTTTAATGTCGCTTTTGATACCGCTTCTATCACACCGGCCCTGAAACTGTAATCCTCCAATGCCTTTACGCCCTCAATAGTAGTACCTGCAGGTGAACAGACCATATCCTTTAAAACTGCAGGATGAATATTTGTTTCAAGAATTTGTGCAGCACTTCCAAGTACGGTCTTTGCTGCCATCTTTAATGCCACATCTCTCTTTAATCCGTGAAGTACACCGGCATCAGCCAACGCCTCTATAAACATAGCCACATACGCAGGTCCGCCTCCTGAAAGTCCTGTGACTACAGGGAAAAGTCTCTCCTCAACCCATTCAACCATGCCTATCTTAAAAAAAGCGTCTTCAAAAATCCTTTTTTCTTCATCTGTAGCATTTGAATTACTGTCCAGTGCAAATACACCCTCACCTACAAGTGCGGGAGTATTGGGCATAATCCTAAGAATCCTCTGTTCACCTATATATGACCTTATAACTTCACTTTCAAGTCCTGCAACTATAGATACCACAAGCTTACCGTCAAGGTACTTTGAGATTTTTTCAAAGAGCGCTTTTGCATGTATCGGCTTTACCGCCACAAGTACGGCATCACAGTACTTTGCCAATTCCACCTCATCACTGTATACAAAAAAACCGTCTTCTTTTGCCTTTTCTCTTGATTTTAAGTATGTATCAAAAATACCTATATCCTTAATATCCATTGCATTCTTGTTTACAAAGCCCTTTGCGATGGCAGAACCCATATTTCCGAAACCTATTACTCCTAATTTCATAAATACTCCTATTCTAAAGTCTTATCCTTAAACTTTGCCACTTCTTCCAAATATTTCTTACCGAGTTCGCTGATAGATATATCTTTTCTTATGATATACCCTATAGTCATCTTTTCATCCGAATCAAGCTTTATCGCCTTATACTTTTCACCGTTTAGCTCCTCACAGATTATACCTGAACAAAGTGTATACCCGTTAAGTCCCACCATTAGATTAAGTAATGTCGCTCTGTCATTTGCCTTTATCAGTCTGTGGTACTCATAAGTGGAAAGCACCTCCTCCGCAAAGTAAAATGAGTTATATTCGCCCTGCTCAAACGACAGACAAGGATAGTCCATAAGCTCTTCCATCTTTATCTTATCATGATTTGCCAAAGGATGATCTTCGTAAAGATATACATAGATGCTACATTCCATCAACGGAGTAAATAAAAGATTTGAATCCTTAAAAAGCTTAGTCAAAATATTTTTATTAAAATCATTTAGATAAAGTATACCAATCTCACTTTTAAAGGTCTTTACATCATTTATGACATCATATGTCTTTGTCTCATTCACCGCAAACTCATACTCGTCCATTCCGAACTGCTTTACAAGATTGACAAAGGCACTGACTGCAAAGGTATAATGCTGCATGGACACGCTGAACTTCTTTTTTAAATTCTGATTTGAGATATACCTTGCTTCTATAAGATTAAACTGCTCCACCACCTGCCTTGCATATCCCACAAACTCACTTCCTGCAGGTGTCAAAAATATACCTCTGTTGTTCCTTGAAAAAAGCTTTACACCTATCTCGTCCTCAAGTTCGGCAATGGCTGACGAGAGACTGGGCTGTGTGATAAAGAGATTACCGGCAGCCTTATTTATAGAACCGGCATTTGCAACCTCTATAGCGTATTTCAATTGTGTTAATGTCATATATTTACTTCTTTATTTTCCAATGTATTTTTTATAACTTCACTTGCTTTTCTTGCAAGTACCTTATGTGAATCTGCCGTCAAATGCATAAAATCAATATCATTCATCTCTACATATGGAGCGGCATCCAAAAATCCCACATTAAGTTCATCCGCCACAAGCTTATACTCCTTGGCAAGCTCATATGATTTATCCGAGCACTTACCCATATTTTTGCCGACATCCGACAGCTCACACTCCTTTAATATAGGGCCCGGTGCAATTATAAGTATATTCGGCTTATATCTCCATACATCTGCTACCAAAGCCTTCATAACAAGTCTCCTCATTCCAAGTGCAATATTTGCACCTGTCAGCGAAAATCTTTCCTTACAGTCGTTTGTACCAAGCATTATCACCAACATATCAAGAGGTGAGTGACTCTGAAGACATGGCAAAAGATAGCCAAGTCCTGAAAGACCTTCATTGAAAGGGTCGTCAAGACAGGTGGTTCTGCCGCAAAGCCCCTCTTCATAGACTCTGTAATCCTCTCCAAGCAGCTTTGCCGCTACCGTAGGCCACCTGATTTCTTCATTAAACCTGCCGCCGCTCTTTGCATCATAACCCCATGTATTTGAATCTCCGAAAATAACAATTCTCTTTTCCATATGTTTTCCTATCTGTTTTTTCTTTCTATTATATAAATAAATAAAGGGATTGGCAAATGCCAACCCCTCTTTAATATAAATTATTTTTTCTTCTTATTTGAATAGTATGTATCGTCCATAGGAAGCTTCGGTCTGAGCTTGCCGTCTCTCTTATAGTATGCATTCTGTACAGCAGGAGCTGTAGGAATGGTGGCAATCTCTCCGATACCCTTAGATCCGTATGCAACACCTAAGAGTTCCTTCTTCTCAACATAAATAGCCTGAATCTCAGGTATATCAACAGATCTCATAAGACCGAGTGTTCCGTACTTTGACTTAACCATACAGTCTTGAAGCTTAAAGTCCTCGGTAAGTGCATATCCGAGTGACATAAGCACTCCGCCCTCGATCTGACCCTGTATTGAAACAGGGTTTACAACCTTACCTGAATCATGTGCCGCAATAACCTTTGAAACCTTGCCGTCCTCATCAAGTACAACCAGATGTGTTGCATATCCGTACGCAACGTGAGACTTAGGGAAAGGTACATCCGCACCGAGCTTATCTGTAGGCTCAAAGTACTCCGCATAGAACTCTCTGCCGTTAAGCTTATCAAGGTCGCCGCCTGCTTCATCAAGTGCAGCTTTAACCTCAAGTGAAACTCTCCTTATAGCCTCACCGCTTATAAGTGTCTGTCTTGAACCTGATGTAGTACCTGAATCAGGATCAAGCTCGGAGTTGCTTCCCATATTCTTAATCTTAGACTTAGGAAGTCCCAGCGTCTCAGATGCCATCTGTACAAATATTGTTGCACATCCCTGACCGATATCTGAAGCACCGCAGTATATCTCCACCTTACCGTCATTTATCTTTAATCTCGCACGACCGGTATCAGGAAGTCCTACACCTACACCTGCATTCTTCATGGCACAGGCAAGTCCTACATTAGGATAATACTTCTCATAGTAAGGTTTTACAGCCTCCAATGTCTCCTTAAGTGCTGTAGAACAGTCGGCAATCTGACCGTTCGGAAGTACTTTTTCAGGCTCAATAGCATTTCTGTATCTGATTTCCCAAGGTGAAATGCCTACCTTCTCTGCAAGCAAATCTATAATTGACTCAAGTGCAAACTCACTCTGGCAAACACCGAATCCTCTGAATGCACCTGCAGGCGGATTGTTGGTATAGTAACCGTATCCTCTGATATCGTGGTTCTGATAGCAGTAAGGTCCGACCGCATGTGTACAAGCACGCTCAAGTACAGGACCGCAAAGTGATGCATAAGCACCTGTATCAAAATAAATATCGCAGTCAAGTCCTGTAAATATACCGTTTTCGTCACAACCGAGTGTAAATGTACCGTGCATTGCATGACGCTTAGGATGGAATGCAAGTGACTCGTCTCTGCTAAACTTAGCCTTTACCGTTCTTTGAAGCTTATATGCACAAAGTGCCGCTATATGCTGTGTTGAAACGTCCTCTTTTCCACCGAATCCGCCACCTACAAGCTTGTTCTCAACAACAACCTTTTCAGGATCCCATCCGAACATGATTGCCACTTCTTTTCTGGTATCAAATACACTTTGGTCGGTACTGTAAATCTTTACACCGTCCTTATAAGGGAATGCTATGGCACACTCAGGCTCTAGGAATGCATGCTCCGTAAAAGGTGTATCAAATGTCTCGGTTACGGTATACTTTGAATTTTCAAGTGCTGTCTTTGTATCACCTCTTCGCACGTGACGTGACTGACACAGATTTCCGTTAGGATGAATATTCGGTGCATCCTTTGCCATAGCTTCTTCACAGTTTCTTATAGGCTCAAGCACCTCATATTCCACCTTTACCAAAGCCTTGGCCTTCTTTAATATCTCTTCACTCTCAGCCACAACAAGGCAAAGCGCATCGCCTACGAATCTGGTAATCTCACCCTTAGGAATCATTACATCCCAATCCTGCTGTATATGTCCGACCTTATTGTTCGGTACATCCTCAGCCGTATAAACCGCAACTACACCTTCCATTGCCAAAGCTTCGGAAAAATCGATATCAAGTATTCTTGCTCTAGGGTACCTACTTCTGACAGCAGATACATGAAGCATATCTTCCATCTCCACGTCATCTACATATTCACCGTATCCAAGTACTTTCTCTCTTACATCAATTCTGAAAGCATTTGAACCTACACCGAACTTATCGCCCTTTTCAAGTTCCTTATCAATCTGCTTATCACCTCTTTTTATCTGTGCAACCAAATCGATAGCTTCGATAATCTTCTTATATCCTGTACATCTGCAGATATTACCCTTGATAGCCTCTTTGATTTCAGCTTCCGTAGGGTTAGGATTCTTGTCTATAAGAGCTTTACCTGACATTACCATTCCCGGGATACAAAAACCGCACTGTACCGCTCCTTTTGATCCGAATGCATATACAAAAATTTCTTTTTCCTCGTCACTTAATCCCTCTACCGTAACGATATTCATTCCCTGAGCTCTCTTGGTAGTCATAACACAGGCTCTGGTAGCCTTACCGTCAATAATAATAGTACAGGTACCGCACGCTCCCTGGCTACATCCGTCCTTTATAGATTTGAGCTTTAAGTCGTCACGCAAAAACCTTAACAATGAAGACTCTTTTTCAGTTTCAACCAATTTTCCGTTTACTGTAAAACTGTACATCAAAATTCCCTCCATGATGCATTTATATACCTAAATCTTTTTTAGATAAGATATACAATATAATTAGTAAATCTAATTGCATAAACAATATTTACTATCTCGAAATTTATTTATTGAAATTATCTATAAATGATAATGTTAACAATGTAACATTGGTAGTTCTATATTATTTCAAAAGTAAATTTCATAAATTCATTCACATTTTCAAACAATGTAATAATATTATTATAACACAACTATCTCAATAAATAAACTCATTTTTATTTAGGTTCTCAATAATTTATGCTCTATAAACACAACTTTCCTTTATTTTTGCTATATCTTAGCTGTATAAAGCCTAAATATTTTTTATATACCCGGGTCTTTGACAGTTTGTTTACCTAAATAAGCCTTAAAAAAGTCTCACAACCCGCATATAGCCTACATTTCTTAGTTG
>ERZ773087.2057-NODE-2057-length-11194-cov-3.488464_pt1 | contig 11194 bp, 9 predicted proteins | sample MGYA00511375_ERZ773087 | MGnify/ENA primary metagenome ERZ773087 (study PRJEB29015, sample SAMEA2737995) | human oral metagenome | biome: human oral; feature: human-associated habitat; material: dental | place: China | collected 2063 ...
GCGTCGACGCTTTGACCCGCCTCCGAGAACAGCACGCGGATACCCGCCTGCGACAGGTTCGGCCTTTGGGAGGAGAGGTTTTCCGCCGCGTCAAAGACGACCACCGCGTCGTAGCGATGCTGCGCAAAGGACGCCACGTCACCGATGAGCTTGGTGCGTGCCCGCTCAAAGGGGTCGCCACCGTCCGCCTCGTCGATAAGCTCCAGGTAGCGAGCGCTCTTGTGGATGACATTGTAGCCATCGACGACAAGAAGCTCGCCGTCACCGAACAGAGCGTCCCCCTTTGTCGAACGAGAACCGCCCGGCGCGAGCTCCCTAGCCATCCTCGCCCCCTGCGCCAGCGACGGCTGTAAAACGTCCGTCCGAGTCTGGTGAGCCAGATAAAAGACCGCGCGCGGGGTCCTCGGCAGCCGCCGAACCCACCGGGAAAGGGGCGCTCGTAGCTCCCGGAACGCCGCGTTGCTCAGCCATGGCGCGACGCAGCCACTCGTAGCACATGACCGTCGCCGCCTGCGCGACGTTGAGCGACTCCACCCGCCCGTACTGGGGTAGGCTGCACTCAAAGTCGCAACGCTCGCGCACAAGGCGGGAAAGACCCTGGCACTCAGAGCCCATGACCAAACAGAGCCTACCCTCGAGCGGAGCTGACCACAGGTCGCCTGCAGCATGCTCGCTTGCGCCGCAGACCCAAAAGCCAGCCTCCTTGAGTCGGTCGATAGCAGTCGCGAGGTTCGCTACCTGGGCTACGGGCAGGCGTAGCACCGCACCAGCGGAGGACTTGTAGGCCCCAAGGCCCACACCTGCAGCGCGCGCCTTCGCGATGACGACCCCCGTCGCCCCAACGACCTCGGCAGAACGCACGATGGCACCGAGGTTGCCCTCGTCAGCCACATGGTCGAGCAGCACGACCAGGGCCCTTCCCTCTCCGGCTGCGGCGATGATGTCAAGGAGCGTGGCGTAGGCAAAGGGCCGTGCCTGGACGATGATGCCCTGATGGGTACCATGCGAGCTCATGGCGTCAAGGCGTGACCTCGACACAGGCTCTAGCGGAATGCCCTCGCGCTTCAGATGGCCTAGGAGCTGCGAGAGCGTGGAGTCGGGACCATCGAGACCCGCCTGGACAAAGGCCCGTCGTAGCTTCACGCCCGCGTCGAGTGCCTCGGCGACAGCACGGCGACCCTCGATGAGATCTCCTGGTGTACGCTGCCCTCTCTCGGCCGGACCAGCCGGACGCCCTCTTGTCCCCCGTCGTCCACGCGGGCTCGCACCATGCTCGTCGCGCTGGATGCGTCCCTTCTCGCCTTGACGGCCCGCACTGCGGTGCCCGGCAACTCGCTGACCCTCCCGCGCGCTTCCCCTCGAGTCACCCTGTTGTTCCTGCAAGGATCGACCTGCCCTGAGACGCCCCTGTAAGTCGCCCTGAGACGTGCGCGACCGAGCACTTTTTGGCTTGCCTTTTGGCATCTTGGCCTACGCCTTCCTGTTCCGACGTAGGCGAACACCCGCCGCCGTGTCCTCGACGACCAGGCCAAGGGTCGAAATGCCATCTCGGATGGCGTCGGCGCGGCTCCAGTCCCTGTTCGCACGGGCCTCCTGTCGAGCACAGAGCAGCACCTTGGCAGCGGCGTCCGCGTCATCGCCCGTAAAGCCCGTCAGCTCACGAGCGAGCAGGGTAAGCTCAGAGGGCAACTCGTCTTCTGCCGCAGCCTCGGAGATGTCGATGCCGAGCACGCCCAGAAGCTCTTGGATCGTATCAGCCGCACGCAAGGTCGCGGCGGTGGTCAGGCTCTGGCCACCCTCAGCGAGATATTTGTTGGCGGCATTCATGAGACCGAATATCGCAGCGAGGGCGCCAGCTGTGTTAAAGTCATCATCCATCTGACGGGTGAACTCAAGCTGGGCGTCTCTCGCGGCGCCTGCAAGGGTACGGTCGGCCTCGTCGAAGCTGCCGTCCTGCGGCGCGTTCTTGGCGGCCCAGCGCAGATTCTTGACACAGCTCGCCAGGCGCTCAACGTTGCCCACCATACCGTTTAGGAACTCGAAACGAAAGTCGAGCGGAGAGCGATAGTGGGTCTGCAGCATGAGGAGGCGCACGGCATCGGCAGGGTACTTGTCCAAGACCTCCTTGAGCGTATAGAAGTTACCAAGGCTCTTCGACATCTTCTCACCGTCCACACGCAACATCCCCGCATGCATCCAGGTCCTCGCAAGCGGCGTGTGCCAGGCGCACCGTGCCTGGGCGGTCTCGTTCTCGTGGTGTGGGAAGATGAGGTCCTGCCCCCCGCCATGGATATCGATGGGCGTACCCAGGTAGTGGTGGATCATGGCGCAGCATTCGGTGTGCCAGCCGGGGCGTCCGTCACCCCAGGGGCTTGGCCAACTTGGCTCACCGGGCTTTGCGGCCTTCCAGAGCGCAAAGTCAAAGGGATCGCGCTTCTCGTCGCTGACCTCGACGCGCTCGCCGGCTCGTAGCTGGTCAAGATCTCGTCCCGAGAGCGCTCCGTAGTCCGCATCGGCACGCACCGAAAAGTACACGTCGTGGTTGTCTGCGACGTAGGCATGCCTTGAGGCGATGAGCTGCTCGATCATCTCCTGCATGGCCTCGATCTCGCGCGTGGCGCGCGGACGCATGTCGGGATCCTGGACGTTGAGGCGATGCATCTGCGTGATGAAGGCAGCGGAGTACTCCTCGGCGAGCTGCGCGGCGGTCCTGCCCTCCTCGTTGGCGCGGTTGATGATCTTGTCATCCACGTCGGTGAGGTTCTGGGCAAAGGTCACCGCGTACCCCTTGTAGGCAAGGTAGCGACGGATCACGTCGAACACGAGGAAGGTACGGGCGTTCCCGATGTGGATGTCATCGTAGACCGTGGGCCCGCACACGTACATGCGGACCTTCCCCTTGTCGATGGGAATAAACTCCTCCTTGCGGTGGGTCTTACTGTTATAGATGAGCATGCTGCCTCCTTTGGCGGCGTCATCTTGGCGTGGTCATGCCCCGGCGACGTTTTCCTACAGGACGTTCGGTACGTCCTTCTCGGTGCGTCCTTCGGTTCGGGCAGCGTAAGAGGGCAAAGAGAAGCCCACTGGTCACCCCACCTCCTCGAGCAGGCAGACCGCCCAGGCGGCAATTCCCTCCTCGCGTCCCACAAAGCCCAGGTGCTCCGTGGTGGTCGCCGAGACACCAACGCTTGTCATTGGAACGCCCATGGCATGGGCAAGGTTCTTGCGCATGGCCTCGCAGTGCGGCGCCAACCGAGGCGCCTGCGCCGCGATCGTGCAGTCACAGTCCAAGATCAGGTAACCCCGATCGCGGGCAAGCCCCGCGACGCGGGCGAGCAACTCGCAGGAGTCGGCACCCGCATAGGCGGGATCAGTGTCTGGGAAGAGCTGACCGATGTCTTTGGCTCTCATCGCCCCGAGCAGGGCGTCCATGAGGGCATGGGTGACGACGTCCGCATCCGAGTGACCCAGAAGCCCCTTAGGGGCGTCAATGCGCACGCCACCAAGGATGAGCGCGCGACCCTCAGCGAAGGCGTGCACGTCAAATCCGTGTCCTATGCGCAGCATTGCTCCCTCCCTCCGTCAGTGATCCTTGGTCCTCGGCCGTGGTCGTACCCGTTGCATCATCAAGCAAATCGATGCCACAGCCCTCTCGCATGAGGCGCGTCTCCAAGAGGGCACGGGCAATAAGGAGGTCCTCGGGCACCGTGACCTTGATGTTGGCGCGAGGCGAGGGCACGCAGGCGACCCTGCCATTACAGCGCTCCACAAGCGAGGCGTCATCGGTACCCCCAAAGGCATCAAGCTGTGCCGCGCGATGCGCCGCCACAAGCTGCCTCGTCCTGAACACCTGCGGCGTCTGTGCGCACCAATAGGAGCAGCGATCAGGCGTAGCGCGTATCACCCCATCCTCGACTATCTTGAGCGTGTCGATCGAGGGCAGCGCACAGATGGCGCCAGCGAGGCTCACATCATCACGCACGCAGGAGATGCAGCCCTCGATGGTTTGGACGTCAATCAAAGGACGAGCCCCATCGTGAACAGCCACAAGAGCAAGCCTCTCGTCCATGGCACGAAGTCCTGAGAAGACTGACTCCTGCCTCGTTTCGCCCGCCGTGGCGAGCACCACCGGCGTGGCGAGCGAGACGCGCGAGAGCACGTGCTCGCGCACCTCCTCCTCACGCCCGCCCTCGATCACCAAGACCAGCTGCGCCACTGAGGGCGCCCTATCAAACGCGATCAGGGACCACGCGACGAGCGGCAGGCCACAGAGGCCTACGAACTGCTTGCCGAGCGGATTGCCGAAGCGCGTGCCAGAGCCACCCGCAACGATGATCGCGCAGCTGTCTGCCGCCCCCGCCTGCTGAGCGAGGCGCTTTGGTGCCGCGCAGACACAGGCCTGGACGCTCATGCCCGCTTGCCCCACATCCTATAGAGGCTGTCTGCAAGGATATTGGGGTTCTTGACGCCGACGTCATCGAGGCGCTCGGGATTGCTCTCGATGTTGTCAAGCACCTGCTGGAGCGAACCGAACTTATCGACGATCTTGTCGGCCATACCCTCGCGCACAACCGACACGTTTGAGAGCGTGCGCAGCCCGAGCGGCTTCATGATGGAGTCCTCCGCCATGTTCTCGTAGCCAAGCAGCTCAGCCACGCTCTTGGGTGAGCGCAGCTTGACCTTGTCGGTCATATGCAGCGTCTTGCGCAGGGTGACGGCATTTGCCTCGGAGTGGTCGCAGGCATAGTCGCGCAGCAGCAGCGTGTAATCCTCCGAGGTATCGCCCATGAGCTCCTCACGCTGCATCTCGATGGACTTCCCCTGGCTTCCCAGCTGCAGCACAAGATCATTGAGCTCGGCCGAGACGGTCGTGAGCATCTCGAAGAGGTAGATCGTCTCGGCGATGTCTGCGAGCGTGACGTAGTCGTCAAGCTCGAGCGTGGTCAGACGCAACAAGCCACGGTCGAGGCGGGTCCGCGTGCTTTCCATGGAGACGAGCAGCTGGTTGATGGTGCTCATGAGCTCGGGAGCGCTCTTGAGCTGGTGCCCGCGACCGCTGACGTAGACGGTGACGACCTGCCTGCGCTCCGAGACCGAGATGACCATCGCCGTGGTGAGCAGGCTCATGCGTGCGGCGGTGCGATGCCGCATGCCCGTCTCTGACGTAGGCAGCGACGGGTCGGGATTGAGGTGGTAGTTGGCGCGCAGTATTTGCGTCATGTCCCTGTCGATGACAATGGCGCCATCCATCTTCGAGAGCTCGAAGAGGCGATTGGCCGTAAACGAGATGTCGAGCTTGAAGCCATCGTCACCGGCCCGGATGACGTTATCCGTATCACCGATGCAGATGAGGGCACCGAGGTGGCCAGCGATGATCATGTCGAGCGCATGGCGTAGTGCCGTGCCGTGCGCCGTCTTCTTGATTGCGTCACGCATGCGATCCCGGGCGTCGTCTGGACTCTGGGTCGAGTGAGCATCTTCCATATACCCCCCTTATGGGCAGGTCTGCCCGCAGTCGCGGGCAGACCGAACTGTCACACATAGTATAACGTTACTGATACGCGCGCTCCTTGATGCCCGCTCATTGTGCGGCAGCTCTCGCCCAGCCAGGAGAGCCAAGAGCTACTCGGCAGCAGACGTGGCGCGTCCATCGGAACTCGCGGCGGGCGTGGGCCGTGCGGTGTTCCACCGCTCGCGGGCCTTCGGCAGCTCCATGTGAACACGCTCCGTAGGCGCGGGTATCTCACCCGTACCCTTGGTGAAGACAAGCTTTCGGTCGTCTCCCTCACCGTCTGCATCCACGAGGATGATGTCCCCCTCGTGCCACCTGCCACGCAGCAGCTCCTCGGAGAGCGGATCCTCGATGAGCGACTGGATCGCGCGACGCAAAGGACGAGCCCCATAGATGGGGTCAGTGCCCTCCTTGACGATGTGATCGCGGGCAGCATCGGTCAACTCGATGGACATGCCCTGGGCGATCATACGGTTGCGCAGATCCGTGACCATGAGGTCCACAATGCCGCGCAGCTGCTCGTGGGTAAGCGACCCAAAGACCACGATCTCGTCCACGCGGTTCAGGAACTCGGGGCGGAACAGACGCTTGAGCTCACTCATCACGCGGGAGTTTATCTCCTTATCAGAGAGCCCGCCTGCGCCCTGCGCCGAAAAGCCCATGGTGTTGGTCTGGGCGATGTCGCGCGCGCCGACGTTGGAGGTCATGATGATGACCGTGTTGGAGAAGTCGACCGTGCGTCCCTGCCCATCGGTGAGCCTGCCCTCGTCCAGTATCTGGAGGAGGACGTTGAAGACGTCGGGGTGGGCCTTCTCGATCTCGTCGAAGAGCACGACGGAGTAGGGTCTGCGACGCACCGCCTTGGTCAGCTCGCCGCCCTCGTCGTAGCCCACGTATCCGGGAGGGGCACCAACGAGCTTGGAGACCTCGTGGCGTTCGATGAACTCCGACATGTCGAAGGAGATGAGCGCGTCCTCGCTACCAAAGAGGAACTCGGCGAGCGACTTGGCGAGCTCGGTCTTGCCGACACCGGAGGGTCCGAGGAAGATAAACGAGCCACCGGGACGGCGCGGGTCCTTGAGGGGCGAGCGACTGCGCCTGATGGCCTTGGCTACCTTGGTCACGGCCTCCTGTTGGCCCACGATGCGTTGGTGCAGGGCGTCCTCGCAGCGAAGGAGCTTGGAGGCCTCGGCCTCCGTGATGTTGGAGACGGGGATGCCCGTGATGTCGGACACGACGTCAGCGACGTCTTTGTCGGTGACGACCGTCACGGCCTTGTCGGTGTTCTCGCGCCATGACGCCTCAAGCTCGTCGCGCTTAGAGGCAAGCTCCTTCTCGCGGTCGCGCAGACGGGCGGCCTCCTCGAACTCCTGGGCACTCGCCGCCTTGGACTTCTCGTCCTTGATGCGGGCAAGCTCCTCGTCCACCTGGGCGAGCTCGGGAGGCAGGCTCATCTTGTGGACGCGGGTGCGAGCGCCCGTCTCGTCAATGATGTCGATGGCCTTGTCGGGGAGGAAGCGGTCCTGGACATAGCGGTTGGAGAGCGTCACGGCCGAGGCAAGCGCGTCCTCGGTGTACTTGACGTGGTGGTGCCTCTCGTAGGCCTCCTGCAGGCCATGCAGGATCTCGAGGGTATCCTCGGGCGTGGGCTCTCCGATGTTGACAGGCTGGAAGCGGCGCTCGAGGGCGGAGTCCTTCTCGATACGTTTGCGGTACTCCTCGGCGGTCGTGGCACCGATGACCTGAATCTCACCGCGCGAGAGAGGCGGCTTCAGGATAGAGGCCGCATCGATGGAGCCCTCGGCCGAGCCCGCGCCGATAATGGTGTGGATCTCGTCGATGAAGAGGATGTCGTCCTTGTTCTCCATGACCTCGGAGATGACCTTCTTGAGGCGCTCCTCGAACTCGCCGCGATACTTTGATCCGGCAACGAGACTCGCGACGTCGAGCGTCCAGATCTGCCTGCCGCGCAGGATGTCGGGAACATTGCCCGTGGCGACGAGCTGGGCGAGCCCCTCGACGATGGCCGTCTTGCCAACACCGGGGTCACCCAGAATGAGGGGGTTGTTCTTCTGCCTGCGTGCAAGGACCTGCATCACACGCTCCACCTCACGGTCGCGCCCTATCACGGGGTCGAGCTTGCCGTCTGCGGCGAGCTGGGTGAGGTTTCTACCAAACTGCTCGAGCATGGAGCCGTCCTCCGACTGTTGCGGACCCTGTCCCATACCGCTGAAGAACTGCTGTCCAAAGCCGACGCCTGTTGGCTGCGGGCGACCCTCCCTACCCTTGCTGTCGCTCTTCTCGACCAACTCGTTGACGGCATTGCGAACCGCGTCCGCCGAGACACCCATGCGAGAAAGTGCCGTCATCGCACGGTCGTCGCTCTGGGATACGATGCCCAAAAGTAGGTGCTCCGTGGCGATGTAGGTTTGGTTACGTGCCATGGTCTCACGGTAGGCGTCCTCGAGCACGCGCTTTGCGAGCGGCGTAAAGGGAATGTGGCCACCAGGAATGGGCTCGTTGTCCTCGGAGGAGATCTCCTTGACCGTGGCGAGGGCCTCCGTATAGGTGACGTCGAGTTTGGCGAGGGCTTGGGCGGCGATGCCCTCCCCCTCCTTTATCAGGGCCAGGAGCAGGTGCTCCGTCCCTACATACATCTTGCCGAGGCTACGCGCCTCGTCCTGCGCAAGGCTCATGACCTTGCGCGCCTTGTCGGTGAACTTCTCGAACATACGGTGCTTACGCCCCCTCCTGGGTCACGTGCCGACCTGCGTGTTGGTGACCGGCAGCTGGGCCGGCCCTGTTTTGATGGTTGTGCTTGTACCCCGATGATGTGCCTGCGAAACCCGCAGGCGATGGAGCGGGCGAAACTCCTCAGGAGGCAAGTGTGAAAAAGTGGACATAGCCTGCGCGGAGATGATGCGCCTCCTGCCACGAGCGAGACATCGGAACATGTGGGCATGAGGACGCGTGGACCGTTGGAGAGAGGTTGGCGGTAAGGACGCAGGTAGAGTCGTAGACGAGCTGGTTCGGCCTCGCCACATCCTGTCTCGTACCAGGAACCTACGCCTTCGTTGGCAACTCTGCCGCAGCGTCAGGCAGCTGAGCCAGGCAGGACGACGGCAGCTTCGTGCTAGGCTTCCCCGACAGCGACGGTGCCCTCACGTTCCAGTACCGCAGGTGAGCGAACCCCACGACCATGCCACTCGATGGCATCGAGTGTACGGCTGTCGTGCCACTCGGTAGTGCCGAATGGCACAAGATAATGCCGTACCTGCACGTTTATGGCTTGCCGTACCACTCGGTAGCGCCGAGTGCGCAATTGTTGTACCACTCGGCGACGTCGCGTGGCACCACCGCAGGCTGACGTCCCATCGACCGTGAAGAGCACCCGCCCATCCGTCTCTTGGGCCCAAGGGAGGCCTGGGTTCCCATCGAAGGCATGGGTCTAGCCCTTCGGGCGCACCTCCTGTGTCCCCCATGGTTGGAGGGCGGTTCCTAGGAATATCGGATAGCAACACACAAGGGGAAGCAGGTAGCGCATGAGGCTCGCCGGCCCCACCGTGAAAGTCAACCAGACGGCAAGTGCTGGCACAAAGGGAAGCGCAGCCCTGCGCTTAGCGGCGGCAACGCTCGCACCCAAGCACCCAAACATGAACCAGAACGGAAAGGCCAGACCAAACATAACAGAAAGCAGGGGGTTGCCCCTAAACGCATCGAAGGTGGCCACATCGACATAGCGGGCAAGCAGCCAGGGGATACGACTCTGCCGCACAAAGCCATACTGGTCGTTTCCCAACGACGCGCCATCAGCCATGTCCTGACCTGTCACGACCACGCCAACATAAACTCGCTCGGATGCCTTGTTATCAGAGGAGAGTGGATACCAGTACGGCACATTGAGTGAGAGGAAGGCGTCCAGATAGGTCACGGGATGACTCGCCCCTAGGCTCACCCACACGCCAAGCAGCTCTGCGAGCTGTCCACCTTGTGCAGAGAAGCTGCCCTTGACCGGGTCTGCCAGCCGAGGGGTGTAGAGATCGCCGATCTGGTCAACGGGCAGGAAGGCGGAGAGGACCTTCCTCTGCTCCGCAGTGAGCGCGTCCGGATCATCCCGCACAACACGGGCAAGCTGCTGCAAGGGGACGCTCAGCGCCTCTCCCACACTACCGGGGACAACATCGAGCACCCCATACAGCACCCCCGAGGCGACAAGACCCAGCGCCACAGACAGGAGCGACAAGATGAGCATGCGGCGCCAGCCCGTGCGGCCAGCCATACACGCGCTCACCGGTACTGCCAAGGCCAGCGCATAGACCGCGTTATTGCGCAAAAGGCAGCAGGCCAGGGCGACGGAATGGTCGCATGAGCATGTATTGTACCTATATGCGAGGGTCCACGAGTGCGATGAGGATCCTCACCATCTGCGCAGGTAGCGTCCATTCGACAAGGTCAGGTGGCGAGCCACGCCCTTCTCGACAGGTCGCTTCTGCTCGTCTCGGCAAACGCGGCACGTGCCATGCGAAACGGCTCAAGTACGCTTGGAGGTGCTCCACATGACGCCTGGTCCACGGGCACGGTGGCCTACGGGCACCCCACTGGTCCTTGTGGCTGACGGATTGCCCTTCCCGCCAGTGACGAACATTACCAGCCCGTGCGGGCCGGTCGCAACCGGGGATGATAACCGTCCGCACGCCTCTCGCAACCCCAAACATCTCTTTTATGATCCGCGCAAGCCGGATGGGACCCGCCCGTCACGGGTAGCCAAGGTGTAAAATCGCGAAGAGGAACCACACGGCAGGCGCGGGCGGTCTCACTTGCGCCACGATGACGGGAGGCACCCATGTTCTGCCCGGGCCGCAACATGAGAAACTCTGACAAGGGCGGGTCCTGCGGGGCCGACCTGTCAAGCACAAGCACGGGTGCGCCCGGATCCCAGGTGACCGCCCAAGCTCCGGCATCCGGCGCGTCCACCCCGTCTAGGCCCACAACCGCAACGCACAGGCGTGTTGGGCGCGTCATCGCGGGAGTCATTGCGGTCGCCATCATCGTCGCGGCGGGACTGAACACGAGCTGGTTCGGCCTAGCCGGGCCCCACCTCGTACCGGGGAACTACACCCTCAGCGGCTCGTCGGCATCGAACACGATAGTCGCCTCCGTCACCCAGGGCAATCACGTCAACCTTGAATACGAGGGGCACAGCTGGGTGGGAGACGCGCAGGTCAGCCGAGTGGGGAAGGACCATCTTCACGTGCGGGTACCGATCGCAGAGGAGGGTGGCCAGCTCTCGGGCTGCATGCTTAACCTCGTGATCCCGCAGGGCGTCCCTGGCAGCGTCATTGGAACATGGGCGATGTGGTTCACGGACGAGAATGGCTTTCCAAACCTTGGCGGCATTGCGTGGGCGGTGATCGAGGATGGCGACACCCTCAAAGGCGGGGTAGTCTCGTCTTCCGATGCGCCGGCCGCAGCTAGGTCCCTTGGGATGGGCACCTTCCAGGGCGACTCCGGCGCGAAGCCAGGCAGCTGGGCCAGGCAGGATGACGGCAGCTTCGCGCTAACCTTCCCTGACAGCGACGGCACCCTCACGTTCCGATACCACAGGTGAACTAGACGCCCATGGCGGCGCTCGACGACATCGGATGCGTAGCCGCGTGAGGGCGCGCCGCACCAACTTCGGTC
>ERZ773087.2059-NODE-2059-length-11186-cov-6.138263_pt1 | contig 11186 bp, 3 predicted proteins | sample MGYA00511375_ERZ773087 | MGnify/ENA primary metagenome ERZ773087 (study PRJEB29015, sample SAMEA2737995) | human oral metagenome | biome: human oral; feature: human-associated habitat; material: dental | place: China | collected 2063 ...
CCTATAAAACCCCGGTTGTGACCATTGGCCAGACCGACCGTGTGACCGTCGTATTCGTCGCATTGAACTGTTCGAGGTGTGTTCCAGACGGTGCCATACCGTCACGCGTCAGTGTCTCAATGGAGGCAGTATTACTAATACGTGCCGTTATCGATCCATTGTTCGGTGTCGCATCGTATTCCTTGCGGACATCATCGAACGCAAGATTCAGTCGACGCTTTGTAATCTCATTATCATCCGAATGGAGATCGGCCGCATTCACAATGCGATAGTTGTCCGAATCAAGACGCGCATCGTAGTCAACACGCAGCCCCGTCCCAGCATCCTTTGCTAAGTATCTGGCCGTAGAGAGGTTATTCACACCGTCATTCCCCGTCAGTCCGTCGAAACGAATGAGGGAGTCTCCTGTCTGTACTGTCTGTCCATTGTTGTTTTTTGCGACACCCGCAACATCGCGCAGTGCATCGTATTCCTTCGTCAGCGGGCTCAAGATGTTTGCCGTGACTTCCTTGCGCAGAATCTTGCCCTGTGCACCCGTATAGTCAAGCGCTCCGCCCGAGATCACGAGGTTGCGATTCTGAGCGGTTGGCGTGTAGTCCACCCCGTAGGTCACCCCTTGCGGAAGTTCGCCATTTACATTCTTGTCTGCATAATGCGTGCGTGTCGGATCAACACTCAGGCTGTCCTTGATGTCGATTTTATTGCCATCATCATCCGTCAGCGGGTTGCTGCCGTCCATGATGTAGGCGTGCTCAAGATAGTTGTGGAGCGCCGCCGCCGACGCATCTTCTTTGTACTTCACAACAGTCGTGCCATCGTAGGTCTTCTTGATACCATCCAAGGACAATTTGACCCCACGAAGTATGTCATTGCTTGTAATGGTGCGCGGAACAATACGCCCCTTCTCATCGCTTGGCACATAGCTCAGTTTGTCGTCCGTAACGCTATAGTTCGTGGCTGCGCCCACACGATAGTTCTCAGCCGTGCCCGTCATCGCACGCAGAGCCTCATTGACACCCTCGTACGTGATCGCCTTGTGCGTCGGATTTCCGTGCGCATCGCGGCTGACATCAGCTGTATCATATTTGCCCTTGATCTTCTGCAGGGCATCATTCGTAAGTGTAAAGCCCGTGCCCTCGGTACCGACGAAACCTGTGTAGTGCACCATCCCTGCAGTCAGACCGTCAACACGACGCTTTCCGTCATAGATCTTGTCCGGCAGCGCATCAATCGATGCCGTCAGTTCCTTGCGGTAGATATCGGCAGCGCGATTCGTTACCGTCCCCGTCGTGGGGTGCCCCATGATCGTATAGTTCTGCAGGCGCTTTGCGGCCTCCGTTGGATCAGCGGATGACTTTACGCCAAGCGTCAACGCATAGTCCACCTTCGTCAAACCAGGCTTTAGTTTTGCATCGGCCTCCGTATCGACGGTTGCATTTGGACTATGATATGTGCCAATGACGGAGAGATCAAGATATGCCTTGTCGCGCTCTGCGAGCGGCATGAGGTTCTCCCTCGCAATTGCAGCAGCATAGTCACTGTTGTTCTGCGTGAATGTCGATCGTCCATCATACTGCTTATAGATATGTGACGGCATCTGCGTCTGGAGATCACGCGGGGTGATCGTCCCCTTCCCCGTCTTTGAGAAATGGTTCGTCCCATCGATGTCAAAATTTTTGTTGTCCAGCGAGAAGGTATAGGTGATATCCACGCCTGTAGAGGGGGTTACATTGGGATCTGTATACTGTGGTTTGTTGTTTGGATCAAGCACGATGTCATTCTGCAGCTCGACCCGTCGATTGTTGACCATTACATAGGCATTCGTAATGTACTTACGAACATCCTTGAGATCGCCGGAGTATGTGCCGTCAGCCTTGCGCCAGAGGACATCCGTCGTCCCGTCGTAGATCTTGCTCGCCAATGCCGTGCCGAACTGCACATCATTGGCATTGATGCGCGTGCGTCCAATTTTACCCGTCGCATAGGACTTATCCGCCAGCACAAAGTTGCCGCGATACGCCGTCGGCAGGAGGCCCGCCAGATTTCGGAACTCGACATCCTTATCGCCGACACTCCCATCAGCGGTAAACGTCCCATCTGCCGCACGATGCCCATAGTCACTCTTGACCGCACTCGTGATGGTAAAGTCGGACGGCGTAACCTCGCGCATCGCAAGTGCAGCACGCCCGTCAGAGTTATCTGCCGTCAGAGGGTTGGCAGCACGAAGTACAATATCCGTATTCTCAGAGGTGCCATCATATCCTCTCTGTGCAGGATTTTCAAAGTGGAGGTTCAGCGTGCGTGGTGCGATCGTTCCTGTCGCCTGCAGTGTCAATCCGCTGGCAGACTCTGCGTTAACCGCCGGATTTATCCCGTCGGAGAGCAGATAGTTCTTACCCGCATCCCCATTGATTCGCATTGTATAGGTAATCTGCTTTGCGGCAGGGTCGCCGTTACTGTCATACGCAACATTCTTATCTGCATAGGCAGCCGCAACAGACACCTGCGCCCCATCGTTCACGAGCTTCGTATCCGCTGTAGTACCCGCCGCATAGCGGACATTGCCGAGACTGTCATTCCCTTCGAACGCAGTATAGTGACGCGTATTCTTATCGACAAGCGTTCGCTCACCGTCATAGATCTTGTTGATGCCGGCCTTCTCAGCAAGATCAAGCGTCAGAGTACGCCGCTTGATTGTACCTGTATCCGAACTGTAGAAGTTATTATCTCCTGAGATGATGATATTGCGATCCTTTAGGAAGAGATGGTATTTAACCGTATCCGGCGTTCCATTCGTCGCGTTCGCATTCGTATACTGTGTCCCAGGAATATTGACGTCGATATCACCGCGCGCAAGGAGATCAATTTCCTTGCCGTTCAGCGTCACTTTTGCTTCTGTGATGTATTTGCTGACATGTTCTGCGTCGCCATAGTAAATATTCGTTACGGGATCTTTCCACAGGACGTTTTTCGTCCCATCATAAACCTTCTCTGCACCCGAGGTTTTGAATCGTACGTCGGAAGCGTTGATATTCACCTTTGCGATGGTACCCTTACCATAGACCGTATCATCGACGGTATAGTTGCCAGCCGCTTGGGCTCCAAAGGCGTTGCGGAACGCGCCCCGTACATTCGTATAGCGCACATCATGATCAACACCGTTGCTCGCGTGCGGATCGGTCGTAAAGTTCCCGCCAGAAAGACGCCCGTAATCGCTCGTCGCGGTCGGGGTCGTCGCCGTAAGCATGCCCTGCAAGGCATTCTTCAGACTTTGGTCAGAAATATGATCATCGCTGAGAATATCAGACAAAACGGCACTCGCTGGATCGCCCGTGAGCGTGAGTCCCCGCACCTCTGTATTCGTACTGTCGGTATCATAGGTCTTGTTCACATGGTCGATCGCAACCTTGAGTTTGCGAGGCGTGATCGTACCGGCATTCGCAACAGGAGACAGCTCCGCTGTCACCGTCTTGACCCCATAGCCCGTCGTCGTCGTATTCGCCGCACCAGCAATCTTGTAGTCATCTGCGTATTTGCCCGTGAGTCGCGCCGTATACTTGACGTTCTTTGTCGTCACTGCACCTGCGGCATAGGCTACATTTGCGTCATCTGTACCGCCCGTATTCAGATAAACCGCCGTCGAGGTATTGACATAGGGATCGCTCGTGGTCTCATCCGCGACCATCCCCGTAAACTTCAGGATATCATTGCCAACGATGACATTGCGATTGTTATCCGTATGTGCTGCACGGCCGTCGTAGGCCTTAGTAATCCGTTCCGTCACCGATGTGATCTCACGCGGTGTAATTCTTCCCGCCGCCGTCACATGCCCTGGATTCGTTGTATTCACTTGTTCGAGATTTCGCGCGGTAGCATCATCTGCGCCGAATGTATAGTTCGAGAGTGGATTGTTCGTCGGATCTGTCGTACGCGCCACCACGTCATATGCGATGTGCTGCGCCTCCGAGACGTGCGAGGTTCTCTGCTTGCCCGCCGCATCACTTGTAAAGTGCCCTGCTGCATCGGTCTTCAGTACAAGGCTGATCTTGCCCGCATCGCGTGAAACAATCCCATTCGTACCACCGGAAGGGAGTACGAGATACGTGCCCGCCGCAGGGGTACGATGGATCGACTTCCCATCGTAAACTTTCTCTGCCGTTGCAATTGTACCATCGCTGTTGCGCACAACAATATCCGTCGGGTTGAGACGGCGCGGATCGATCCGCCCTTTTCCATATGCGGTGCTCTCCACCTTGTAGTTGTTGCCGAGCGTTCCCTGGATGCCTGTATACTCGACCTCATGCGCCCCCGCATTGTGTGCCGACGCATAGTTTCCGTGCGTATCTTTATCCACATAGCGGCTCTGGATGCCACTGTTCGCAGCAAAGCTCGTCGGACTGATACCATCCTTCTGGAATACGCGGCCATTCAGCCCGTCGTTGAGCGAGGATGCCGTAATCGACGTATTCACGTCTGTTCCATCGTACGTCTTGCGGACATCGGCAAAGTTGACCGTTACAGGACGCGGCGTCACCCGAGCCGCATTCGCCACATTCCACGAAAACGCAAGCGTATTCCCACCGTTCGTCAGCGTCCCCTGCTGAGAAGCATTGTTGGGGTGCAGGATACGATAGTCGTCCGCATTTGCGCCGCTCAGCTGCATGGTGTACGTGACATTCTTCGTCGTCGGATTTCCGTGGCCATCGAGCACCACATCTTTCCCATAGGCACCGGCACTCTCATTGTTGAACTTCGTCGCATCACTGCCCACGAACCCCGTGAAGCTGACCACACGATCGCCCAGGATCACATTTTGGTTGCCGTCTGTATGTCCGGCGATGCCGTCGTAGACTTTCTCGAGGAAATGTGTCGTCGCCGTCAGCGAGGCAGGGGTAATAGAGGCTCCTGCTACCGTTGCTCTGGCGTTGTGGAGACTCTCTAAGTTCTGCGTATTTCCTACAGGGCCGTAGGTGTAGTTCGAAAGGGGATGATTCGTCGGATCCGTTGTCGCTGCCACAATATCATAGGCCGCATAGCGCGCATCACGCACATGTGATGTCACATTTTGCCCTGCTGCATCGCTCGTAAAATGTGCCTGCGTGCTGGGCGCGAGAGCAAACGTCACCTTCTGGAAGTCCCGCGAGACAATGCCCGTGTCTCCGAGAGGTGCGGTGTTCGCTGAGAGATAGACATCGGTCCCCACGTTATAGGTGGAGGTGCCATCATAGACCTTGGTGATCGTCGCGGGTGTATTATCGCTCCTTTTGTATACGTTAAAGGAAGACGGATCAATACGACGGCGCGTGATCGTGCCAGTGCCGTACTGCTTGTCCGCTACTGTATAGTTTGTACCAAGTGTATTCTGGAAGCCCACATACTCCACAGAGCGATTGCCAGCATTTGGATTCTCCGTGAACAACGTCGTTCCATCGCCGTAACGACTCGTAATGTGCCCCGTGAGCGTCGGACCGGATGCGCCAAAGTCACGCTGCAGGACTACGCCGCTCGCACCGTCGTTGAGCGTAGGCGAGGAGAGGTCTGTGTTCGTGGCTGTGCCATCATAGACCTTGCTGACTGAGGCAAAGCTCATCGTGATCGGGCGCGGCGTGATTGTTCCGAGACCGGTCAGTGTCGTCGTCGTCGTGACCGGTGTTGCAGACGCAGGAGTTGCCTGCGGGGAGAAGGTGTAGTTCTGCGCTTCGGCAGCATTTGCAATGGAGAACTTCGCCGTATAGTCGACAATCTGCGTCGTCGGGGTGCCTCCAGAGTAGACGACATTCTTCGACCGATATTCCGCCGTAGACGTATTCGTCACCGTATCACCGGCGATAACGCCCGCGAGTGTGATGATATCATCGCCCGTCTTGTCATGAGCTCGCAGAGCATCATATACCTTCGTAATCGGGGAGTACTTGATGGTCGCCGTGATCGTTTTTGGTGTGATCTTACCAGCGCCGGAGGCAGAAAAGATACCATCGAGGGGATCCTTCGTTACGCCGTCCTCATTGAGCACATAGTAGTCCGAGAGCAGATGGCCGCCATACGTATCCGTATGGCTGTCTGCATGTCCCTTCGCCGTATAGGCGACCTTCGTCGCCTCCGCTACGTTTTTCGTCCGCGTACCGGCATTGTTCGTAAAGTAAGCACCACCCGCAAGCTGGAAGGTGATATGTCCCTGATCGCGCGTGACAATGCCTTCATTGGGGTTAGTCGATGCTCCAGCATTCGAGGAGAGGTAGAGGCCAGTTCCTGGCGTATACACATTCGTCCCATCATAAGGCTTCGTGGCAGATGCTACGCTGTTGTCGCTGTTGTAGACCGTGAAGCTGTTGCGTGAAATCCCACGCCTTACGATATCGCCGTCTAGGTAGAGCTTTTCGTCCGTAACCTTGGTTTTCGAGCCGCCATTAGGCGTGTAGTAGAGATCGTAGTTCAGTCCGTCCGGATGTGTTGTTGTGTCCAACCCCACATTTGTATACTGGAGCTTGTGGCTGCCGACATGAATCTGCGGTGCACCCGATGCATTCGTATAGGTCGGATCGGCAATATTCTTGATCGACACCGTGTCCACCGTGCCGCCATCATCGATCATGCGCGAGCCGTCAGACGTACCGTCGACGATCGTATCCCGCAGCTTGATATTCTTTGGAGACACCGACTGCTTCATCTCGTTGTCTGCGACGTTCACCGTACCATCGTAGATTTTCTCTGCCGCCCTGCTCTTTCCGATGTCGAGATAGAGCGGCGCAGGGGTAATACGTACTTTGCCCGTAAGCGAGCTGATGGAGGAGTTGTCGAACGTGTAGTTCTTCGCATCATTCCCGGAGAAGGTGATCGTCCCACCAAAGGTGACATTTTTCTGCCCATAGGTGCCGTCCAGGTTGCGCACAACATTCTTATCCGCCATATCAGCAGTAAAGCTTGTCGTATTGAGCGAGACAGAATGCTCGGCGATATCATCTGACGTAAAGCCCGCAGTGCCAACACCGCCATGTGTAAGTGCGTATTCGAACGCGTCTTTGACCGACTTCTTGCCGTTATACATACGTGTAACATCAAGATCGCCTCCCGTCAGCTTCACTTCACGCGGCTTGATCGTGACATTGACACCGCGCAGGTTCGGGCCGTCCTGATCTGTCCAGAGGATTGCCTTCGTTCCAGCATTGCGGACACCGTTTGTCTTGTCGAAGTCCTTCGTCGTCTGGTTCTTATAATCGTCCACCTTATTGAGGTCAACATCGCCCTTATAGGTGACCTTGTCCGACTTATCGCCGACCCCCGTACCGGCTGCATTCACAATCTTGACATACTGACTGTTGTAGGTCAGATCCGTGATGTCTGCACCGTTGTTCGACTTAACCGTATTGGAGCCATCCGGATCCAGCGTTCCGTTTGCTTTGAAATAGCGATAACTGTAGTTCGCCGTCGCTGTCCCGCTCATAAACGCAGTCAGCATCGGCGTGGTACGACCCTCGTAGATGCGCCACTTCGCGCCAGGAGCACCGTCGTTATTGATGGTACTGCCCCAACCTGAATACGAGGCAACAGATGTCATAGAGCCGCCGCCTGTCCCCGAGCCCACGAGCGTGGCTTGTCCTGATGATTTATCAATTTTAAATGTATTCTTTGAAACATTTCCCGTGAGGTTTCCCTCGTTCCACGAAAACTGTCCCATCGCGAAAGAATTCTCTACATACGTCCCATTATCAGGATCAATCATATAGATAAAAAACATGCGTTGAGAAGTCGGAATACGTGATAAGAAGCTCGCATCACTATAGGTGTTATAGATATTTGTCCCGGTTGCCGACGTACCAATAATACCGCCGCCATCGCCAATCGTTGCTTTACTGTAAACACCATCAAGTGTGGTATTTTCAGTTCCTCCTACAATACCGCCATGCTGTCCAGTTCCGCCATCTACAACCGTATCTTTCACATAGACATTGCGAATCTGTGTGCCGCCCTTACTATATGCCGCAATGCCACCTGCATAGTCTGACACACCAGTATTTCCTGTGATCTCGGCACCGACAACGCCAAAATTTTCAAGGCGTGCTCCACTTGTCGTTCCAAAAAGCCCCGCGCGGCTTCCACCCGAAACCTTAAAATTCTTCACCTGGAAGAAATTTCCGTCAAGTTTTCCCGTAAACTTTGTTGTATCGTCTCCAATCGGGGTCAAAGCAGTGCCCGAGAAGTCTATATCATTCTCGAGCATATAATTCTTTGTGCGATCACTATTGATATTTTGGAACTCTGTTTTGTCAGCGACAAGCTGATAGTAGTTGTCTGCCGTCGCATTATTGTTATTGATTTTATAATCTGTCACAGCGGGCACATGTCCGCTCTTATATCCGATATGAGCATAGCCGCCGTTTGCCGTATCCGTGTGAAGCACAACAGGGCTTGCCGTCGTGTGCACATTTCCCGCATTAAGGAAGCGGATGTTCTTGCCGTGCACCTCGACCGTATCTGCCGTGATCTTGCCCATATTGACGACATCGGAGATACCTGCGGCGGTCGTACTAAGTGGCGATACGTTGTTCGCCATATCTGCAGCAGTGTTTACCGTACTGGTATCCTGCGTGGAGACATGGAGGTACCCGACGTTGACCTCGGCATTCTTTCCAAAGATCACGCCGTTCGGGTTGACGATGTAGACGTTCTTTCCGCCCTCGATCTTACCGTCGATATTCGAGGTATTCGCACCCGTAACGATGTTCAGATAGTTGTTCGTCTTCGCCCCGCCGTCATGCACAACGCGTTCCCCATGCACAAGGGAATAGTCACTCCACTTGATGACGTTGTTCACATTCGAGGAATTGATGTTCGTATCATTACCGCTGCGCGTGACCGTTGCTCCACCGCTGACGACGTTTTCACCCGTCGGTGCGGCAAAACCGATCTGAGGAATCAGAAAAGCCCCCGCCATCCCTGCAATAATGGCGTAGCGCACACGTTGCGACAGATTCGTTCGATGATTCTTCATTTTCCGCTCTCCCATAGACACATTGCTGCTTATGTAGTATATCGGACATTATAGTACATTTAATAATAGCATATACAGCAAATAAAAACAATAAATCCTCCAATCGTCCTAAAGATGATTGGAGGATTTTCCTAAAAACTATTTTACTGAAGCAGACTCAGCACTGCACTCGAGTTCTGATTTGCCTGTGCGAGCATCGCCTGCGCCGACTGCGTGAGCACGTTGTGCTTCGTATACGCCGTCATTTCCTTCGCCATATTCGAATCACGAATCGTGGACTCCGATGCCTGCACGTTCTCGGATGCGACAACAAGGTTGCTGCTCGTATAGCCGAGACGGTTCTGTGCCGCACCAATCGCGACCGCCTGATCAGTTGCCTTGATGAGCGCATTCTCAAAGACATTGATCGCGGCATTGGCTGCCTCACGAGTCGTTACCTGGATCTTGGGGCCGCCACCAACAACAGAAACGCCAGCTCCAAGGGTGGCGGTGTTGTGATCCCAGCCGCGTCCCGTTTGCGATTGCAGTCCAAGAGCTACCGAGCGCATATCCGTGAAGCCAACTTTAACCGCCTGATTTGCTTTTGTCCCCGTCTGCAGGGTCAGTGAATTGTCAGGAGAAGGATTCTGCGCACGTACCGTTTCCTTAAAGGCATCCAAAACCGCATTGACTTCATTGCGCATTTTCCCACTGCTGTCTGTTACAGCAAAAGTGATACCGGCAATTTGCCCGTTCACCCCCGGATCATGTGAACGGATGGTAATTCCTGGTTGATTATCCGGTGTAAACACATCTCGTCCATATTCGTCAACGCCAACTTTCGCGGTTTTACTGAAATACCCTGCGTCTGTATTGGTGATGATTCCCATCGCGGCAACCAAATTACTAGTGCCAATCGGAGAAATAGATCCTGTATACGTGACACCGTTACGAGTCCATGAAGCCGTAATGGTATCCGAAGAATGAATCCCTACGTCATTCCCATCACGACGTTTTAGTTCTGTCAAAGGTCGAACAGGGTTTGTTGAAGGATGAAGGCTCATATTGGTAAAACTTGTATACGTACCGCCGCCCGAAGGACCTTTTACAAGTCCGTTCTTAGTTCCATCAATCAGATACTTCCCATTGTACGTTGTCAACGCATTATCATCAATCTGATCGATCAGATGGTCGACTTCCTTCTGGATGAGCGCACGATCCTCGTCCGTGTTTGTGTCGTTCGCCGCACTGATTGCCTTATCCTTGAGGGTCTTCAGAATCTCAATGGTGGACTGTACCGCCCCCTCTGCCGTCCGCAGCAGAGCAGAGCCGTTATTCGTGTTCACATCGTCCTGATCGAGCGCACGTACCTGCACGCGCATCCGCTCAGAGATCGCCATCCCAGAGGCGTCGTCTCCGGCACTGTTGATCTTCATGCCCGAAGAGACCTTCTGCAGACTCTTCGACAGCTCGCTCTGATTCTTGTTGAGCGTATTGAGCGTGTTCACCGCCGACATATTATTTTTGACCACCATCGCCATAAAGACTGCCTCCCTGACTGTTATCTATGGTTCGTCCATGCCATTCTATGATTGCATAAATAGACGGAATCCGCCGTCCTAATATTTTTATCGACGAAAGGAAGGGACAACTTAAGAATGTGCTATTATTTTATTTTCATTCTTTCTTCCGTACGACACGATACACAGGGCATCACGCGACTCATCTGATTTTGTCCTGATCATCAGGAGAAAACCATGCCGTTTTCCTGGGCAAACGCGCGCAGTTCATCCTCCGGCACCTCTGCGATCTGAGCTGCTGTATGGAGTGGTGTGCCTGCCCGCATAAAGCGCAATGCGGTATGAAGCGTGCCAGCCTGACGCCCCTCGGCTCGCCCGCGCCGCATTCCCTCTTCGATGCCGGCACGGTGTTGTTTCTGGTATTCCATATAGAGTGTCATGTATTCCCGCCTCATTTCGTCCTGTCGTTTGACACGTTCAACTTCCTGCTCCATTTCCTGTGCGAGTTCGCTCTGTGCCTTCTGTCCATCAACGAATTTCACAATTGGCTTGTATCTTCTGCTCTCATTATAGATAATCCCTTCCCTCCGGTCAACATAAGCATCAAAAAAGGAGCCCCTTGCGGGACTCCCAATGTTTTTGATAAAAGAGCTTAGCCGAGGATGACGAGCGAGTCACGCACCTTGACCGACTGGCCC
>ERZ773087.2066-NODE-2066-length-11167-cov-17.814075_pt1 | contig 11167 bp, 10 predicted proteins | sample MGYA00511375_ERZ773087 | MGnify/ENA primary metagenome ERZ773087 (study PRJEB29015, sample SAMEA2737995) | human oral metagenome | biome: human oral; feature: human-associated habitat; material: dental | place: China | collected 2063 ...
GGTCGCCCGTCGCGTGGTCCACGCTGCAACGGCGGCGGGGGGCGCATCCGTCGGACCCCACGCGTTGCGGCACGCCATGGCCACCCATCTGCTGGCCGGGGGAGCGGACCTGCGCAGCGTCCAGGAACTGCTGGGACACGCATCCGTTGCGACCACCCAGCGTTACACCCATGTCACGAACGAAAGGCTCCGGGCGGCCTTCCAGCAGGCCCATCCCCGGGCCTGAGGGGATCAACGAACCAGGGTGAGGGGGTCGATGACCTGGCCGTCCCGCCAGGCCATCCAGTGCAGATGGCAGCCCGTGGAATAGCCCGTGCTGCCGACGTGACCCACCACGGCCCCGGCCTCCAGGACCCGGCCCGCCGTGACCTCGATTCCCGGCATGTGGGCGTATCCGGTGCGGATCCCGGAGTGTTCCACAACCACCCGGTAGCCGTAGCCGCCGTCGTAGCCGGCGGAGATCACCGTGCCGGCCCAGGGCAGGTGGATCGCGGTGCCGCAGGCCGCCCCGATGTCCGCTCCGTCGTGGAGCTTCAGAATCCCGGTGACCGGATGCACCCGCATCCCAAACGGGCTGGTGATGGGGCCGGCCACCGGTAGGGAACCGGGTTCGGGTGTCGGTCCCGGGACCTGGGCGGGCGGAAGCCAGGTGACGGGCGGCGGGGTCGTGCCGTGCGGCAGCAACCGGATGGGCGGGGACTTCAGGTAGAGCATCGGGTCGTGGTAGATGGTGTCGTCGGTCAGGCCCCAGTGCAGGCAGTACCGGGGGTCGCAGTGTGGTGGCCCCGCCAGATGCCCGATCACCTCACCCGCCCTGACCTGGGTCCCTTCGGGAAGCGATCCGGCGACGGGGGTGTAGGTGGTGCGCAATCCGTTGCCGTGATCGACGGAGACCGAGGGGCGACCCGCGACCTCCCCGTTGAAATAGATCTTCCCGACCGCCGCGGAACGCACCTCCTCCCCTTGGTCTGCAGCCAGGTCCACACCGCGATGCCCCGCGGAATAGGGAGAGGTTCCGCCGTCGAAGGGACGCAGCAGCGCGCCCGGAACGGGAGCCGAGAGAACCAACCCCGCATCCGCGTGCGCCACTGCGGGGAACAGGGTCAACGCCAGAAGGGCCAATGGGAGCAATGCCTTCCTCATGTTCTTCACTGTGGGAGGCGGAGCGTGACGACCTCCGGCATCGGGGAAGAGCGTGTCCGGTGTTGAAAACCTCACACATCAGTTGAAAACCTTACGTTCAGGGGCCTAGGATTGGCCGCGCAATCGGCCTGTCCGATTGACGTCGCATGCGCCGCAACGGGAACCGTCGGCGGTGGTGTGGTCCCGGGATTCCGCGTCACGGGTGCCGCCGCCGGGCGCATCAGGAAAGGCCCCAGCGGGTCCGAGAACAACCACCGGCGCGAGCTCCGCTCGCCATTGACAAGCGCGGGCGTTGACGCGCCCGCCGTGAAAGGAACGGCCATGGCCGTCGTGACCACCCGTCAACTCCTCGAGTCCGGAGTCCATTTCGGGCACCAGACCCGCCGTTGGAACCCGAAGATGAAGCGTTTCATCTTCGCCGAGCGCAACGGGATCTACATCATCGACCTCCAGCTGTCGCTCAGCTACATCGACAGCGCCTTCTCGTTCGTCAAGTCCACCGTGGCCCGTGGCGGGCAGGTGCTCTTCGTCGGAACCAAGAAGCAGGCCCAGGAGGCCATCGCCGAGCAGGCCACCCGGGTCGGCATGCCGTACGTCAACCAGCGCTGGCTGGGTGGCATGCTCACCAACTTCCACACCGTCACCAAACGGATCCAGCGTCTCAAGGAACTCGAGGGCATGGATCTGACGGACTCCGCCAGCAGCGGCCTGACCAAGAAGGAACTGCTGCACCTCGAACGTGAGAAGAACAAGCTGAGCAAGACCCTCGGCGGTATCCGCGACATGGTCCGCACCCCGCAGGCCGTCTGGGTGGTCGACACCAAGAAGGAACACCTCGCCGTCGACGAGGCCCGCAAGCTGCGCATTCCCATCGTCGGGATCCTCGACACCAACTGCGATCCCGACGAGGTCGACTACGCGGTCCCCGGCAACGACGACGCCATCCGATCGGTCGCCCTGCTGACCCGCATCATCGCCGACGCCGTCGCCGAGGGTCTGATCCAGCGCTCCTCCGGCCGCAGCGGCGAAGAGGCCGAGGCCGAGCCCATGCCCGACTGGGAGCGCGAGCTCCTGGCCCAGGGCGACAATGCCGCAGCGGAGGCGCCGGAAACCTCCGAGGCCCCTGCCAAGACCGAGTCCGAGTAATTTCACAAGACAAGACGGGAAACTGACATGGCAATCACTGCTGCTGACGTCAAGAAGCTGCGCGACGCCACCGGCGCGGGAATGCTGGACGCCAAGAAGGCCCTCACCGAGGCCGAGGGCGACTACGAGAAGGCCATCGAACTGCTTCGTATCTCCGGGCTCGCCAAGGCCGCCAAACGCACCGACCGCGAGGCCACCAACGGCATCGTCGTGGGCAGGGACGGGATCCTCATTCAGTTCGCCGCCGAGACCGACTTCGTGGCCAAGAACGCCGAGTTCGTCGGGCTGGGCAACCAGATCGTCGATGCCGTCGCCGCCTCCGGCGCCAAGGACCTCGAGGCCGCAAAGGCCGCTCCGCTGGGTTCTACCACCGTTCAGGAGGCCGTGCAGTCGCTGGCCGCCACGATCGGCGAGAACCTGTCACTGGTGAACGTTGTCAACTACGACGGCGACACCCACCTGTACCTGCACCGCCGCGCCTCCGACCTGCCGCCTCAGGTCGGCGTCCTGGTCGAGTACACCGGCGGTGACGAGACCCTCGTCCACCAGGTCGCGATGCACATCGCCGCCATGAACCCGGTTTACGTCTCCCGCGACGAGGTTCCGGCCGAGGTCGTGGAGAACGAACGCCGCATCGCCGAGGCCACCGCCCGCGAGGAGGGCAAACCCGAGGGCGCGATCCCGCGCATCATCGAAGGGCGCCTTGGTGGGTTCTACAAGGACGTCGTGCTGCTGGATCAGCCTGCGGTCTGGGAGGACAAGAAGACCGTCGGCAACGTCCTGAAGGCCGCCGGGGTCGAGATCAAGCGTTTCGCGCGCCTGGCCGTGGGCGCCTGATCTTGGTCCGGTGAAACGAGCGTGTCCCCTTGGGGGCGCGCTCGTTTCGCTTGGGACGATATTGTGTGCCGTGACGCGTCACCCATCAGGAAGGCAGACCCCATGAACAAGCCATACCAGCGCGTGCTGCTGAAACTCTCGGGAGAGGTTTTCGGCGGCGGGAAATTGGGGGTCGATCCCGTCGTCATATCCGGTATCGCCAAGGAGATAGCCGCGGTGGTCTCCGGGGGCACCCAGGTGGCCGTGGTGGTGGGCGGCGGAAACTACTTCCGCGGAGCCGAGCTGAGCAACAACGGCATGGCCCGGGACCGGGCCGACTACATGGGCATGCTCGGCACCGTCATGAACGCCATCGCCCTGCAGGACTTCCTGGAGAAGGAGGGAATCCACACCCGCGTCCAGTCGGCAATCAACATGGCCCAGGTGGCCGAACCTTACATTCCACGTCGCGCGGAACGTCACCTCGAGAAGGGGCGCCTGGTCATCTTCGGGGCCGGGTCGGGAATGCCCTACTTCTCCACCGACACCGTAGCCGCCCAGCGCGCCCTCGAGATCGGCGCCGAGGTGCTGCTCATGGGCAAACAGGGAGTGGACGGGGTCTACGACTCGGATCCACGCACCAACCCGGAGGCAAGGCGCTACGAGCGTCTGACCCACGACGAGTTCCTGTCCCGGGATCTCAAGGTCGCCGACGCCACCGCCATCGCGCTGGCCCGCGACAACGCCCTCAACATCATCTTCTTCAACCTGTCCGAACGGGGCAACATCGGCCGCGTCGTGCAGGGCGAACCCATCGGGACGTTCGTTTCCCGCTGACAACCCCATTAGGTAAAGGAGAGCGGCAATGATCGCCGACGTCGAGAAGGAAACCCAGTCCAGGATGCAGCAGGCGGTGGACCACGCCCGCGAGGACCTGTCGACCATTCGCACGGGCCGGGCCCACCCCGCCATGTTCAACCGGCTCAACGCTGACTACTACGGGGCGCCGACGCCGCTGCAGCAGCTTGCGACGTTCAACTCGCCCGACCCCCGGACCATGCTGATCACCCCCTTCGACCGCAGCGCCATCGCTGCCATCGAGAAGGTCATCCGGGAGGCCGATCTCGGAGTGAACCCGAGCAACGACGGGAACTCCATCCGGGTCGTCATGCCACAGCTCACGGAGGAACGCCGCAAGGAATACATCAAGCTCGCCAGGGCCAAGGCGGAGGACGCCCGTATCGCCGTGCGCAACATCCGCCGCCACTCCATCGACGCGCTGAAGAAACTCGAGAAGAAATCCGAGATCAGCGAGGACGAGCTGGTTCGCGCCGAGAAGGCCATGGACGTCACCACCAGGAAGTACGTCGAAGCGATCGACGAGTTGCTCAAGAACAAGGAAGCCGAACTCAGCGAGGTCTGATGCCCAACCAGGAGCCAGCCCGGGCAACGCCGACGCCGAAGGCCGGCCGGGATCTCCCGATGGCCATCGGCGTCGGACTCGTCCTCCTGGCGGCGCTGGCCGTCGGGTTGCTGTGGGCTCCTTGGTTCTTCGTCCTGATCTCAGCCGTCTCCCTGAGCCTGGCGGTCGTCGAGATTCACCGGGCGTTGTTGCGCAAAGGGATGCACGCGCAGGTGAAGACCATTGTCGCGGGCACCTTGGTGAGCGTTCTCGGCGCCTATGCGATGTTCCGGTGGAATCTGGGGTTGCCGCCGACCACTTTCGCCGTGATCTGCGTCTGCGGGACGGTGGTCGCCTGCCTGGTGGCTCGGTTGCTGCTGGCCCGCGAAGGTTTCATCCGCGACATCGCCGCCAGCGCGTTGATCATCGCCTACATTCCGTTGATGGGGGTTTTCATCCCGTTGATGATGGCCGAACCCGGCGGCACCCGGCGGATCATCGCGGTGGTAGCCTGCGTGGTGGCCTCCGACACCGGCGCGTACGCCATCGGTAGCCTGCTGGGAAGACACAAGATGGCGCCGCACATCTCGCCCTCCAAAACTTGGGAGGGATTCGCGGGTTCCATCGCCACATCCGCGGTCATCGGGGTGGCGGCGGCTCTCTGGTGCCTGGGCGCTTCCTGGGAGCTGGGCCTGGTCCTGGGATTGTGCATCGCACCCGCCGCGACGCTGGGGGACCTCGTGGAATCCCTGATCAAACGGGACGCCGGGCTGAAGGACATGTCCAATTTCCTGCCGGGACACGGGGGTTTCATGGATCGCCTGGACTCGATGCTGGTGGCCATGCCGATGGGCTGGCTCGTCCTGCGCCTGGGAATGGGGGGCTGACGTGCCGAATCACCTTCCGCTGGTCTTCGACGCGCCCGCTCGCGGCAAGGCCCCGAAACACTGGCTCGACTTCGACGTGCCCGAGCGGCGTGCCGCCATGGAGTCCTTCGGTTTGCCCGCTTTCCGGGCCGATCAGATCTCCCGCCATGTCTTCGACAGCCTCAGCGACGAGGTCACGACCTGGACGGATCTGCCCGCGGCGATCCGGGAGGACCTGGCCGAGCAGCTCTTCCCGCCCCTGCTCACCCAGGTGCGCCGGCTGACCGCCGACCGGGGGCGCACCGTCAAGACCTTGTGGCGGCTGCACGACGGCTCCCTCCTGGAATCCGTGCTAATGCGCTACCCGAACCGCTCCACCCTGTGCATCAGCTCCCAGGCGGGTTGCGGAATGGCGTGTCCCTTCTGCGCCACCGGTCAGGGCGGGCTGAAACGCAACCTGTCGCGGGCCGAGATAACCGTCCAGGCCTTCGCGGCGAACCGGATGCTGGCCGCCGGCGAGGTTCCAGGGGCTACCGGCCGGCTCAACAACATCGTTTTCATGGGGATGGGGGAGCCGCTGGCCAACTACAAGGCGGTGCTGGGAACCATCCGCACCCTGATCGCTCCCGTGCCCGGGGGATTCGGGATGAGCGCCCGGGGGATCACCGTGTCCACCGTCGGCCTGGTGCCGCAGATCGGGCGCCTCGCGGGGGAGGGGCTTCCCGTGACCCTCGCGGTTTCCCTGCACGCCCCCGACGACGACCTGCGCAACGAGATCGTTCCGGTGAACAACCGGTGGAGCGTCGCCGAGGTGGTCGACGCCGCCTGGGAATACGCCCGGGTCACCAGACGCCGCGTCAGCATCGAGTACGCCCTGATGCGCGACATCAACGATTCCGTCGCCCGGGCGAACCTGCTGGCGGATGTCCTGAAACGGCGCGGCGACTGGGGTTGGGTGCACGTCAACCTGATTCCCCTCAACCCGACCCCGGGTTCGCGGTGGACGGCCTCCCGCCCGGAGGATGAGGCGGCTTTCATCGCCACGCTCGAAAGACGCGGGGTGCCCGTGACCCTGCGCGACACCCGAGGTTCCGAGATCGACGGGGCCTGCGGACAGCTCGCGGCCCGCGAGACCGCGGGGGTTTGAGATTATTGCCGGATTGAAACGCATTGTTCACAAACCGTGGCTAGGCTTCCGCAGGTCAGAAACTGAAACCAACTAACTAGGAGTCCGAATGGATCAGCAGTTGCAGTCCATCTTCGAGTCCGTGGTTGCCCGTAACCCCGGCGAGGCCGAGTTCCACCAGGCCGTCCGGGAGGTCTTCGAGAGCCTCGAGCCCGTTATCAAGAAGAACCCTGGCTACCTCGAGGACAAGATCCTGGAGCGCATCTGCGAGCCCGAGCGCCAGATCATCTTCCGTGTCCCCTGGGTGGACGACCGGGGAACGGTGCAGGTCAACCGCGGTTTCCGCGTTGAGTTCAACTCGGCTCTCGGCCCCTACAAGGGTGGTCTGCGGTTCCATCCCTCGGTCTACCTGGGCATCATCAAATTCCTGGGATTCGAGCAGATCTTCAAGAACTCCCTGACCGGTCTGCCCATCGGCGGCGGCAAGGGCGGTTCCGATTTCAACCCGCACGGCAGGTCCGATGCCGAGGTGATGCGTTTCTGCCAGTCCTTCATGACCGAGCTGTACCGCCACCTGGGTGAGTACACCGACGTGCCCGCCGGTGACATCGGCGTCGGCGGCCGCGAGATCGGCTACATGTTCGGCCAGTACAAGAGGATCACCAACCGCTACGAGTCCGGTGTGCTGACCGGCAAGGGCCTCGACTGGGGTGGGTCGTTGGTTCGCACCGAGGCAACCGGCTACGGCGTCGTGGCATTCACACAGGAAATGCTGAAGACCCGCGGCGACGCCTTCGACGGCAAGCGCGTCACGGTCTCGGGTTCCGGGAACGTGGCCATCTACGCCATCGAGAAGGTTCAGCAGCTCGGCGGGAAGGTCGTTGCCTGCTCCGACTCCTCCGGTTACGTCGTGGACGAGGCGGGCATCGATGTCGGACTGCTGAAGCAGGTCAAGGAGGTGGAACGCGGCCGAATCGCCGACTACGCCTCCCGCCGCGACAGTGCCGAACTGGGCAGGACCGGTTCGATCTGGGATGTGGCGGTGGATGTCGCCCTGCCGTGCGCTACCCAGAACGAGTTGAACGGGGAACACGCAGCCACCCTGATCCGCAACGGCGTCAAGGCCGTGGTCGAGGGCGCAAACATGCCCACCACCCCCGAGGGCATCCATGCCTTCCAGGAAGCCGGGGTGTTGTTCGCCCCGGGCAAGGCGGCGAACGCCGGCGGTGTTGCCACCTCGGGCCTGGAGATGCAGCAGAACGCCATGCGCGACTCGTGGACCTTCGAGTACACCGAGGAACGCCTGACCAGCATCATGCGCAACATCCACGACATGTGCGCTGCCACCGCCGAGGAGTACGGCGCCCCCGGTGACTACGTCGTCGGCGCCAACATCACCGGTTTCATCAAGGTAGCGAACGCCATGCAGGCATTCGGGCTCGTCTGAGACATCGCGACGTCGCCGGGCCGCCACCCCACGGGTGACGGCCCGGCGACATCGTTCCGGGACACGGTTGGGGCATCGTGACACACTGTCTTGGTGCGAAGAATCGTCCTACTCGGCTCCACCGGGTCCATAGGCACCCAGACACTCGACGTGATCGGTTCCCGGCCTGACCGGTTCGACGTGGTGGGGCTGGCCGCCTCGGGCGGCAACATCGACCTGCTGGCCGGGCAGGTGGCGCGGTTCCGGCCCTCGTACGTGGCCTTGGCCCGAGCGGATAGGGCAGCGGACCTGGAACACGAACTCGCGACTCGCGGGGTCGAGGCACCCCAACTGCTGACCGGTCCCGGGGCAGCGGCTGAGCTGGCCGCCCTGGAGTGCGATGTGGTGGTGAACGCCATCACGGGGGCGGCGGGACTGGAACCCACCCTCGCTGCACTGGGAGCAGGCCTCACCCTGGCCTTGGCGAACAAGGAATCCCTCGTGATCGGCGGGAGACTGGTCACCGACCTGGCGGCGCCGGGACAACTGGTGGCCGTCGACTCCGAACACTCCGCCTTCGCCCAGGCCCTGCGCGGGGGACGCCGCCACGAGGTGGCCCGGCTCATCCTGACCGCATCCGGGGGGCCGTTCCGGGGCCGCAGCCGTGAGGAACTCGCGGACGTGACGCCCGAGGAGGCCATGGCCCATCCCACCTGGAAAATGGGCCGGGTCATCACCATCAACTCATCCACCCTGGTCAACAAGGGACTCGAACTTATCGAGGCAGCCCTGCTCTACGGCGTCGGCCTCGACGACATCGTCGTGGCGGTGCATCCCCAGTCGGTCGTCCACTCCATGGTGGAGTTCACCGACGGGTCCACCCTGGCGCAGGCCTCACCACCGGACATGCGACTGCCCATCGGGTTGGCACTGACCTGGCCCGACAGGCTTCCGGGGGCCGCGGTTCCCTGCGACTGGACGAGATCCGCGACCTGGACCTTCGAACCCCTGGACGACGCGACTTTCCCGGCAGTTGAGTTGGCCCGCCGCGCGGGGAAGGCCGCTGGCACGGCCCCGGCCGTCTACAACGCGGCCAACGAGGTGCTGGTGGACGCCTTCTGTGACCACAGGATCGGGTTCTTGGGGATAACGGACCTGATCTCCCGATGCCTGGCCGAACACCTCGAGACCGGGCACGTCCCGGATACTGAACTGACCTTGGAAGCGGTGCTGTCCGCGGACGCCGCGGCCCGTGAACGTGCTCGTGAACTCGTGGAGGAACTTTCTTGAACACCCTCGTACTGATTGGTCTGGCGCTGCTGTTCTTCGCCCTGATCATGGTCTCCATCGCCCTGCACGAGATCGGACACCTCGTGCCGGCCAAGATCTTCGGGGTCAAGGTGACCCAGTATTTCGTCGGATTCGGCCGGACCATCTGGTCCCGGAAGCGGGGCGAGACCGAGTACGGGTTCAAGCTGTTCCCGCTCGGCGGCTACGTCCGGTTGGTCGGGATGTACCCGCCCGAGAAGCAGTCTGACAAGCCCAAGAGCTGGCTCACCCGGCTGGCCGACCGGGCCCGCAGCTACGAGTACGAGGAGATCACCCCCGCCGATGACGGGCGGCTGTTTCACCAGAAACCGGTGTGGCAGAAGGTCATAGTCATGCTCGGCGGGCCCGCCATGAACCTTCTGCTGGCCTTCCTGATCTTCCTGGGAATCAACCTTTTCCACGGCACCTGGCAGTTGACGCTGAACGTGACGGTGGTCAATGACTGCGTCATCCCCGCCGGCCGCACCCCCGCCACCTGCCAGGACGGCGATCCCCAGACCCCCGCGAAACAGGCGGGCGTCATGGTGGGGGACAAGGTGGTTGCCTTCAACGGTCACCGGGTCAGCACTTGGGATGAACTGACTGACCTGATCCGCGCGAACCGCGACGGCGCCGCCACGCTCACGGTCGAACGCGATGGTAGGACCATGGAACTTCCCACCGTGAACACCATCATCCAGTCGGTGCCTGACAGACTCGACCCGACCTCCAGGGTGGAGGCCGGTTTCCTCGGTGTCTCGCCCAGCCGGGAACTGGTTCGGGGCGGCGTGATCGAAACGGCGGGACAGATGTGGAACATCACACGAATGTCCCTGGTGGCCCTGGCTTCCTTCCCGGTGCGGGTCTGGAACGTCGGGGTCGGGCTCGCCACCGGTGCGGAACGCGACATCAACAGCCCGATCTCCGTGGTCGGTGCCAGTCGCGTCGCGGGGGAGATCGCGGTGGCGGACTCGGTGCCGATCCAGGACCGCGTGGCCTCCTGGTTGTCGTTGCTCGGCAGCGTAAACCTGTTCGTGGCGTTGCTGAACCTGGTACCGCTGCTTCCCCTCGACGGCGGCCACATCGCAGGGGCGCTCTACGAGGCCTTGCGGCGCGGTCTGGCGCGGCTGCGCGGCAAGAGCGACCCCGGACCCGTCGACACCGCGAAAATGCTGCCGGTGGCCTATCTGGTCGGTGGATTCCTGCTGATCGGTGGGGTGGTGCTGATCCTGGCCGACATCATCAGCCCCATCAAGCTGTTCTGAGCGGGGGTGCTAGCCTCGGCGGTGCGCTCCGGCCGGTTCTCAGCCACCAGGATCGGTCGGCAATATCGACAACCGAGCTAAGGACGTGACCATATGGCCCTCACCCCAACCGAGCTGTCCGGCCTCGCCTCCCGAATCGCCCCCGTCGAGGACGCCTGGCTCCAGGCGGGCCGCGCCCGGCAGGACGACCTGACCAAACCCCCCGGTTCCCTCGGGGAACTCGAGGCCATCGGGGTGCGGCTCTGCGGAATCGCCGCCCAGTGCCCACCTCCGGTGCCTTCAAATCCGAAGGTGATCGTTTTCGCCGCCGACCACGGGGTCTACGCGCAGGGGGTCACGCCTTGGCCCCAGGAGGTCAGCGTCCAGATGGCCGCCGGGATAGCCATCGGGTTCGCCGGGGTGTGCGTGATCTCCCGGGCCTTCGGGGCCGGAACCGAGGTGTTCGACGTCGGTTTGCTGCAGCACGCGGCCGGCACCGTGGACCGCCGCATCGCGGCCGGCACCGCCGACTTCACCCAAGGGCCCGCAATGACCGTGGAGCAGGCCCTGGAGGCGATCGGCGTCGGTATCGAGGCCGCCAACGCCGCCATCGACCACATGCACTCCTGGATCCACGGCACCCCCGCGGGCGAGTGGGTCACCGCCGGCGTCATGAGCGACGGCACGCAC
>ERZ773087.2073-NODE-2073-length-11154-cov-5.138121_pt1 | contig 11154 bp, 7 predicted proteins | sample MGYA00511375_ERZ773087 | MGnify/ENA primary metagenome ERZ773087 (study PRJEB29015, sample SAMEA2737995) | human oral metagenome | biome: human oral; feature: human-associated habitat; material: dental | place: China | collected 2063 ...
TTTATAATAGGTATTTCCCAGTTTTTTAAAAATTTATTTTCAAGAAACTTGTAATATTTTTTCAGTTCTTTTATATTTTTATTACTTAAATCGCTATTTTTACCATTAAGATTTTCATCAATAATCTTATAAAATTTTTCAGCCTTTTTTTCAATAAGAAACATATTCATAAATAATGTAAATCCAGCCTTATATTTTTCCAGCTTATTTCTAAATTTTTCAAAGTCTGTCATTTTCCCTTCAGCTTCCAGCAAATTCTCATTCAGATTTTCTTCGGATAATTCCTTTTTTACCCCCATCATCTGTTCCATAAATTTACTATTGCCTTTAGAATTTGGAAACAGCATCAAAAGTTTATACCAGTTTATCAAGTTATAATAAACTCGCCCTTTTAGCAATCCAAGCATATTATCATAAATATCCTGATAACTTTCTACAACTTTGGCAGGTACTCCGGTTATTTCTGAAAATCTTTTATAGACGTTGGAATATGCCTTTCTTATAAAGCTGAATGTGAGTGGTAATGTAATTTCAGGATAGCTTTCTACAATATTGCTGTTATCCCATATTATTGTGTTATATGTTTTTTTGTCTGTTTTTTCCAATGTAGTTATAGGTCTTGACTGCAATATATATAGCTTTTCCTTTTCAAATGCCCATTCCATATCCTGAGGCTTTCCATAATATTTTTCAATATTTATGATATTTTCACCTAGTTCACATACTTCACTGTCATTTAATATTTCCTCTTCAATATTTATTTCTTCTGTTTTTATTTTCTTATTTTCAAAATCTAAAACCTGTCTTATTTTTTTGGTTCCTATCTCCTTTTTAATTTCCTTCGTTTTTTTATTATATATAAATAGATCTCCATTTTCATCTCCGTCAACTATGCTTGTTCCCAGTCCATAAGTTCCAGAAATAACGACTTCGTCATAATTATTATTTACAGGGTTTACACTAAATCCAACTCCCGCTTTTTCAGAATTAACCATTTCCTGAATTATTACTGCTGGAACATTTATTTCATTATTTATTTTCCCTTCTTTTCTGTATTTCATAACGTGATTTGAAAATGAAGAAATCCAAACTTCCTTTATTTTTTCCAACATATTTTCTTTTTTCACATAAAGGTATGTTTCAAACTGTCCAGCAAATGAAAAATTGCTGCTATCTTCCTCAATTGAAGACGATCTCACAGCATAATAACTTTCTTCATTTAGTGCATTTTCTATTTCCTTTTCAAATTTTTCCTTAATTTTATGATTTTTTATAATTCTAATTATATTTTCAATTTTTCTTTCGGTATTTCCGCTGAATACAGCATTCCAATCCTTAATTTCATCATTATTTCCAGCTTCTTGGTTATGTTTTTCAATTTCTTTTAGTATAATTTCCTTAAAATATCTGTTAGTAATGACTGAAAAATGCGGGACATTAAATCCAGCTGCAGCAAGTTCAAGCAAATTTTGAGCCTTTTTACCTATTTTTTCCTCAAATACTGTATTTTCATTATGATTTTTTAATTTATCAATATTATAAATATATTTCATAAATTTATTTTCCTTTACTAAAGAATGTGTTTACTTTATATTATACCTCATTATGATTAATTTTAAAACTTTTTTCATAAAAAAAGTTGCTCTTAGTAGAGCAACCTATATTAAAAAGTTTGTAAATTTAAATTCATAAAAACTCAATAAATTTTAAGTTTTGAGCAGAATGTCAATTTGAAATGGCTATAAAATATTTTTATTTTTTAAAACACAGGAAATCCTTGTCCGGCATATTTTTCTTCAATGAACTTTTTAACTTTTTCAGAAGTCATAGCTTTTGTCAAATCCTGTATTTTCTTACTGTTTTTGTTATCTTCTCTTGCTACAAGACTTACAGCGTATTTACCATTTGTATTTTTTTCAATGAATAAGGCATCTTTTACGTGAACTCCAATTTTTAGCATATGTGATGGCCAGTTAAATGCCAAGTCAGCTTCTTGGTATGCCTGCACTAGTGATGGAATAGGAACTGCCATAAATTTGAAATTTTTCTTTGTGTTAATGACATCATTCAAATTGTAAAGTCCATCTTTTGGCTTCAATTCAATTAAACCTTCATTTGCAAGTATTCTCAAGGCTCTATCCTGATTTGTCACATCGTTTGGAATGGCAACTTTTGCCCCGTTTGGAATTTCTGACTTATTCTTATATTTTTTTGAATAAAAACCTACATAAACATCATAAATCCCTTTAACTTTTACAAGTTTTCCATTATTTTTCTTATTAAAAACCTGCATAAACGGCTCATGCTGATGAAAGTTTGCGTCAAAATCTTTGGCATTTAAACCAACATTTGCAGTAACATAATCTGTTAACACAGTAACTTTTACATTATAACCTTCTTTTTTTAAATCCTCAGCTGCTATTTTCACAATTTCATCCATCGGATATCCAGCCGCAGCAATTCTGATGACATTATCCTTTTTTAAATTTATTCCAACAAATGCTAAAACTAGCACACATATTACAGCTAATGAAATTAATAATTTTTTTGACATTAGTAAATTCTCCTTTTCTTATCTAAATTTTTTGATATTCTGTTTCCAATAATCTGTATTGAAAATACAATGACTATCATTATCGCCACAACTCTGTATACAAGGGCATAGTTGTATTCGTTGTATCCATATCGCATTGCATAGTCGCCAATTCCACCTCCACCGACAACTCCCATTACAGTAGAGTATGAGATAAAACTGATAATTGCCGAAGTTAAACCAAGTACAAGACTGCTTCTCGCTTCAACAAGCAAAAAATGCCACACAATTTGAAATACACTTGCCTTCATTGACAAAGCCGCATCAATTATTCCACTATTTACATCATAAAAGGACTGTTCTGTAAATCTCGCATACAGAGCTACAGCTACAAAGCAGATTGGAAAACTTGCAGGAAAAAGTCCAAAAGCAGTACCAAAAATTAATCGTGTGAGAGGTATTAATATGACTACAAATATTAAAAATGGGAAGCTTCTGACTACATTTATATAAATGTTGCATGGAATATTTATAAACTTATTTTCTCTAATGCCGCCTTTATCAGTCAAAAATACAACCGCTCCTAAAGGAATTCCCAAAAATACTGCACATATCGTAGGAATAAGAACCATTATAAAAGTGTCCTTTATTGCAATTAATAATTCAGTATCTATCATTTCAGAACCTCCCTCACATAATCGGCATAACTTTTGCTTGATTTTTCATAATCCTTCTGATTAACATTGAAAATATCTGTAATTTTACCTTTTTCAATAACCGCCACCCTGCTGCATAGCCTTTTTACAACTTCCAGTTCGTGAGTAACAACTAAAATAGTCGTTCCATACTTTTTATTTATTTCCTCAAATAAGTCAAGTATTTCATCTTTTACAGATTTATCCAAAGAAGCTGTAACTTCATCACAAAGCAGTAATTGCGGATTTGACACTAACGCACGGGCAATCGCCACTCTCTGCCTTTCGCCGCCGCTAAGGGAAGCAATAAATGATTTTTTCTTATCAGACAGCCCGACAAATTTCAAAACTTCTTCAACTTTTTCAGCTGAAAACTTTTTCTTTAAAATTAACGGAAGAGCAATATTATCAAAGACATTTTTGTTATACAAAAGATTAAATTCCTGAAAAATATAAGCAATTTCAGTATTCTTTGCAATATTAATTTCTCCTTTATCAGCCTTCAAAATCCCTTGAATAATTCTCAAAATTGTCGATTTTCCACTTCCTGACTGCCCAATTAATCCAAAGATTTCCCCTTTGTTAATCTTTAAATTTATTTTTAAATCAAAGCCAATATAATTTTTTTCAATGTTTTTAAGTTCTACCATTTCCCCTCCAATTATTTTTGTATTTAATTTTAAAATGTAATAACTTCAAAATTATATCATATTTTTTAAAATAAGGGAATACTATTTGAAAAAAAGTAAATTCTGTTTTAAGGAACAGAAATAATGAAAATTTAGTAATTTTTTTCGATATTTTCACGGTTTTCTATTTTTTTAGGGGAACAAAAATCAAAAACAAATATTTCCTTGTATTTCACTTTGATATTAGATATAATTTGTGTAGAAAAAATAATTGGGAATTAAATTTAAGGAAAATGGCTTAAAATTAGATTTAGAAGTTAAAAAATATTGTTATTTTAGGAGATTGGCTATGAAGAAGGTTAGAGTTACAATTTCGGATTTTATGAATGAAATTATAAAAAGTGATTCGGAGTATTTTAAAATACCTGTGGGAAGGATAGGGAACATAATTTTTAAATATTATATGGACAAAAATTTGAATAAAGTTGAATTGGGGAACTTTTCAGGAGAAGTGCTGCAGTTTAACTTGAATAAAAATAATGATGAAATTTTTATGGATACTTTTGTTAGAAGTGGAGTTGAAACTGAGGCTGAATATTGGAGAAATATAATTTTTACATATATTAATAATTTACGATATAAACGTGAAGAAATATTATTTGAAAAGATTTTTAGGAAAATTAAGGAAGGAATGGAGAGTAAGAGAAAGATAAAAATAAAATATCATAAATATATAAGGCTAGTAAGTCCGTATTTTGTAAAAGTGGCAGATGACGAAAACAGATCTTACTTGTTCTGCTACTGTGAAAAAAATAATGATTATAGGAATTACAGAGTTTCTGAAATAGAAGAAGTATGGTTTACAAATGAAAATATTGAAATAAAAGATAAAAAATATATTGATGATGTGCATAAAAATTTTGATCCGTTTCTATCGTATAAGAACACAGTTAAAGTTGAATTTACAGAAAAAGGAGTCGAATTATATGAAAAAGTTTTGACAAATAGACCTAGACTTTTAAATAAGAAGGATGAAGTTTATACTTTTGAATGTGATAATAAACTTGCATTAGTGTATTTTGCACAATTTTTTTCAAATGTAAAAATCTTAGAACCAATTGAATTACAGGAAAAATTAAAAAATGAACTTAAAAGGACAATAAAAATATATGAAACTGAGGAGGAAGAAAATGTTTAGATTAAGAGGGAGCAGAAGGAGAAAAACAGAGGAAATTATCAAAAAATTTTTAAAAAGTTATGCTCAAAATGAAAAAAGTGAAAATAAAAAGGATTTGAGAAGCTGGTTAATTTTTGAATTGCAAAATGAACTTGCTGATAAAAATATACAGGAAATAGAAAAAATGGCTGATGAACTTATGGAAGGAGTTGAAATTTATTTTGACAAGAAAAAGGAAGTGGAAAAATATCAAAAAGTTGGAATAAGCAGCAGTGATTATGTGGGAGATGTGATACTGGATAAAATTTCGGAAGATGTAATAAATGCGGAAATTGTGGATAGAAAGCAAATTATTAGAGATATGAAGGAAAGCAGTGAAATTTTAGTAAATTACAACGAGGCAATGATATATGAAGCAGCTGCAATAAACGATCCGCAAATAGTAGCAAATACATTGAGTGCAAATAGAGCAAATACCTATGTTGACAATGTAAATTCAGCTATAGGCAAGTCAAATGAGGAAATTTTGTCAGCACTTACAACTAAAACTGGAGAAATAAGCCAAAATCCTAATTTAGATGGATTTATATTTGAGGAACATCACGCTGGAACGTTTAATATAGATGCGGCAATTAAAGAAAAAAACTACTATGCAAAGGCACTAAAGCCAGAAATAGGCGAAACTTATGGAAAAAATTCGATTGACATGACAATAGAAGATTCTGGCAAGATTGTAAGAAAATATCAGGCAAAAGCCTATAAAAATGCCAATGAAACTGCAAAATCATTTTATGACAGACAGCAAGGCTACAAATATAAATTTCAGTCAAAATTAGTTCCGTCAGATCAGGCTGGAGATATCCCAAATTCAGTAGATAAGCTGAAATTTGGAGAAGTGGAAAGTAAAAATATAAGCAAGGAAGAAATAAAAAATATTCAGGAAAAATACCAGTCTGGCGACAAAGAAGCAGTAAAATTCAGTTTTGAAAAAGACGTAGACGCTCTTGCAATAAGCAAACAACTAGGAAAACAGGCTGTAATCAATGGAACTATGGGAGTTGGTATTGGAATGGCTTTGGATGTTGGAACAAAACTTGTTTCTGGAGAAGAAGTGGAAGTTGCTGAAGTAATCGAGGCTGGAGTGAAGACTGGGACTTCAATGGGACTTTCAACAGCAGTTGCTGGGGGAATAAGGGTTGCAGTTGAAAAGAATGTTGTGCCGAAAGTTTTTGCTGGAGTTTTAGCAAATAATAATGCAGTTGGAGCAGTTGCGGCATCTTCAATGGATATTATAGGAACGGCGTTTAAATTAGGTTCAGGTAAAATAAGTCTAGGAGAAGCTACAAAAAGGGTAGGAACATCAGTAGGTTCTGCTTATGGAGCGATAGTTGCATCAAATGCTGGTTTTATAGGTGGATTGGCAATGGCTGGAGCAATTGGGCTGGGAGCGTTGGGAGTTGCTGGAGCAGTTGTTGGTGGAGCGGTAGCACTTGCGGCAGGAGCAGTATGTGGAATAGTGGGAAGTAAAGTTGGCGGAGCGATAGCCAAAGGAGTGGGAACTATTGCAAAACCTGTAATTGATGGGTCAACTGAAATAGTAAAAAAAGGTACAGAGGCAGTAAAAAGCGTTGCAAAAGGAGCATGGGAAGGAGTGAAAGCAGTTGGGTCAGCAGCAGTTTCAGGTGTAAAAGCGGTAGGAAGTGCCTTAAGTTCTGCAGCTGGAGCAGTAGGAAGTTTTATTGGAGGTTTATTTGGATGGTAAAAATAATAATATCATTTTAAAATTGAAGTTAAAAAATTCTAATTAAATTCTATAATATTTGGTTTATTTAATTTTTATCAGTTTAATTTTAGATTAATTCAAGCATATTTATAAAGAAATGAAATAAATAAAAAATCAGGAGGAAAAATGGAAACAAATTTATCAAAGTATTTAAGGGCAAGAAGACCTATAATTTGGGTACACAGTGGAGATTACAAGGAAGTTGACACAATTGTAACAGAAGCGACTAAAGAATATAAAAATAAGGCGATTTTTGAATATAGGGCCTTTGGAGCTGTAAATTTTGAAACCAAGGTTAAAAGTGATGAAGTTGCAGATTTGTATAGCTTTTTAAATATTCTTTTTTCGGTTGGTTTTAAAACAAATGTATTTTTATTGATAAAAAATACGGAAGAAGAAATGAAAGAGGCACGAAATATTGCTTTTATTAAAAAAATAGCTGAAAAAATGTATAATGATATAAATTATAATTTTAATATAATAATTGTTGATGAAGATGTAAATGTACCAAAAGGATTAGAAAAATTTACAAGTATAATTGATATTGAAACTATGGATGAAACAACAATTAATCAATATATTCAAGATTTTGCTCAAAAAAATAATGCTCGAATATATTGGGATGATTTGGGAGATTTGTCAATTTCTTTAAAAGGTTTAACCAAGTTAGATTTGGATCATATTTTAAATATGATATTAGAAGAAAATTATGGAGCTATTTCAAAAGGTGCTAATCAAATAATCATTCGTGAAAAAGGGCAAATAATTAAAAAATCTTCAATTTTGGAAATCATTGATTTTAAGGAAAAAATCGAAGAAATTGGTGGGCTTGAAGGGCTAAAAGAATGGTTAAGTTCTAAGGCACAAGTATTTAGAAGACTGGATGAAGCCAAGAAATTTGGAGTAGATACGCCAAAAGGAGTACTGCTTGTAGGAATGCCAGGCTGTGGTAAAAGTTTGGCGGCAAAAGCAAGTGCAAGACTGTTTAATGTTCCATTATTAAGGCTGGATATAGGAAGACTTTTGGGAAAATACGTTGGTGAATCGGAGCATAATATGAGAGTCGCACTAAAAACAGCTGAATCAATAAGTCCGTGCATTTTATGGATAGATGAAATAGAAAAAGCCTTCGCAGGAATAGATCAAAACGGTGGAGCAAGCGACATAACAAAACGTCTATTTGGACAATTTTTAACTTGGTTACAGGAAAAAGAAAACACAGTATTCGTAGTGGCAACAGCCAACGATATAACAGCCTTCCCGCCAGAATTTCTAAGAAAAGGACGATTTGATGAAGTTTTTTTCATAGACTTCCCAAATGAGGAAGAAAGAGAAAAAATATTTGAAATTCACCTTGAAAAAAGAGGAAAAATGTCAGATGATATAAATTTAAAAGAACTGGCAGAAGAAACAGAAGGCTACTGTGGTGCTGACATAGAAGAAATCGTCAAAAACGCAGTTGAAAATAAATTTATACTAGAAACTGAAAATGAAGAAGAAAAGAAAATCACAACAAATAATTTATTAGAAGCAACTAAAAGTATAGATTCTTTATCAAATATTTTATCTGATAAAATAAATGTTTTGAAAAAGAGCTACAAAAAATTCAAAATAAAATCAGCTTCTCAAAAAATAAAAAATGGTAAAAGAATAGCTGGAAAAACTACATTCAAAGATATGGTTATAGTAAATGGAGGAAAATACACACCATCCTTCTTTAATGAAGAAAGAGAAGTTTGTGATTTAGAAGTTTGTAAATATCAGACAACACAAGATATGTGGATGGAAGTAATGAAGAAAAATCCATCAAAATATAAAAGTAGTAGAAAGCCAGTAGAAACTGTATCTTGGTGGGATGCCTTAGAATTTTGTAATAAGTTAAGTGAAAAATATGGATTAAAACCTGTTTATGATTTTAGTGAAATAAGTAAAGGAGAACTAAAGATAAATCAATTAAATGGTAAATCAGAATACCTAGAGACAGCAGATTTTAATAAAACTCAAGGGTTTAGATTGCCAACAGAAATTGAATGGGACTGGTTTGCTAGAGGAGGAGAGGTTGCAATGCAAGATGGAACATTTTTTGATTATCGCTATTCTGGCAGCAATAAAATAAGTGAAGTAGCATGGTATTGTGATAATTCGGAAAACCAAACTCATGATGTGGGAACAAAGAAACCGAATCAATTAGGAATTTATGACTGTAGTGGAAATGTATCAGAGTGGTGTCATGATGCGAATACAACAATGAGAGTACTTGATAATGGAAGAAATAAAAGAACAAAGGGAGGCTCTTGGAAGGGTTATCCTGAAAATTGTAGAGTGTCGAGTTTCTCTGAACTTGAAGCTATATACGGTTATAATTATTGTGGTTTCCGTATTGTTAGAACAATTTAGTTTTTATAATTTTTACTTTCTTAGGTTTTGAAATAGGGCGGATTTTGGTTGGAAAGTGAGAGGAAGATAATAAAGAAATGGGGGATTGAGGAGGTTTTGGGATTTATTAAAAAAAGTTTAAAAATGTGGTTGACAAAAAGTAACAAAAGTGTTATAAATAATATGTGGATCGTACTATATCAATGATTTCTTAAATAGAAGTCGATATAGGCTGAAATTATAATTTAAATTAATATAAAGGCTCTCTATTTGGAGGGCTTTTTTCTATAGACTAAATCTAAAAATTTTTTGAAAAATAAGAAATTATATAGTATAATTATGTTAAAATTTGATAAAAATAATATAGAAAGGATAGTAAATGGAGAAAAAAACTATTAATTTTATAAATAAACTGATTGAAAAATCAACAGAGGCATTTATAATGGGATTAGAAATTTACAATAAACCTACGATAAAATATAGAGTAGAAGGATTTAGTTTTTTTATTTGTAATGCTTGGGAATTAATGTTGAAAGCAAAATTATTAAAAGAAGGAAAATCTATATATTTTTCTAATCAGCCTAATAGAACAATTAGTTTAACACGAGCTATTGAATTAATTTTCACAAATAATAAAAATCCTTTAAGAATTAATTTAGAAACGATAAATGAACTACGAAATACAAGTACACATTTTATTACAGAAGATTATGAAAAAATTTATGCACCATTATTTCAAGCATGTGTAAAAAACTATTGTGATAAATTATTAGAATTTCATAACATTGATATTACAAATCAAATAGCTCAAGATTTTTTAACATTGAGAACAGTTTTTAGTGATTTTGATGAAACCGAACTATTAGCAAAATACCCCCCTGAATTAGCAGAAAAATTGATTTTTAATAACAATAATATTCAAGTTTTAGAAAAGCAGAATAATAATAACTTTGCTTTTACCATAAATCATCATCTTTACATCACAAAAAATCCTAAAAATGCTGATTTCAAAATATCTGTGGATAGAAATTCAAACTCTAAAGGAACAATTATTCGTGAAATAAGAAATCCTAACAATACACATATATTCTCGCATGGAAAATTAACTAAATATATAAAAGAGGAACTAGAAAAAAGAAATATATTGTTTGAGTATTCTTTAAGTAATGGAGAAATTAAAAAAAGTTTTACTACGAACACATTAAATTTGTTTATCCAATTTTATGATATGAAGAATAATGAAAAATTTTCTTTCAAACATATTATAGGAGAGAGTTGTCAATATACTTATTCTATAAATGCAGCAGAATTTATAATAAATGAAATAAAAAAAGATCCAAAAAGTATTTATGAAAATTTGAAAAAAGGAATTGAAATAAAAAAATAAGATAACCTCAGGGGCAAAGGAATTCTAAGATTTTAATCCTACTCCTATCCAGGAACCCAGCACTAATCCTTCACAAGTTATCTTGTTAAATTAATTATATCATAATTTCATAAAATGTCAAGAACAAGACGTCAAAAAAAATTCAAAATTTACTTGCAAAATAAAATAAAATATGATAAACTGTTTTAGTAATTAAATTAGAAGTAGAAACATTGTTTCTCACCTTTCCATCAAATATATTTAGATTTTGGATTGATTTTCCAAATAAAATAGAATGTTTTGTTCTATTTTCAAGATGAGTTGGGTATTAGTTATTTGATATTTTATAATAAAATAAGTATTTTTGTTGTGCTAATTTTGTTGTGAAATTTATTTATATAATAACTATTGAGCAAGGTTTCTTATATCTTGTTTTTTTATTGTAAAAAAATTAGGAGGTGTTTTTTATAAGAGGAAATAACCGATCTGATGAGCCAAGAATGAATGAGCGAATTAGGGCAAGAGAAATTAGAGTTGTTGGTGATGATGGAGAACAGTTTGGAGTAATGTCAGCTAGAGATGCGTTGGCACTTGC
>ERZ773087.2075-NODE-2075-length-11139-cov-3.515518_pt1 | contig 11139 bp, 9 predicted proteins | sample MGYA00511375_ERZ773087 | MGnify/ENA primary metagenome ERZ773087 (study PRJEB29015, sample SAMEA2737995) | human oral metagenome | biome: human oral; feature: human-associated habitat; material: dental | place: China | collected 2063 ...
ACAGCACGGCGTCGACGACGTTGTCCGCGCAGTTGAGGCCCTTGTCGGCGACGCGCACGGTCCGCCCCGATATCGCGTTTCTCTCCTTCAGCTGGCTGATGCACCTCTTGAGCTGGGGCCTCTCGCTCTCGTTGCCGGGGAACACGCTCATCGCGATGGGGACGCAGTCGGCGTCGAGGAGGAGCCCCATCCCCACGATGGGCTCGGGCCTGTGCTCCTTGGAGGGGCCCTTCCTCCTGAGCCGGTCCTCGCGGCCGATCTCGAAGTAGAAGTTGGCGCGGTCGAAGTAGGAGGTCGTGGTGTCCCGACCGAAGAGGCCGCCCACGCGGGCGTTGTAGATCTCGACCACCTTCTCGTACTCCTCACCCAGGTAGGCGAGGCCGTCGTAGAGCTGGTCGAGCGTGAATCCCGCCTCGACGCCCTCCATCTGCGGCAGCACGTCGTGGAAGGTCCTCGACTTCGAGCAGGGCGCCACCGCCCGGGCGAGGACCAGGCAGGAGAGCAGGTCCGCGAGCGAGAAGCGGAAGCCGCTCGGGACCTGCAGGAAGGCGAGGTCGCCCCTGACGCCGAGCGAGTCGTCTATGGCCTTGAGGGCGAAGTGGCCGAGGTGCCTCTCGGAGGGGGCGTCCGATATCTCGCGGACCCTCCCCCTCTCCCTCTCGACCCTGCGCTCGGCGTTCATCGAGTCGACCTCGGACCTGAGGTGCGCGATCGGGTCGGCGATCCCCGACTCCCTGAGCTCGTGCTCGTAGCCCACCGCCCTCACGGACCTGTTGACGGTGTGGCCCCGCCCGGGGTCCCAGTGGCTCTCGTAGATCTGGAGATAGAGCCCCTTCTTGTTCCTCGTCCTCTTTAGGAAGTAGGCCATCGTCGCCTCCTGTCAGGTGAAAGCGCCATAACACCATAGCACCATATAGATATCCTACCAGAGACGCCCTTGTCAAGTCAAGTCCCTGCGCATGAAAATACCAGCTCAAGGCTGGTTTTAACGGAAGCGGGCCGCGTTCGTGACCCTAAGGATTCGTGGTGCTAAACGCTAAACACGGGTCTATGTCGTGCACGGATGGGGTATAGTTCTAGATACTCACGTGACGTCTTAGCTCTTGGGTTTGCGGCCTTTGGCACCAATCTTTTGATGCTGTGGCCCGTTTTGGAAGGTGATGTGGTGATGAAGGTGTCAGGTAAGATCATAGTGATAGTGATGGGCATCCTGATGGTTGCCTCAGGTGTGTACTGCATCGCAGTCCCAGGGCTGACGTTCCGTGCCCTTGGGTGGGTTATCGGATTCAACATGATCTTGGATGCTGTCGGTAACATCTGCACGTGGGGTAGCCGTCGGAAGCTTGGACTCGCGGATGGTTGGACCTTGGCAGGTGCCATTGCCTCGCTGTGCTTTGGCATCATCCTTATCGTCAGCGAGACGATGCAGCTCGTAGTCGAGCTCTTCGTCGCGTACACGGCCGCCCTGTGGCTTCTTTTGATCGGCCTTCTCCGCATCGTGCGCTCCTCGCACTTGCATCGCATCCATAAGGATTTCGATACGCGGGTGATGGCGAGGAATTGGTGGGTCGTTATGCTCACAGGTATACTGATGGTCATCGTCAGCGTCATGAGTTTCATGAACCCCGCCATCGCAGCTGTCGCGATCGGTACCATGGTCGGTGTCGGTATCTTCTTCGCTGGCGTCAATCTGCTCGCAACGGCATGCATCGTCTAGATCCGGCACTGGGCGTGGCCTCAACGGCGCGTCTGGGTGCCGCTATGATCCGACTGCCGTGATGCTATGAGTGTCTCACGTATCCTGCGCCACCATTGATCGCAGCTTCTCGAGAAGGGCCGCAGAGGCTCGCGAGAGGCTGCGATGCCGCTTCCAGATGACGGAGGCGCCAACGCGCACTGTGGGCTCCAAGGGCACAAACGCAAGGTCTTCCGAAGTGAGGGATGGCAGGCCGTCTATGCAAAGCGCATTTGCCACACCGCTTTTCACGATGGGCGTCGCGTTTGCGATGAGGTCAAAGTGACCCACGAGCCTCATCCTCCCAACGTCTAGGGTTCCACCCGACCACGTTGTGAGGTCAAGAAGCTGCCTGTTGATGTGAGACGAGCGTAGCAGTGGCATGTCCTGCAGGTCTCGTGGGGTGACGCACGACCTTTCTGCCCAGTCGCTGTCGCTTCGGGTGACGATCCCGACCAGCTCTGTCGTGGGCAGACGCAGGCATTCGTAGCGCTCGAACTTGACGGGTCCGAGTAAGAGCCCGAAATCAAGCAGGCCGTGCTCGAGTCTCTCCTCCACCGTGTCGGCATCTCCACTGAGGAGTTCGCAGGTCACCTTGGGATGGCTCTGTAGTAGCGATGCGAAGGCCTCGGCGATCATCCTCGTGGCACAGGTCTCGACGGTACCGATGCGAATGCAGCCAGAGAGCTCGGCCTCACCGTCCTTCGCCTCGTCCTCCATCCGAGTCACGAGGGAGAGGATCTCCTCTGCCCGCTGGCGCAGGCGCAGGCCTACCTCGGTTGGGATGGTACTTCGGTTCGTGCGCGTGAAGAGCCTCGTGCCAAGCTCCGCCTCTAGCTCGGAGATTTGCCTGGAGAGGGTCGGCTGCGTGACATGCAGGGCGATCGCCGCCTCGGTCATGTTCCTCTTTCTGGCTACGGCTAGAAAGTACCTGAGGGCCCTGAGTTCCATACTGCGCCTTCCTCGTTCGAGCCTTCTACCTTCGATGCAACCAAGACAACCAGTAAAAGTGTATCTCTCCGTTGGTATTGCAATCAGCTATTTCTATATATCTAATATAGACATTTTACATCTCGGCTCATTCCTAGGCGCACACCCATTAGGATAGTTCTGACAAACGGATAACGATGGGGGGCCATGTCAAAAGACGCGAGGTCAGCCAAGGGACGCCACACTATGATCAGCGTGCCACCGCAGGTGTCCTGATGTGTGTCGCAGCGCAAGAGGTCATGATGGACGTTGCCTCCTGAGCTGGTATCGTGCCCGCATCGTTTGGCAAGGTAATGAGGAGAAGCATGCTGCTGAGTGAGAGGTACACGCTCGCCGACGGGACGGCCATTCCCAAGCTTGGGCTGGGGACGTGGCTGCTGGGCGACGACAAGGCGTACCAGGCCGTCGTGAACGCGACGGGGGTGGGCTACCGCATGATCGACACGGCCCAGTCCTATGGGAACGAGAGGGGCGTGGGCGAGGGTGTGCGCCACTGCGGGATCACACGTGAGGAGCTCTTCGTCGCGTCCAAGGTTGCGGCGGAGCGAAAGGACTATGACACCGTACTGAGGTCCATAGACCGCTCCTTGACCATGATGGGGCTCGACTATCTCGACCAGATGATCATTCACAGTCCCCAGCCCTGGATCGAGGTGAACCAGTCTGACAACCGCTACGAGGCGGAAAACCTTGAGGTGTGGAGGGCGCTGGTCGACGCGAGGCAGGCAGGCAAGGTACGCGTCATCGGTGTCTCGAACTTCAACGAGCATGACCTTAGAAACATCCTCGATAACTCCGATGCCACGCCCCAGGTCAACCAGGTGCTGGCGCACGTGAGCAACACACCCTTCGAGCTCATCCGCTTCTGCCAGGACCATGGCATCCAGGTCGAGGCATACTCGCCGATCGCTCACGGCATGGTGCTCAAGAATTCACAGATAGCGAAGGTGGCCAAGAAGTACCACGTGTCAGTCGCACAGCTCTGCGTGCGCTATGACATCCAACTGGGCCTGGTGGCCCTTCCCAAGACGACGAGCGTGGAGCATCTGAGGGATAACGCGGACGTCGATTTCACCATCTCTGACGGCGACATGGAGAGCCTGAGGTCCATGGAGCGCATCAAGGACTACGGGGCCAGTTCTCTCTTTCCGGTGTATGGGGGTAAGCTGTAGCGATATCATGCTAGGCAGGGACGGTACCGTGGGAAGGAAGCCAGGCATGGTTACGCAGACGGCAGGACACGACGCGCTCGGAGACTTTGCCCCAAAGTTCGCAGAGCTCAATGATGACGTGCTCTTTGGGCAGGTGTGGTCGCGAGAGAGTGAGCTTCCCTTAAAACTCCGCTCCATCGTCACGGTCAGCGCGCTCATAGGAAAGGGGATCGTCGACGATTCGCTCAGGTATCACCTACAGTCGGCGCGCGAAAACGGGATTAGCAAGACGGAGATGGCCGAGCTCCTGACGCATGTGGCCTTCTATGCGGGCTGGCCAAACGCCTGGGCGGCGTTCAGGTTGGCGAAGGAGGTCTACGGCGATGCGGCATCCGAGGGAGGGGACGTCGAGGGACATGGCGGCTTCTTTGGTCTGGGCGAGCCAAATGACGCCTACGCACAGCACTTCATAGGGAACTCCTACCTAAAGGCGCTTACGACGCCAGATGATCCCATTGCCATCCACAACGTGACCTTCGAGCCGGGATGCCGCAACAACTGGCACATCCACCACGCCACCACAGGGGGCGGGCAGGTGCTCATCTGCGTTGACGGAGAGGGTTGGTACCAGGAGTGGGGCAAGCCCGCCCAGGGCCTGAGGACGGGTGACGTCGTCGAGATTCCTGCCGAGGTCAAGCACTGGCACGGAGCGAAGGCCGACAGCTGGTTCAGTCATCTTGCGTTTGGGATTCCCGGAGAGGGCCTCTCGAACGAGTGGTGCGAGCCGGTGAGTGACAAGACGTACACGGCGCTGTAGCCCGGGATCGGGGCGGGCGGACAGGGGTGTCGTGCCGCCTTGCTGCAGCTTATCTAGAGTCTATGGCCTCGTCGTTTGCGCGGTTTGTGGCTCGGCTCATCGTAGTCCTTTGCCCTTCCTTGTCGGTGATGCGGCTGTGGTTGTATGGTCAGTCATGACGGCGCGCCCCCTTAGATGTCTCTCCTGTGCCCTTACCGGATTTCTCGACATCTGGTATGTGAGCTTGTAGTCGCCTGCTCATGAGTCGCTCGTTGAGGACTTCGTCGCTGTCTTTCGGGACTGCGATTCAGAGCTTTGATCTCTTTCTGGGTGGGTACACTGCCTCAAGATAGTTCTACATGGGTTTCCATTATCTGTTCTCCATATGGCTACAACCAGTTCAACCATAAGAGTCGAGACAAGGAGGGAAGTATGTCAACCCATACACACGATGGAGGTTCTGTTCCGAATGCGGTGCGAATCTGCCCAGAATGCGGCAGTCCCATCCCTACTGCACAGCCTGCTGCGGGGATCGCGACATCTACGAACACATCCTCCGCAACAGACACCACGCCCACACTCACAGAGACAGCTACCGTGGTGACGCAAGACTCACAGGGGGATACAGAAGAGGGGGGCGTCCAGGACGTTACGACAGGCGATGTCATTAGCTCAGTGGATGAGGGGGTTGCCAGGGAGGTGGAGTCGCCCACGGATCGGGCAGATTCACGTGGTACGTCGTTCTTTGTGCCCGATGATTCCAAGTCCATAGACAAAGGGGCGAACGAGAGCTTGGGTGAGGGGCAGGAGGATGAGGGGCCACCGCTCTCAGAGGCGGTTACTCAGGAAACGCGTTTCAACCCGACACATGAGGTGGCCTTTTCCCAATCCCAGGAGGATGACTACCAGGCACAGCTAAATCCACAGTCACAGGGACCACATCCTCGGGGGCAGGACGCGCAGCAGGGACCCTACGCCACCTACGCCCAGCCGCAGGGGCAGGACGCGCGGCAGGGACCCTACGCCACCTACGCCCAGCCGCAGGGACAGGACGCGCGGCAGGGACCCTACGCCACCTACGCCCAGCCGCAGGGACAGACATATGATCAGCCCGGAGCATCGACTACGCAGGCATACCCGCAGCAACCAACATCATATACGCAGGTACAGGTGTTCACGCAGCCCCCATACTCCACTCGGCCAGTATCTCGCAAGAGCAGAGTGGCGGCAGGATTGCTAGCGATATTCTGTGGGATACTCGGTTTTCACAAGTTTTATTTAGGATACATAAGTGCGGGTATCATCATGTTTTTGCTGACCTTCTTTCTTTGGTGGACCATTGTGGTGCCTCTCGCCATGTTTCTCGTGAGCATCATTGAGGGCGTTATGTATCTCACGAAAAGCGATGAAGAGTTCCAGCGAATCTATGTGCAATCCCAAAAAGATTGGTTCTGATACATAGAGCCCGGTTCTTTAGGTCTTTCTCGGCAGTGAGAAGAGCGTCATCCTGAGTCCGACGCGTAACTACGTGTCGAGGAGGAGTATGGCAGGTAGGCGGCATGAGGCCTTGGGGTGCAGAATCTTATGGGCTTATCGACTTTTTTGGGGAGATCTTTAGCGCGTAATTGCTATATAATTAGTAGGGATTAACTGCGCCCTCTGATGGGGGTGCAGCATCTCTGTTACAGTAGGCCTCGACAATTGTTGATGTGGCAACATGTCCCGAGGGGCAGGTCTGCCTCAAGAGAAGGAGTCGCAGATGAAGCGCAAGACCGAGAGCATGATGGATCACGTTCCCGAGCATGACATGGATAAGCTCAAGTTCATCCTCGAGGTAAAGGATGCCTACAATAGCGGCTCGATCACCCTCGAGGAGGGTCAAAGGCGCCTACGCGAGCGGGTGGACTCCATCAAGCCGTACGAGGTCGCCCTGGCGGAGCAGGAGCTCGAGGAGTTCGAGGAGGGGCAGTGCCAGAAGGAGGACATCCAAAGCATGCTCGCCCTCTTCGATGGCCTCATCGATCGCTCGCGCCCAGAGCTTCCGGACGACCACCCCATCGCGCGCTACTACGCAGAGAACGACGAGCTGGAGAAGATCTGCCTGTCCATCGAGGATCTTGTCCAGTATCCCTTCATCAAGAACCAGTGGCTCAGCATATACGATAGGCTGAAAGAGTATAAGAAACACCTGTCCAGAAAACAGAACCAGCTCTATTCCATGCTCGAGAAGAAGGGCTTCGACCGGCCCACCACGACGATGTGGACCCTAGATGACTTTATCTGGGAGGAGATCGGCACGGCTCGTAAGCTCCTCGATACGGACGAGGAGAGGTTCATCGACATGCAGCCGACGCTCGTCGCCGACATTCGCGACCTCATCTCGAAGGAGCAGAACGTCCTGTACCCCACCTCGCTCATCCTGCTTACACCTGACGAGTTTCGAGACATGGCTGCAGGCGACCACGAGATAGGCTTCGCGTGGATTGATGCGGGAGAGAAGCCCGCGAAAGACGATGGCGCCAAGGGGGAGGGCACCACGTCCGATCTCTCGCAGGACCTTCTGGAGCTGCTCGGCAAGCATGGTCTGGGCGGTGTGAGCGCCTCCTCCAAGCTTCATGTTGCCGAAGGCTCGCTCACGCTGGAGCAGATCAACCTCATCTACAAGCATCTGCCGGTCGATCTCTCCTATGTGGACGAGAACGAGCTTGTGTGCTTCTACAGTGACACCAAGCATCGCGTCTTCCCCAGAAGCAAGAATGTGATCGGCCGCGACATCATGAACTGCCACCCGCGCAAGTCTGCCCACATCGTGCGCGAGATCATCGACAAGTTCCGTAGCGGCGAGCAGGAATCCGCCGAGTTCTGGATCAACAAGCCAAACCTGTTCATCTACATCACCTACCTGGCAGTGCGCGACGAGGACGGCACCTTTAGGGGCATCCTCGAGATGATGCAGGACTGCACCCACATCCGCAGCCTTGAGGGCTCCCAGACGCTACTCACGTGGAGCGCGAAGGAGCACGGTGGTGAGCCTGCGGGCGGCGATGGTGAGCAGGCGCAGGACTCGAAAGCGGAGGGATCTGCCGCCCGTCCGGACAAGCAGGCTGCGGCGCCCGCTGAGGGGTCGTCTTCCGCCAAGGAGTCGTTACCTGAAGAAGATGAGGCACCCGTCCCATCCGCCCAGGCGACGAGCTCGATCAATGGTGATACGCGCCTGCGCGACCTCCTTGCGGCCCATCCCTGGCTCAAAGACGCGCTGCCGCAGGTGAACGAGAAGTTTGCGCTGCTCAACTCCCCGCTCGCGCGGGTGATGATTCCCAAGGCCACCGTTCGCATGATGGCGGAGCGCTCTGGCATGAACCTAGACGAACTCTCGAGGAGGATCTCCGAGCTCATCAGTGCGCACGGCGAGTAGTCGTTGTAGGTGTCCCGTCCGCTGCCGCTCGCCCCGTCCGTCTTGGCGGAACGTCTGCCCCGCTCGTGCCGGCCTGCTCGCCATGTGGTGCCGCGCGGGTCGGATGCCCTCGCACCCCAAAGCCTGTAGGGTGCGAGGGCGCAGTGTCTTGCCAGCTCAGGGCCATATGCCACGAAGCGTGGCAGTTAATACGCCCCGTGCAAGCCCTTGTTGCTGGCCAATCTCGCCCTCAGCCGATACCTTGTGCTCGTTCGGTCACAGCCAACGAGAGGACAAGGAATGGACGCAGTCGAGCACACGTTTCAGACGGACCCGCAGGCGGGCCCAACAACCACCGATGCGGCAAGGAGCGACATGCTTTCCGACAGAATCAGAGAACTTCGTAAGAGGGCTGGGCTTTCCCAGGACGCGCTTGCCGAGAGGATTGGCGTCTCTCGGCAAGCTGTCACGAAGTGGGAGACGAACGCTGGTCTGCCTGATATCAGCAATCTGACGGCGCTTGCGCACCTCTTCGAGGTCTCGGTCGACGAGCTACTCGAAAACACGCCGCTTGCCAGGGCGGGCGAGAAAGGCTACCTTTTCACGAGCCTTACGCAGTGCGATGTGAAGGACGCGAGGAGCTTTGACATCAACGTCTGCGGGTCGCGTCGCATCGTGGCGGAGCCGAGCCCTGACGGTCGCGTCTGCGTGCTTCTGGGCAGTGACAGCATCGGCCTTATTGACAAACTGAGGGTGTATCTGGACCAGGGTCGCAACTTTGATGTGGACGTGACTCGCCTGGAGGGCGTGACGGATGCGGAGTGCCGGGAGGGCCTCGACGTCATCGTGCGCCTGCCACAGACCGATCGCGACGTTGAGTTTACGGGCAACACGACTGAGCTCGTCCTTCGGGGTCTTGACTGCCCACACGTGGAGTTTGGCGGTAGGGTGAGCACTGTCGTCATCGATGGGCTTGTCGGCCACGTGGAGCTGGACGCTAACGGAGACGTGGACGTCAGCTGCGCCTCACTGCCCGACAAACTCGACCTCAACCAGCATGGGGCAGCATCTAGGATCGTAGTCCCAAAGGGAGCCGAGTTTGCCACGCGCACGCGAGGTATCCGCAACAGGATCGTTCTCGAGGGCGTCGAGGAGGACGAGGACGCATGTCACGTCATCGAGCTCAACGGCTTTGCGAGCGAGCTTACCGTTGTCGGCGCCTGAGGGGCGACAGGCAGGCGACAATCGCACGCGACATTGGGCGCCGCAGGGAGGCAGGCGCCGCTGGGGGACGGTACAGCGTGCCCCGGAATCTGCCGGGCACTATCCCGTGGGCGTTTGCCCAGTTGGCAGCCAAAACTCGGTACCCCTCAATCTGAGGGGGGGTTCGGATCCTGACAGGGCTGGTGGGGTTCGGGGTCTGACAAGACTGGGACTCTCGCCCTCAGACGATGGCGCCGTCTACGAGCGTGAGGCTTCGGTCGCAGCATGACGCCACGCGCTCGTCGTGTGTTGCGATGAGGGCTCCGGCGCCACCTCTGCAGGCGTCCCTCAGCAGGCCCATGATGACACCTATCAGCTTCCCGTCGAGGGCTGCCGTGGGCTCGTCGGCAAGGATCAGTCTTGGGCCGACGACGAGTGCCCGCGCGATGGCGACGCGCTGCTGCTGGCCTCCGGACAAGCCCGAGGCCCTTCTGGAGTAGACGTCCTCGCTCAGTCCCACCTTGCCCAGCGCCTCTCGTGCCAGCTCGCGCCTTCGTCCCTTCGGCAGTCGCGGCGAGGCGTACTCCAAGGGGATCTCGACGTTGGCGATGCCGCTGATACAATCTTCCCACCAGATACGAAGGAAGGGACCGCGCCATGGCAGAAGAAGCGAGCGAAGAAACCACGACATCAGCCCCGGTCCCGGCAACGAAGAGACGGCGATCGCCCCCATCAGCGACGCTCGGATCAAGAACATGATCTACACCGTGTGCGGCGAGCAGGTCATGCTCGACAGCGACCTCGCAGAGCTGTACGGCGTGGAGACGAGGACGCTCAACCAGGCTGTCACGAGGAACCCCGACCGTTTCCCGGAGCGCTTCTGCTTCAGGCTGACGAAGGAGGACGCCGAAGTCCTAACATCACAAATTGTGATGTTAGGGGCTGAGCTGGGGAAACGCGGCGACCATTGGACCCATATGCCCCGTGTGTTCACCGAGCAGGGCGTCTCCATGCTCTCGGCGGTGCTCAGAAGCAAGACGGCCGTCGCCGTCAGCGTCCGAATCATGGACGCCTTCGTCGAGATGCGCCACTTCATAGTGGACAACGCCCACATGTTCGAGCAGATACGGGAAGTGAGCCGCCGGCAGGTAGAGTACTAGACCGAAACCAACGCTCGTCTCGACGACATGCAGCGCTCTACCGACGAGCGATTCGAGCGCGTCTTCGACTACATGGAAGCCCACGAGGAGCCTAGGCAGAAGGTGTTCTTCGAGGGGCAGGTCTACGACGCCTTCGAGCTCTTGGTCTCGCTCGTGCAGCAAGCGGAGAGGGGCATTGTCCTCATCGACGGCTACGTAGATGTCGGCACCCTCAACATCCTTGCCAAGAAGCAAAAGGGCGTGTCCGTTACAGTGTGGACGCACCCGAAGGCAAAGCTCACGGCGAAAGACGCAGAGACCTTCAACGCCCAATACCCCGAGCTTGCGGTGCGGCATACAACGGCGTTCCACGACCGCTTCCTGATCCTGGACGGCGCCGAGGGCTACCTCGTGGGCGCGTCGCTCAAGGACGCGGGGAAGAAGAGCTTCGCGATCTCCCGCATCGAGGACGCCTCCATTATTGAGTTGATCCTAGACAAGTTGTCGGAAAAGCCTTGATCGTCACGAGCCTGCAGACGCGGGGGTCCGGACGGCGTCGACAGGCCTCTCCCCCGAGGCCCTCGCCGTCGCGCGAGAGGCATTCGCCGAACGGGACTCGGCGCGTATCCTGCGCCCTCCTCATACAGTATCCACAAAGTAATTGGACTGCAGGTGCGGCATGCTGCCGTTGACGGGGGCGAGGACGGGAGGCACGGTTTGGCGGGGTCGAA
>ERZ773087.2077-NODE-2077-length-11128-cov-9.771336_pt1 | contig 11128 bp, 10 predicted proteins | sample MGYA00511375_ERZ773087 | MGnify/ENA primary metagenome ERZ773087 (study PRJEB29015, sample SAMEA2737995) | human oral metagenome | biome: human oral; feature: human-associated habitat; material: dental | place: China | collected 2063 ...
CGGCCGACCGACACAGGATTGAACATGAACGCTGTCACCCTTTCGCTGGATTATCTTAATGAAGCTTTGTGTGCCACAGTAATTAAAAAGACACAAAAAGAACAAGGCAACTATCCGAATACCTTGCTCCATGATCCTTTCTAACACGAGCCGTGAAGGCTGTGGGCTTGCTGATAAAATCTGCACCAATTTTGCAGACGGCATTTTATCAGTGATGCCCCAATCCTCCCCGAAAAAAGGCGCACAAATCCCCATTCTCATTCAATAGGTCATTGTATTGTACTGTACTTTGATTCTCGTGTCAAGGGATATTTTTGTGGTTATAATTTTTTGACAAATTGCAAGTTTAATTGTCGCATGGTTCACGTTAAACTTTGTGGACATGATGCGAGCTCGGCATACATCTCGTTTGCTGTCTTGTAGCCGAAGATTTTACGCGGGTAGTTATTCACCCAGTCTTCGATCCTTTGCAAGGCCTTCGCTTTCAGCCGACTGAAATCTGTGCCTTTCGGAAGGAATCTGCGCAAGATACGGTTCCCATTCTCGTTGCTGCCACGCTCCCAGCTGCTGAACGGATGGGCATAGTACACTTCCTCGCATCCCGTCGCCTTCTTCAGTCCTGATCCATCCAGGAATTCGCTTCCGTTATCCGCCGTGATGCTCTTGAATACCTCTGCAAAGTCCCCCTTGATGCGCCGCTGCAGGCGTCGGAGTGCTTGCAGTACCTCCTTCTGACTCTTGTTCTTCACCAGCACATACAGCGATTTCCTCGTCTTCCTTTCCACCAGTGTCAATATCACCGGCCTTGTCCCCTTGCGCCCTATGACCAGGTCGATCTCCCAATGTCCGAATGCCTCCCGTCGGTTCACCGCATTTGGGCGTTCCTCTATGCTCTTGCCCCCGCGATTGTTCCATGCCACTGTCCTCCGCCCCTGCGTGCCTTGCTGCGCCGATTTCTTCTTGGACGGCAGATCCTCGTTGCTGATGCAAAGAAACAGCCCCTGATCGATGTAGTTATACAGTGTCTTGACGCAGATTCGGACATCCGACGGCCATCCATGACGCGAAAGGTCTCCGATGACTGCTGCCGGCGACCACTTCTCGTCTTTGATCTTGCTTTCGATGTGATCCGCGAGTCCGTGATCGCTCCCGATCTTCAGATTACGTCCCTTGTTCGCACTGTTCTCCTCATGACGCCGCTGTCCCACATCTGCCAGATAGACCCACTGCTTCTGTATGTCCCCACGCTCTTTCATGCCCTTCGTGGCCGGTTTCAGCTGCTCGGTCATTCCAAGCTTGCGCTCCCGCTCAATGGTGCGTCTGGAGCAGCCAAGCTGGTCTGCTATTTGCTGCGCACTCCATCCTGCGCGCAAATACGCCTCGATTTCATACCGATTTCGCTCCGTCAGCTGTTTCCATTTTCGCACTTTTGTAGTAGAATGGTGTTGTTCCATTTTGTTGCTTCCCTTCAGTTTCTTTTTGTGTCGTTACTGAAAGTTTAACTGAACGAAGCTCAAAATGGAACTTTTTGCGTCATTTTATTTTACAACTTACCCGGCATTGCCCCTGCCAATCGTCCGTCTTGCAAAATTCAATGCGCTCATGTAAAATATAATGGAATCGGTATCATTTGAATTTATAGGAGGTATCTTATGTTTCTGACACGATGCACACGCACGATGCGCACCGTCCTTGCGGCAGCGATGTTCGGCGTACTCGCACTCACGAGCGGCTGTTTCAGCGGTGATGTGAACGTCGTCATCAACGAGGACGGCAGCGCAGACCTCAAGACGACGCTCGTCAGCGTGCCGATGCTCGCCGAGATTGTCGAGCAGAGCAAGGCGGCGACGACGGCGAAGAATCCTGACGCGCAGGTTACGCCCGTGACGAAGGAGAATATGTCGGGCTACGAGATTACGGAGCACTACGCAACGATCGACAAGCTGTCGGAAAATGACTTCTTCAAGGCGAACGAGGGCAAGAACACGGGCATCACCGCGAACAAGAGCCTGTTCTACACGGACTACAACTTCGACCTGCTCTTTGAGGGCAGCCAGAACGGCGGCGGCGCGGGTGCATTTGCAAGCAATATCACGTTCACCTATCAGATGACGCTGCCCGTCGCACCCACGAGCTCGAACGCCGACCGCTCGGAGAACGACGGCAAGCAGCTCACATGGAACCTCGGCAAGACGCTCGTGACGGGTGAGTCGTCGAAGATCGAAGTCGCGTTCCGCCTCTGGAACAAGACGGCAATCATCGGCACGATCGTTGTTGTCATCGTTCTGATTGGCGCAGGCGCGTTCTTCTTCATGCGCCGCAGAAAGCCGGAGGAGGAGCCGCAACAGCTCGTCGAGGATGCCCCGCTCGAGGTCAAAGCGGAAGAGAAACAGTAAGGTAAACGTCTGCACATAAAAACGAGGAATCCCTGCACAGGGATTCCTCGTTTTTCTATGTTTCGATACCGAAGCATTCGCTATTTCAGCTGCACTGCAAAATCAGGCGGACGTTGTCGAAGTTCCGTGCGGCGAGATCCTCTTTGCGAATCCAGAAGTAGATGAGCCCGCAGTCGCCGTACATGAGCTCCGTTTCATCGTCCTCGACGGTGCCCATCTGAAACAGCAGCACCCAGCGATCTGCAGCATTTCTCACAAGTTCCGCTTCCTCCTCTTCGGAGAGCTCTTCCTGCACATCCCCGTCAATGCCTCTGCTGTAGAGTTCGCACTCCGGCTCCATTTCATTCTGAATCTCGTCGGCATAGCCGAGCATCTTCATGGGATTGTCCTCGTGTGCGGCAGCATCGTATCCGAACTCCGCCCGCAGTTCGTTGTAGGTGTCCCAATCCACCTCTTTCCCGCTCCTGCGGCTGTATGCAAAAGACGACAGGAGACTGACGGCATCCGCAAAAGTCAGCGCCTGCTCGCCCACACTCCACTCCTTCGTTTCCTCTGGAATCTGTGTCGGGACAAGCCCCTCCGTCTCGGGGAAATAATAGACGCGCGCATATCCCTCAGACTTTAGTTCAAAGCCCCACTCCATTGACACGGTCTCATAGAAGAAGCTGAGCACACCTGTCTTCGGCAGGAGACCTGTACGGTCATACTGCGCGGCTTCACCAAGATTGATCTGCGCGAGAAAGGCAAGCGGGCGATTCTTCGTCACCCCCTCGAAGTCCGTGCCCTTATAGTACGGCCAGTCAAAATCTGCGGGCAGGTCGGGCGTTCCGTAGAACTTGCTCGCACCAACGGGGAGTTTTTCCTGTGCAGGATGATGCGAGATCGCAATCTCACGCCACTGTGTACGTTCAAAGAACGCCGTCACCTCACGGCGCACACGCTCGCGCTCTGCCTCAGCCTCACGCACGAGCTGCTCCACACTCATAGAAGCGGGCTCCTCCGCATACCAGCCGTGCTTGTTTTCAACCGCCTCTTGGCACCGCGCCGTCATGCCGCCGGGTTTGCCAAAGAAGACGCGCTCGATCTCCGCCTTGCTTGCCGTATCCTCGTCTGCACGCTCCAAATAGCCGAGAGCCAAACGCAGAATGCACAGCTTCGGATACCGATTGATCGCATAAAAGTAGAGGGCATAGCCCATACGATAGTTCCAGAGCGCATCACGCGCGGATTCCGAAAACTCGTTCAGCGTCTTGATGGCATCGAAAAAGCTGCGCTCCTCTATATATTCCTGCGCGGTCTTCATGCCGCCGCCTTCTTCACACGCGTATACTGCATGGCAAGGATGACAGCAAAGATGATGCAGCCGATGAGGTCGGTGGTGCCGCCGGGCTTGATCATGAGCAGCCCCGCAACGATGAGGAGGAGGCGCTCATATGGGCGGCAGTGGTCGGCAAGGAAGCCGCAGAGTGCGGAGCTGACAGCGATCATGCCCGCGAGCGCCGAGAGTGTCGCCATGATGAGCGCGAGTGGGGTCGCATCCACCATGAGGATAACGGGCGCGAGGACGAAGATGTACGGGATGATGAACGCGGCTATCGCGAGTTTTGATGCATGCACACCTGTCTTTAGCGCGTTGCCCCCACTGATGCCCGCCCCCGCATAGGCGGCGAGCGCAACGGGCGGGGTCACGTCCGCAATGATGCCGAAGTAGAAGACAAACATATGCGCCGCGAGGATGGGCACGCCCATCTGCACGAGTGCAGGCGCGGCGATGGTCGAGGTGATGACGTAGTTCGCTGTGGTCGGCACGCCCATGCCGAGGACGATCGCCGTAATCATGGTGAAGAACATCGCGGGCAGGAGCATGCCTCCCGCAAGGTCAATGAGCCCCGAGGCAAGCCGCAGTCCAACGCCCGTCTTGGTAACGACCCCGATGATGATTCCCGCCGCCGCACAGGCGATGAGCACCCCGAGGACCGACTTTGCGCCGCGCTCGAGTCCGTAGACAATCTCGATCGGCTTCATGCGCGTGGATTTCCGCAGCATGGCACAGGTGATGGAGAGGACGATGGCGACGAGCGCCGCACGCATGGGCGTGTAACCCGAGACGAGAAGATAGACGATGACGACGAGCGGAATCGCGAGGTGCCCACGCTCCTTGATGAGGGTCAACGGGTTCGGCAGTTCGCTGCGCGGGATGCCCTTGAGGTTCTTGCGCTTCGCCTCGAAATGCACACCGAGCCACACGCCCGTAAAGTAGAGGAGTGCGGGGATCGCCGCCGCCTTGACGACCTCGATGTAGGGGACGCCGACGAACTCCGCCATGAGGAACGCCGCTGCGCCCATGACCGGGGGCATGAGCTGTCCGCCCGTGGATGCCGCCGCCTCGACTGCACCCGCAAAATTCGCGTTGTAGCCGAGTTTCTTCATCATTGGGATCGTAAGCGAGCCCGTGCCGACGACGTTTGCAACCGAACTGCCCGAAACCGTGCCCATGAGTCCGCTTGAGAGCACGGCAACCTTCGCGGGGCCGCCGCTCGCCCAGCCTGCAACAGCGTTTGCGAGATCGATGAAGAATTTCCCAAGACCCGTGCTCTCAAGGTACGCACCGAAGAGGATGAAGAGGAAGATGAACGTCGAGGACACGCCGAGCGGAATGCCGAAGATGCCCTCGGTCGTGAAATAGAGGTGACTGATGAGCTGCTCAATCGATAGCCCGCGATGCGCCAGGACGCCCGGCATATAGGGGCCGAGGAAGGCGTATGCGAGGAAGAAGAGCACGACTGTCACCATCGGCAGCCCCACGACGCGCCGTGTCGCCTCGATGACGAGGAGGATGCCGATGCCGCCGACGATGACATCGGGCGTCGTCACCGTGCCCGCGCGCGTCACGAGCTCGCGGTACTGAATAACGATGTAGGCAGGCGCCGCCGCACCGAGGATGGCGAAGATCACATCGATGGGGTGAAAGAAGTTGTCCCGCGTCCACGCGCGCCGAAATGGATAGAGCAGATACGCAAGTGCAAGGCCGAATCCAAGATGGACAGCGCGCTGGAGCTGCGCGTCGAGGATGCCGAAGGTTGCCGTATAGAGCTGGAAGACGGAAAATGTGATGGCAATCGCGGCGACGATTTTCTTCGGCAGACCTGCGTAGTGGACGGTATTCGACTCGCGGTCGTACTTCTTGAGCACGGCCTCCGCAGTCTTCTGATCGGTCATAGGGGAGTTCACATCCTTTGGGAAAATTTTTATATAGTTCAAAAAAAGAAATGAAAAAGAAATACGAGGCCGCACATTAGCAGCCTCGGAATTTCAAAATAGGTAGGTGTAGAGCGGCGCAACGACGAGGTCGATGCGCGTGCCGACGGGGTACATCTCGTAGACGGGGATGCGCTGCCCGCCCGCCTCGATCAAGAGCTCCGTGCCGACGCCCGTACGGAGGCTCAGCTCGCTGTAGTCGCGATCCATATCGAGGACAAAGTAGTCCCCCTCCTGTCGAAACGTGCCCTCCTCGGGGAGGAAGGGCAACCCCACGCCGTGCGATTGATAGCGCGTGCCCGTCAGATGGAAATGCCCGTCCGCATATGCGGTCAGGAACTCCTCGACGGGGGTTTTCTGCACAGAGTGGATAAAATGTATCGTCAGCGGTGTCTCGCCGCGAATCTGCCGCACGAGGACGGTCTTTGTTCCATCCGCCTGCATAAAGAGTGCAGGTGCGCTCAGAATGTCAAACGCAACGAGGAAACCGGCCGCGAGAAGCGCAATCAGGTACGCTCTCATTTCTCGTTAAAGTACTTCTCCGCACCCGCGTTCATCGGCAGGGACATCCCCGCCTTCGCCGTGTCCTTCGTAATCTGCTTGCCGACAGCGTGCGCAGCCTGCAGACGGTCGAGGTTCGAGAAGATCGCCTTCGTGATGCTGTAGCCGAGGTCGGCGTTCACCGAGGGTCCCGCGACGAGCATCGCCATGACGGAGACACTCGGAACAGCCTCATCAAAGCCCGCATACGTTCCTGCAGGGATGACGGTCTTCGTGTAGAACGGATACTTTGCAATCAGCTCGTCCGCAATTTTCTCCTCCACGGGGAGCAGACGCACGGGGTTCTGCGAGGCGATGTCCTGCACGGATGCCGTCGGGTAGCCCGCCGTCAGAACGGCGACATCCACATTGCCGTCCTTCAGCGCGCTCGCACCCTCGGCGAACGAGAGGAACTGTGCATCGATGTCCTCATAGCTGACACCGTATGCCGCGAGGATCTGGCGCACATTCGCCTCCACGCCCGAGCCCGCCGCGCCGACTGCAACACGCTTGCCCTTGAGCTCTGAGAGACTCTTGATGCCGGAGGACTGGAGCGTCACAAACTGGCAGGTCTCCGGATAGAGCGAGGCGATGCCCTGGAGGCCGTCGACCTTCTTATCCTTGAACATCTCCGTGCCGTTCACGGCGTAGTAGGTGATGTCATTCTGCACCGTCGCGAGATCCACAGCGCCGTCGCGCAGCATGTTGATGTTCGCCACGGATGCACCCGTGCTCTGCGCACTCGCGTTCATGCCGGGGATATCCTTGTTCAGCACCTCGGCAATCGCGCCGCCGATGGGGTAGTACGTACCCGCCGTGCCGCCTGTGCCGATGTTGAGGAACTTCTTCTCCCCCGACGAGGCGGAGTCGCCGCCGCAGCCGGTGAGAAGCGCAGCAGAGAATACAAGGACTGCGCCTGCCGCAAAAATTTTCTTTACGGTAGAGATATTCATGTTCTTTCCCTCCATTATACAATAGAAAAGTTCTCGAACTATCGTCGCATGCGGCGATAATAAGCGCATTTTATCATAAAGCGCCCCCCGCACGCAAGCGAGGGGCGCTTTGTATGATGGTATACACGGATACATTGTCATCATCGCATACAGAAGTCTACTTTTCCTTGAAATACTTCTCCGCACCTTCGTTCATCGGCAGGGACATGCCGTCCTTCACCGTCTCGCGCGTAATCTGTTTGCCGACCGCGTGCGCCGCCTGCAGGCGATCGAGGTTCGAGAAGATCGCCTTCGTGATCGTGTACCCAAGCTCTTCGTTCACCGAGGGGCCCGCAGCGAGCATTGCCATGACGGAGACACTTGGCACATCCTCGTCAAAGCCCGCGTACATGCCCGCGGGGATGACTGTCTTCGTATAGAATGGATACTGGTCGATCAGCTTGTCTGCAACCTTCTCCTCAACGGGGAGCAGTCGGATCGGATTCTGCGCGCCGATGTCCTGCACGGACGCCGTTGGATAGCCTGCCGTGAGGACAGCGACGTCCACATTGCCGTCCTTCAGCGCACTCGCACCCTCGGCGAACGAGAGGAACTGTTCGTCGATATCGTCATAGGTGACGCCGTATGCCTCGAGGATCTGCCGCGCATTCGCCTCCACGCCCGAGCCGACCGCACCGACTGCGACGCGTTTGCCCTTCAGATCCGAAAGGCTCGTGATGCCGGAGGAGCGGAGCGTGACGAATTGGCAGGTCTCGGGGTAGAGCGAAGCAATCCCCTTCAGCCCGTCGACCTTCTTGTCCACGAACATCTCCGTGCCATGTGCGGCGTAGTATGCAATGTCGTTCTGCACCGTCGCGAGATCGATCGAGCCGTCGCCGAGCATATTGACGTTGGCAACGGACGCGCCCGTGCTCTGTGCACTCGCCTCCGTACCGGGAATCTCCTTGGTCAGGATCTCGGCAATCGCGCCGCCGATGGGGTAGTACGTGCCCGCTGTGCCGCCCGTACCGATGTTGATGAACTTCTTGCCCTCCACGCCGGAGTTGCCATTACATCCTGTGAAGAGTACCGCCGCTGCAGCGAGGACTGCGCCCGCCGCAAAAACTTTCTTTACGGTCGAAATCTTCATGATCCTTTCCTCCTAACGAAACGACTTAGTTCTCAAAATCATCTCACAAATTGTGATCTGTGATTGTATTCTAGCACAAAAAATCCATGCATACAAGGCATGGATTTTATTATTTTTCGGTATACTGTTTTTATACGGAAAACGCTGTAAAAGCAGCTAGTTCTTCACGATCTCCGCCATCTCACCGTTCGCCTTCGCGCGTGCAATGCACTCCTTGAGGCGGGCGATGTTCTTCACGTGCAGGTCGATGGCGAAGCGGATGCGCTTCTTCTCCTCCTCCGTGAACTCCGGCTTTTCGTAGGCGGTGCGGATGCGCGAGAGACGTTCCTCCACGTCGCGCAGCTCGTCCTCCATCGGACGCACATGCTGGAGCGCACAGCCGTAGACGGCGCGCATGGCGTCCTCGACGTACTGTGCGTAGCCCGGCTCGCCCGAGACCTTCTCTAGCCACTGTGCGACATGGTGAATCACATCGTAGGGCGACTCACCGCCGTGGATCATGGAGACGATCTCCATCTTGACCTGCTGCTCGCGCCCGTGCGGCTGGCGGATCAGATCCTCGTCCGCCATCAAATGACCTTCTCGCCGTGGAAGCGCTCACCGCCAATCTCGGGGTAGACGCCGTACTCGACTGCCCACTCGCATTTGTACTTAAGTGCCTGTGCGTGGATCGTCGCAATGCGGTCGATATTCTCCCGTACAATCTTCGCCGGCACACCTGCAACAAGCGAATTTGGCGGAATGACGGCATTCTCCTTGACGACCGCACCTGCGGCGATGATGGATCCACGCCCGATCTTTGCCCCCGTCAGGATAACCGCGCCCATACCGATGAGAACGTGATCCTCGATCTCGCAGCCGTGGACGCACGCACTGTGCCCGACGGTCACATAGTCCCCGATGATGCAGGGGTTGTCATCCGCAACGTGCAGACAGGTGAGATCCTGGATGTTCGTGCAGTCGCCGACCGAGATGTAGTTGACATCACCGCGTGCGACCACCCCCGGCCAGAGGCTCGCGTACTGTCCGACGCGCACATCGCCCGAGAGGAATACCTGCGGGGCGACGAACGCCTCCTCGTGAATCTGCGGCGTGATGCCGTGAAAGCTGGGGAATCCGTCCCCTTTGAATGTAAACATGAAATATCTCCTTATAACTATCCAAACAGAAAGAGTATACCTGAGCGAACCTTTACCCCTTCGCCTCGAATGGCTCCCCGCCGTGCGCGGCATGGTAGTAGCGATGTGCGGCAGTAAAGACGGCGGCGGCGTTCGGTGCAATCGTGCGCACAGGCACGCCGTCCGACTCCGCTCCCTTTTTACGGCGCACGCCGTGCGCCTCCTCCTCGGCAGCATCCTGCGCCGTGTTCGGGAGATTCTTGTACTCCTCGGAGTTTGCATACTCCATCCACTCACGCTGCAATGCGCGCAGGAGATAGACCTTCTCGTTGTCGAGCGGGGAGAGTTTCCCCGACTCCTGCGCCTGACGAAGCATATCGTCCAGCTCCTCCGAAGAGAGCACACGACGGTTGCCGTAGGCATCGCGCGTCGCGGGGCCGGGTTGGAAACCTTCTTTCTTATGATCCGCCTCTCCCGCATGGCTGTCACTGGACGTCTCACCCGCGTGCACGGCGGCACCGCTCTCCGCAGTACCTTGCGCGGCGAGGGCATCACGTCCGAGCGCGCCCTGCATCTCTCCCGACGTAGGCGCGGCAGCATCCCCTTCGGCAATCGGCGCATCGAGTGCGTCACCCGTAGCCTCCGCACCGCCCGCCGTCATGGCGGATGCGCCTGCTCCCTCGGCAGACCCGCCGCCCACATTGCTGAAGTTTGGCGATGCCCCGCCGCCCTTCTGCATCTCCGAGAGCACAGCGATATTCGCCTGTGCCACGGCACGCAGCGCCTCGTCCTTCGTCTTGGCGTTCCTGAGCGCACGTGCCAGTGCCTCACGCCGCTCCTCGATCCGTGCCACCTTCTCGTAGAGGTCGGGATTGTTGTCCTTCAGATACTGCTTGTCCGTCGCGGAGAGCTTCTGCCCCTGCCGCAGCTTCTGACGAATCTGCATCTCGCGGTTTGCATCCGCCTTCTGCGTCTTTTGCAGCGTCGATGATGTCAGCTTGTTCTGCTGCACCGTTTTGCCCATCGCCTCCGCGAGACTCTGCCCCGTCTTGATGCGGTACTTCATCTCGCGCCTGAGACTCTTCAGCTGCGCATAGTCGCTGATTCTTCCGATTCCCTCGAAAAGTGCCATAACATTACCTCCGTGTAATGTATTTTCCATAATAATATCCATCGACAGCAAATGCCTCCTGCATAAGCTGTCCATATATTCTAGCGCATTTTGGACAAAAAGAAAAGCTGGTGAATGCACCAGCTTCGATTTCCTGCCGTCATTTGGTCGTCTATGCACAATATATATTAAAGATTCCGTCGTGCAGACACTAATCATCCCGCCAAGTCCCGAGGTACTCCCTCACCAAGGCCGGCTAATCGTTCCAAAAGTGCGTGCACCGCCCCCGTCGTCCACGGCGAACACCCGGTGCATCGTGCAGGCAGGAAATTTATGGATGTAAATTTATCATATTCCCAGCCTCATTGCAATAGCCTGTGTCTGTTTTAGAAAAAATTTTTCTCATTCTAAAAAAAGGGATTGACAAGTCGTCCCATCAAGCGCAAAATATTTACGCATATATATGGTGTCACAGTGCGTGAGAACACGCAGGGATGTGACCGTGGAAAGGAAACGAGGAGGATTTTTATGGGACAGCGAATGCCCATCGGGCTGCAGCTCACGGGGCTCGTCGGCAGCGTGATCGCACTGATGATCGTGCTGCTCGCCGTCGTGCTCTATGA
>ERZ773087.2079-NODE-2079-length-11122-cov-22.270173_pt1 | contig 11122 bp, 8 predicted proteins | sample MGYA00511375_ERZ773087 | MGnify/ENA primary metagenome ERZ773087 (study PRJEB29015, sample SAMEA2737995) | human oral metagenome | biome: human oral; feature: human-associated habitat; material: dental | place: China | collected 2063 ...
ACAAAACATCCCGAAAATTTATGAAAAATAATTTTGCCGGTTAAACTTGGGTTAATTGGACTCCAAAAGGGCGTTAGTTAGACCTCAAAAGGGCATCTTTTGCAAGCCTATTGGGCGTCTTTTCGAATCCAATTAAGCATCTCTTCATTTTTGAGTGTTGAATTTTTGTTTACAATTGCTTCGGCTTATACATTCCTTTTGTAGGTATATGATTCATTGCTCGTTTTGTTGTTGGTTATAGATTTAAAAGTATAATATTACAGTTTGATATAAGTTTATATGTGGAAAAAGTTTACTTGATAGTCATAATATCAAAGGAAATACTTATATTTGCAGTTGTCGACTAATTTCAAAGTTATACCTGATTAAATAGGATGTGTGTTTAGTATAATAAATAATTATCATGGGTGGTATTGAACAACTAAAGGAATTGATGTCTCTTAATACCTATATTGAGATAGATGAAATAGAGAAACAGTTTAATCAGATAGCAGAACTACTGTTTGGGAAGTTTGCTATTCGGAAAGAGAATACACTTTACCTCTTTAAGGAGATAGAATTCTATTTTTATAATAGGAATCATCGTGACATCATCACTCATCCTCGTATTTCCAATTCTTTATGTTGGTATGTAAATAATTTCGGTGGGATAGATTTGAACTTTGGTAGTACAATCGATACCATTTCTAATATAGGCAAGAAGGGAAAGAATTCTCAAAAGTACATCTTGAATAGTGATGCTTGTTTTGGTGGAATATTAATACGTCAGTTGATGAACAAAGAAAATGGTGATGTTCTGGAGGGTCCTTGGGCTTGTGCAGAATTGTTCAGATGCTATGATGCTACTGGCTATGACTCTGACCAACCTTTAATTATTGAGCATAACAGTGGAATGGTGAGTTATATTCGTAAACCACGTATTAATCTACTTACGGCTGGTCAGACGGTAGAAAAGAAGGTTAATTATATCCTTGGTGATTACGCAGAGCACCTACAAGCAGAAGAACTATATCGTGACTTTACTTCATTTAAAGATAGGGCATATAGGTGTGTTCGATGTGATAAGTTGATGCACGATGTAGAAACCAATGTTGTCTATTTTTCTCCCTTATTAAAGAGTAGTCATCCAGTATTTTATCAACGTCTTAAAGATTTACTGGAAAATATAGGGATTGAACATCGAGAATTGAAATATACTAAGGATTATTGGGCACGCGATTATATGCCTTTTCAATTAGGGAAAGATGAGTTCTTAAAGTATCGCTACTATCCAGACTATCTTGTTAATAGTAAAGACGAAAATGATAAGGAGTATATTACGGATAGTTTAAAAGTATTGCGTGGTATGAATATCAGCTATAAATCCACTAATCTTATTATTGATGGAGGTAATATGGTTACTTGTGGTCCGTATATAGTGATGACTGATAAAGTATATGTGGAAAATCATTGTAAGAAAGATGATGCTGAGTTTAAAGTTAAACTTGAATCTGAATTAGGATGCCCAGTCATAATTATACCTTGGACAATGCATGGCGATTTTGATGCAAAAGATACAGATAAGTATGGACACTCTGATGGTTTCATAAAGTGGTGTGGTGGTAATCATATATTGATGGGTAATCATGGCGATGAATATCCTGATGAAGCTATTGCCATACGAAGTGAACTTGAGAAGTATGGATTTGAAGTAACAGAGATGAGATTTAATAATAAGGTGGCTTCTCCTATAGCAGATCTTAATTGGGCTTATATCAATTTTCTTCAAGTCGGCAAGCATATTATTATGCCAATATTTAATATTGAAGAGGACTCCATTGCTTATAACTATATAGCGGATGCGTTCCCTGATTGCACCATTCATCAGATAGAAATGGCTGAGATTGCAGAAGAAGGTGGTGCACTTCATTGTATCAGTTGGAATATCCTATCAGAATAATAACGATGGATGCTATAATTGTTAAATAGTAAAATTATAGCTAATTTGTATCTTTCATGATGAATGAAGTTATTGTCTAATTTTTTGGATACAAAAAATCTCACTGAGCGCAGATGTCTATACTTAGTGAGATTTATATTCAGAGGATATAATACTCTTATTGTAAAAAGAAGGATTATCAGCACGTAAGGTTTACTTATTGAGTAGTGTCTCAATATTATCTATGCTTCCTTTCAATTCAGCCTCGTTTGGTGTTGGATTTCTGAACTGAGAAAGGGCGTTTTCTAACAGCTGCAAGGCTTTCTGATTTCTTTTTTGCTTGTACTCCTTGCGTAATGTCTCAATTTTGGCAACGTTTTGAACACCTCTTATTATATGTTCAAACCGGCGGCTTGAGTGGTTTCCTGGATACACAATATAGGTGTCTCCCGGTGTGAATAACTTAAAGCGGCTGTCATACATTGGGTTATCAGTCCAGTTCATCCATGCCCAGCGAAGGAAACCATTGAAGCCATTAGCAAGGCAATAGAGTGGGAGGTAGGTTGCTTCGATTGGTTCGTTGTTGCTACCTACATTTGGCATTGCATCGGGACAAGCCGTATAGGAGGTGCTAATCCAACCTTTCGAATTCCTCAAAGCAAGGTCTTCTGGCGTAAACTGCTGTTTCCAAGCGATGCAATAGTCATAGATCTTATCGACAAGTTCTTTGTGGTAGTTTCCTGCCAATGACATCTTGATACCCGGTGCTGCCTCCTGCGCAATGCGATAGGCATCTTGCATAGCATCGAGGGTACGTTCGTCCATTGCTATGACTGTTCTGTCAAGCCAATCTTTCTCCTTCTGGTGGGCAGCAAAGGAACGTAAGAATGGAATCCATAAGTCGCTGTACTTTTTCTATTAGTTGTCGTTTTAAGTTCCTTATAGCTTTTCGAGGCTTCATCATAATAGGTGAAAGTCATGTCCCAAGGCACCATTGAGAAACAGTTGATATCTCCATTGATTCCACAAGAGGCGAGGAACGAAATCCAACGGTCGAAGGCAGTATAGTCATACGACCATGTTCCGTCTGCTTTTCGTGTCGTCTCAATCATTGCATCGAACTTGTCATTGCTCTGTACGCCCCAAGGTTCGTAGAAGAGGATAGCTGAGGCATTGCGTTGTCCAGCACGTGCAAGCAATTGCATATAAGGACGGAGGATATCAAGATGTGCTTGACTCCAAGGAGCTACGCCATAATATCTACTAACAGCGTAGGGTTGTTGCCAGAAGTTGAGATGGAAGTTGTCAGAGAGCGTGAGCGTGCGATTGAGTATTTTTATAGTGAATGGGATGTTGCTGACAGTCTTGCCGTCTTGCTGTAGCAATAAGTTTAGTTTGTAGGAACCCGCCTTAATGTTCTGAGGAATCTCAATCGTACACCATGCAGACTTGCCATACATTGGGTCGTCAGCCTTTATACTATCGTCACCAATGATGTCGGGCATGAGCCAAGTCTGTAAGGAGTCAGGGTGATTACCACAGTTTTGGAAGTCATCGGTGATAGCGGCAGAAAGAAAATGAGCTGTAGCAGTCGACAGGAGTCGATTGCTACAGCTCATTGATAGTTTTAAGTTGCCCTTTACCATCTCTGGTAGTGGGAACTCAAGTCCGATACGTTCGCCTCTCCAGGCTGTTATTTCTTTCTTTTCACTTGCTTTTTTTTAACAGCAAGTGGTGCTTTGGTCTGATGTGCCTTAGCTGCATCGACCACGTACTTAGAACGATCAACGTAAGGAAGAAAGTCATATTCTCCATTAGTAATCGCCTTCAATGACAGACTCTTGAACTCAATGTCATAGCCGTCATTCTGTCCGCGTACCTCATAGAGGAAGCCGATGCGCTGATTCTTCATAAGAACCATTGTTGAATAGCAAGAAGACTCGTCTGTTACACGCAGACCTTTCTTCCAATTGCTACCCAATGCTTTTGCTGTAGAATAGTCAGCGTAAGCTGCCAACTCCTTATAGAAGAAACCTACACTGTCGCGACGTGCGCTGAGTGGTACTGACTGAAGGGCTACAAAAAGCTTCTTGCCGTCAGCAACTCGCTTTGCAGGAACAATCAGAATACCACCATTGCAGGCGTTTACCTGCTTGCCAGTCATATTCTGTGGCATAACTTCTTCACCCCAGCTACCTGTTGCCTTCGCTGCATTTTTGTAAGTAAAGATGTTGAAGCGTCTGCCTCCGTAAACGTCACGGCAGCTAAGCAATACGCTACCATCTGGCATCTCCTCAACCTTTGACTCATCCTGAGCAATAGAAGGAGCCTTTGAAGGAGTACCTAAGACGTGCCATGTGCGACCGAAGTCGTCAGAATAGATAACGAAGGTACCGCAACGGTCAACACCTTTCTGACGGATTGGATGTGCGATGTAAAGGCGATAGAACTTGCCTTTGCGGATGTAACGGCTCTGCATAATCTTACCTGATGTGAGGAAGATACCATCTGGATTACCACCATTAGGCAACTTTCTATCATAGAGACCGTGAATCATCTCGGTAAGGTCTGTTCCATTGTCCCATGTCTTACCACCATCAGTACTATGGAAGAAGTAAGCGTGTTGTGGGTTCTGACGGGTTGCAGTCTGATAAGCACTCTTACCTGCTACACAGTGAAGCAATACATTATCTGATGTGCGGTCAGCAATGAAACTTGGATCACCGAAAGCAGTACGGATTGGGTCAGCTGCATGTTCGTTACCACGTGCCACACAAACCGTATCAGACCATGTCTTACCAAAGTCCTTACTTGTTCGCATAACAATATTAATCTGCCACAAACCATTTCTGTTGTTCCATCCCACGTCGGTATGACTAAGGCGGAAGTCGCAAGCAGCTAACAGTGTTCCCTTACGTGTCTCAGTAATTGCTGGTATACGATAAGGAACTGGACTGTTTGCCCTATCAAAAACGATGGTGGTAAAACCATCATCGTTCTTGATATTGTTGTTCTTGTCTGTTCCTACTGCACCTACATGTAAGAGTGAGGCGCAAAGGGAAACAGTTAATAAAATCTTTTTATACATTAATTCTTATTTGTCGGAAAAATACTAAAACTTGTATTCAACAAATGCTTCCATTGCTTCGTAGCAAGCAAGTCCTAAGTCATCATAGAGTTTAGCTGTACCACGGTTGCGGTCTTCTGAACGCTGCCAGAAAAGACGTTCATCGTTGCCAAGGAATGGAGCACTTTCCATCTGACTCTGGTGTTTGAGGATAGAGTTACGCTTTGCACGCAGCTCCTCAGGGCTGATAGGTACACACATCTCGATGTTCTCAATTTCCCATTCAGCCCAAGCACCACGATACATCCACACACGACAATCCTTCAACCACTCTGCCTTAGCTTCCTTCTCAAGGTCGATAGCTGCAAGAACAGCATCTGTACACTTACGGTGAGTGCCATGTGGGTCAGCCAAGTCGCCAGCTACATAAATCTGATGAGGCTGTACCTTAGTAATGAGTTCTCTTACGATGTTTACGTCGGCTTCGCCCATTGGGAGCTTCTCAATCTTACCAGACTCATAGAAAGGAAGGTCGAGGAAGTGAACATGATCCAGTGGAATCTGATTGAAGGTAGAAGCTGTACGAGCCTCACCACGACGGATAAGCCCCTTAATGGTACGGATATCCTGTGAGTCTATGTCTCCTTCCTTCTTGTTCTTCAAGAATTCCTTAATTTCTTTGTACTTAGACTTAATAACCTCATCTTGCTCATTAGCAAAGAGTTGATTAAAGCCGTTGATGAAGTGCATGAAACGTACAACCTCCTCATCACCTACAGCAATGTTACCAGACGTCTCGTAAGCTACGTGAACATCGTGTCCCTGCTGTACCAAGCGACGGAGGGTACCACCCATTGAGATAACATCATCGTCAGGGTGTGGAGAGAATACAATCACTCTCTTTGGGAATGGTTTAGCACGTTCTGGACGATAAGTGTCGTCAGCATCTGGTTTACCACCTGGCCAACCTGTAATTGTATGCTGGAGATCATTGAAGATCTTGATATTTGCATTGTATGCAGAACCATAGAGTGCAAGAAGTTCACTAAGACCATTCTCATTGTAATCCTTGTTGGTCAACTTGAGAAGAGGCTTACCTGTAATCTGGCAGAGCCAAACGAGAGCAGAGCGTACTAACTTATCTGTCCATTTGCATGAAGCAACAAGCCAAGGATGCTGAATACGTGTCAACTTAGCGGCTGCAGAGAGGTCAATAACAACATGTGCGTCGTTATGTGTCTGCAAGAAAGATGCGGGAATTGCATCACTTACCTTACCCTCAACAGTCTTCTTGATAATTTCAGCTTTCTCTTCACCCCATGCTGTAAGGAAAATCTTACGTGCAGAGAGGATAGTGCTAACACCCATAGTGATAGAACATGGAGGAACTGACTCCTGAGAACCGAAGCTCATCTTCATCTCCTCACGTGATGTCTCGTCAATCAAGATAAGACGTGAAGCAGAGGTAATGCTTGAACCTGGCTCGTTGGTAGCGATATTACCCATACGGCCAATACCCAAAAGGATAACATCAAGACCACCTAATTCCTTAATATGCTGCTCGTACTGACGGCAATGCTCCTGTACATCATTCTGAGCAATAGTACCATCTGGCGTAAAGATGTTCTCTACATCAATATCAATATGATTCAAGAAACGCTCTTTGAGCTGATTGATACCACGATTTACGTTTTCTTCGCTCAGTGGGAAGTACTCGTATGCGTTGAATACAACAACATTCTTGAAACTCAACTTGCCAGCTTGATGACGCTTGATAAGTTCGTGGAAGATAGGAGTGAGGGAAGAACCAGAGCCTACGCCCATAACATATTTTCTTCCTTCCTGTTCTCTCTTCTTGATGTCTGTCTCAAGATGGTTGGCAATGTCGATAGCTCCTTCTTCAATTGTTGGGAAGATATCTGTAGGAACCTTCTCAAAACGTGTTATCTCAGAGCGTTCGATAGCTGTTGCAGGACGATAAAACTCCTCAGGTATTTGATTGAGTACAATCTGTGAACTTAAATTCAGTTTCATTACAAGTTCTCCTTTTCTATGTCTTTAAAGTATTTGTATGTTTCTACTGTTAGTTTGTCTGTCGCACTTTCATCACAAACGATGATGCCGTGCTCGTGCATCTGTAAAGCACTGATAGTCCACTTCTGTGTGAGTGGACCTTCTACAGCTGCACGCAAAGCTTCTGCCTTGTTGTGACCATTTACAAGAATCAACACTTCCTTTGCATCCATTACTGTACCAACACCTACTGTCAGTGCATGTACTGGAACCTTGTTAGGATCATTGTCAAAGAAACGTGAGTTTGCAATACGTGTATCTGATGTCAATGTCTTGATACGAGTGCGTGAACGGAGAGATGAGCCTGGCTCGTTGAAAGCAATGTGACCATCAGGACCGATACCACCCAAGAAGAGGTCGATACCGCCTGCTTCACGAATCATCTCCTCATAATGCTGGCACTCTGCCTCAAGGTTCTCTGCATTACCATTCAAGATATGAATGTTCTCCTTTGGACAGTCGATGTGGTTAAAGAGATTCTCAGCCATAAAGCTGTGATAGCTCTGTGGATGACTCTCTGGCAAACCAACATACTCATCCATGTTGAAAGTAACAACATTCTTAAAGCTTACCTTACCTTCTTTATAAGCCTTTACCAACTCAGCATACATGCCCTCTGGTGAAGAACCAGTTGGCAAACCGAGTACAAAAGGCTTGTCTTGATTCTTAGCAGCATTAATACGCTCAATAACGTAGTTTGCTGCCCATTTAGATAACTTTTCGTAGTTAGGTTCTATGATTAATCTCATAATCTTTGGTTTTAATTATTATGTTTTGGTTTATTATGTTATAAAATTCTTTTCTTATGCTTCAAGTTTTTCTTTCTTCGTATCATCTGTATAGGTGAATGGGACAAACCATGTAACCAACAGTGCTGGAATAGTACATACCAATACGAAGATAAAGAACTGGCGATAACCCAAGAGATCGCTGAAAACACCACTCAACATACCTGGTAACATTACACCCAAGTTCATGATACCACTTGCGAAAGCGTAGTGTGCCATCTGGTGTTTACCAGGTGCAATCTGTTGCATCATAAAGAGAGATAGACCAACAAAGCCGAAGCCATAGCCGAAATATTCCATTACGATAGCACCGCCAATCAACCAAAGGCTCTCTGGTTGATAGATTGCTAAGAATGTATAAGCTATGAATGGGATATTGAATACCAATGCAAGTGAGAAGAGACTCTTTTGCAGTCCTCTCCATGCAATGTAATAGCCTGCCAGGATAGAACCGATGACAAAGGCTGCAGCACCAAAAGTACCATAGCAAAGTCCAATCTCTTGTTCACTCAATCCTAAACCTTGGTCGGCACGTGATGCCTTGAGGAAGAGAGGAACAATCTTCATTACAAATCCTTCAGCAAAACGATAGAGAATGATGAAGAAGATATAATATACTATGTGTTTCTTCTTGAAAAAGTCGATAAATACCTCAACAAGTTCACCTAACGATTCTTTTAATGTTTTTGGAGAATCAGTTGTAGTTTTCTTCGGATTTGGGAGTATAATGATATGGTAACAGCCTATCACTAACATGATGGTAGCGATAATAAACATGATAAACATCCATGCCTTTGTTACGCCGAAATGTTCAATAAACGTACCTGCAAGGTAGACTAATCCTCCAGTCGCAGCAATCTTTGCAATATTATAGAATGCTCCTTGCCAACCAATCCATCGTGCTTGCTCTTCGTTTGAGAGTACAGACATATAGGTTCCGTCTGCAGCAATATCATGCGTAGCACCACTCATCGCGATAACAGCAAGTATCGCTATTGTGACGGGGAAGAAGAAAGGAAGATGAAGGGCAAAGGCTACTAATGCAAAAAGCACACCTGTAAGCAGCTGTGTCAATACAACAAAGAACTTCTTTGTCTTATAAATTTCTAAGAACGGGCTCCATAACGGCTTTAAGGTCCAAGGAAGCATGATTAGAGAGGTCCAAAAGGCTATCTGTTTATCAGATACTCCCATTCCTTTATACATTAGTGTACAAACCATGTTGAGCACGACGAAAGGCATACCCATGGCAAAATAAAGCGTAGGAACCCATGTTGCTGGACTATGCAGCTTCTTGTTTTCCTCTTTTAGGTTCTTAGGGTTTAGACTCATTTTCTTTATATAGGATTTCTAAAGAAAGTAACAGTTAAAGAGAGGTTTTTACTTATCAAAAAGGTTTTATTTAACTTTAATTTACCAATGCAGTGAATCTCTTACTTTGAAAACCGCACTTCTTTGAATTCTTACTATTGTATATATAACGCTTATAAATGTGTTTTATTGTGAACGTATTTGGTTTTCTCGACGAAAATATTTAAATTTGCCGTAGAATATTAAAATTACATTTATAAATCATTACCTAATAATTATGTGGCTGAATTCTTATTCCCATTTTTTTAAGGCAACGATAGCTTGTACAAGCTTATTATTCTCGTCGGTAGTTCTTCCAACGCTTCATGCTCAGGAGCAGAACGTTGTAATAATCAATCCGACAGATTCTCCTGCGGAAATTGTTCGTAAGGCAGCAAATGTTGTTCCTTCTGCTCGTCAGTTTAATTGGCAGCGCCAGGAACTTACTGCTTTCTTGCATTATGGTATAAACACCTATACTGGTAGAGAGTGGGGCGATGGTAAGGAGTCACCAGCTATCTTCAATCCTACTGACCTTGATGCTGATCAGTGGATACGTGAGTTGAAGGCAGCAGGCTTTAAGTGTGCTATCCTTACTTGTAAGCATCATGATGGTTTCTGTTTGTGGCCATCGGCTTATACAGAACATAGTATTAAGAACTCTCCATGGAAGAAGGGTAAAGGTGATGTTGTACGTGAAGTGAGCGATGCCTGCAAGAAGTATGGTATGGACTTTGGTGTCTATCTCTCTCCTTGGGATCGTAATTCAGATCTTTATGGAACTGAAGCCTATAACGACTTCTTTGTTAAACAGTTGACTGAATTACTTACACAATATGGTAAGGTAAGTGAAGTGTGGTTTGATGGTGCTTGTGGTGAAGGACCAAATGGTAAGAAGCAGGTGTATGACTTCGTACGTTGGTATGAGCTTATTCGTAAGTTGCAGCCAGAAGCTGTGATAGCAGTTATGGGACCTGATGTTCGTTGGGTTGGTACAGAGACTGGCCGTGGCCGTGAGATGGAATGGAGTGTTGTGCCAAAGGACAATCTTGATCAGGATGCTATTGCAAAGAACTCACAGAAGGAAGTGCTGACTGCACCTGTTGGTGATATGATGGGTCAGGATCTCGGTAGCCGCAAGAAGATTGAAAAGGCAAAGTCACTCATTTGGTATCCAGCTGAGATTGATGTGTCTATCCGTCCAGGTTGGTTCTATCATGAGGATCAGGATAGCAAGGTGAAGTCGCCTAAGGAACTGATGGATATCTATTTCACTTCAGTCGGAATGAATGGTGTACTCCTCTTGAATCTCCCTCCTAATAAGGAAGGTAAACTCTCTGAGGCTGATATAAGAAGTCTTCGTGGTTTCCGCCAGTTGTATGCAAACACCTTCACTGATAATCTCTTGGCAAAGGCAAAGGTTACTTGTGTGCTTTCAGAGGGTAAGGGTCGCAATGTTATTGACGATAATTATGACACTTCTGTACGTCCAAAGATGAAGGATGGTAAGGCTGTCTTCTCATTCAAACTGAATAAACCTGCTACCTTCAATGTCCTTTCTGTGCAGGAGGATATCCGTAAGGGACAGCGTGTTGAGAAGTTCTCACTCGAAGTAAAGGATGCTAAGGGCAACTGGAAGAAAGTTACAGAGGGTACTACCGTTGGTCATAAGCGTTTGCTGAAATTCCCTGTTCAGACTGCTAAGGAGGTGCGCCTTATCATCAGTGAGGTGCGTGCCGTACCTGCAATCTCTGAGATTGGTTTGTATCGCTTAAGAGATTAGAATATCATTCTCAGACTTATTACAACAAGTTATATAAAATGAGCGTGTGTCAAAATGCAAATTAATAACTTGATAACTTTCAATCTATAAGTAGGATTCTTTTAAAGGCAAAGAAAAGGGTCTTCAGCAATTTGGAGTGATAC
>ERZ773087.2082-NODE-2082-length-11116-cov-3.454751_pt1 | contig 11116 bp, 10 predicted proteins | sample MGYA00511375_ERZ773087 | MGnify/ENA primary metagenome ERZ773087 (study PRJEB29015, sample SAMEA2737995) | human oral metagenome | biome: human oral; feature: human-associated habitat; material: dental | place: China | collected 2063 ...
TCATAGGAGAAATCGCAGGTCCAGACCTTTGCCTCCTCCATGCCATCCTTGAGGTGAATATGAAGATGCTCGTGGCATGCGAGCATATCAGAGGAAGGCACCAAGAAACTGTTCTGTGTATTTGGTTCATATTCCATCACAGGGTTAAGTAAGAAAGCACGAACAACCTTCCCTGAGATCTACCAGATCGGAGCAGATGAGGGACCAAGCCGAGAAAGGCGCAAATATACTACTCAATTTTTGTAGATATCTGGATGCCCATCGTCTCATCTTCGCAACCAAAGGGAAGGGTGAGGAGGCTTTTGACGAATTTGTCAAAGAGCTGGAGTCTCGCGGTGCTCGGAGGAAATATCTAGTTCGTTAGCATAGACTTATCTATGCGCGTTCGTTGCTGGCTACTTTAAGCGTATCAGTCATGCCATTTTGGTATCCAATAACTCCCACATTGTGAAGATGGTGAACCAGACACTTGATGACACTCGCAAGGCAGAAAAGAATGAACTGTTTAAGGGGCATCGGTCTACTTTTCTTTAGTGCAAAGTCAACTTTAGAAAGGACAAGCTGGAGGAGCTAGAAACGTAGCTATTGCCTTACCTCAACCTCTGGGTAAAGCCTATCAGTATAAGGAGAGTTTTTTCGCTGCATTTCATTTTCTGAAATTCCGAAGAATCAATCGCCTATCTTGAACGATAGTGTAAGTGGTTATAGACTTTTACTCACCTAGATAAATAAGTTTGTCGCCAAACTAAGGACTCATTGGGCTGAGATCATCACCAACTTCACTTTCCCCAAGTGTCAATAGCTGTATACTTGAATTCCACAATCAAAAGATTCGATTAACTAAACGGCCGGTCAGGGGATTTGCCAACATTCTAAACATTATCGAAATGGCATACTCCCCGTTTGCGGAAAACTCAAATTCGACTGCCCCATATAATGCGTTATAGAGCCAAGAAAATAGGGGAGGGTGTAAATTTGGCGGGAAATCAATAGGTGTACGGATTACGACACTTGGGGTTATGTGTCGTGATACTTGCCTTCGGCTGTTTACGAAAGGCTTTGGTATAGACGTCGCTTCCGTCTATCCGTTACATGTCTACATTCGAGAAAAAAGAGGGGAGTAGTCTTTTGGAAGATCATTAGGGGGCCATACTTGTGGTATTTTGATGCTAAAGAAGATCGGTATGCAGCTGGACTATGAAGAGTTGGAAGGGGATATTTACACAGCAGACGAGCGTGTGGCTCGGGGTGAGGGAGGATCTTCGGAATAGTATATATCCCTTCACAGGGATGGTGGTAGATCTTTGAAGATATATAGCTCCTTCTACAAGAAGGACACAAAGATACCTTTTTAGGCTAATGCAGAGGATTAAAAAGGGTTTATCTAAACAATAAAAAAATATTTTAGCCCTAAAAAGGGTCATGTTTACTATTCCGAAAGCTCACATTCTACTCATATCATAATATACTCTCCTTACATGGACAAGCAGAAGCAAACGTATGTAGTCTCCCCGGTGAGTAGGCGTGACCATATCAACGTGCTAATTAATGCACATGATGTGACGGGCGTTAGGTTCATGACTTCTCTTGTGTCAATAGTGATTCCACGATATCACTATTGATACAAGGACATTCTGCAGAAATATCCCAAGGTCGAAAACATCTATTTATCACAAAATAATATCCGCTCTTATCCATAATAAGAAGTTCGAATAGTAGTGGGCATAAGATACGGAAATTAAGCAGATTTCCTACTAATCTAATCGATGATGGCTACCTAAAAGTTTCTCCTAAAGAAAGAAGATCATTAACACAAAGTTCTGTCGAACCAAGCGTAGATTTTAATATTTAAATCTAAATACGCTTTGTGTCACATCGCTTCTTATCAATGGCAGAAGTAGAGATGCATAATTCTAAAATCTCGCATACTTAATTCGTAGTTTATTTTTGATTGACTATAATGTCCGAGTTGACACTGAAAGAGAAAACAGCAACTGGATTCTTCTGGGGTGGAATTAGTAATTTAGTCCAGCAAGTGATAGGTATGAGTTTTGGCATAGTCATTGCCCGAATCCTATCACCAGACGATTATGGATTGCTTGCAATGTTGACAATCTTCACGGCTATGGCAAATACTATTATGGATAGTGGTTTCTCCATTGCATTGATAAACCAACAAAACACTGAGAATAAGGACTATAATGCTGTTTTTTGGTTTAATATATTTATGGCCCTCGGGATGTACATCATACTTTTCTTTTCTGCGCCATGGATCGCTCAATTTTACAATCAGCCAATCCTTATCCCTCTTTCTCGTGTATTGTTTTTGACCTTTATTTTTTCAGCTACTGGTATAGTTCACAATGCCCTACTTGTAAAAAAGATTATGGCAAAACAGCGTGGAATTATTGATATGGCAGCTGTTTTTGGATCAGGGATTATTGGGTTGATTTTGGCGCTAAATGGTTTGGCTTTTTGGAGTCTAGTCATCCAACAACTTGTTCAAGTACTGGTCGCTATCTTATTACGTTGGTATTTTTCTCCTTGGCGTCCGACTTTAGATCTGAACTTAGCTCCGTTGAAAGGAATGTATAGATTTAGTTTTACAATGTTGTTGACAGATTTTGTGTCGCAGTTTACTCACAACATGCTTTCTGTAGTTCTAGGCCATAATTATGGACAGGAACAGACTGGGTATTACATCCAAGGGCATAAATGGTCTTCTTTGGGGTATACAGTCTTTTCTAATATGTTAGTTGGTGTTGCGCAGCCGGTACTTTTAGAGGCAAAATGCGACAATGATGAAAGACAGAAGAAGGTTTTCCGCAAGATGCTTCGCTTCGGCACCTTTCTCATCACTCCAATAATGCTGGGATTTGCTTTTATTGGAAGGGATTTTATTATCATTTTTCTTGGAGAAAAATGGCTGAACAGTTTGCCTTTCCTTCAGTTATTCTGTTTTTTCGCAGGTGTTAGTCACTTGAGTATCTTGTGTATGCAGTTGCTGATAACACGGAGGAGAACAAAAGAAATAACGCTAATAATATTTACAACAAGTGTTATTACTATTTTTTCTATGCTTCTTCTAAGTTCGCATGGTATTTTCTTTTTGTCTATTTCGTATGTAATAGTACAACTAATTAGCCTGGTTGGCTGGTTTTTTTCTGTTAGAAGGTGTATCAATATTACAGGATTAACCATAGTGAAAGATGTGGCTCCATATTTAATAGCGACTTTCATTGTATTGCTTCTCACATATATACTAACATACAGAATAGAGTGCGTAGGCGTAAGGTTTATCTTGAGAATCGTAGTTGCTTTGTCTCTTTACCTCGCAGTAATGCGTTATGGAAATTCCGTTGTTTATAGCGAGTCCATAGGGTTTCTATTAAAATTAAAGCACAATGGTTGAATGTAAAAGGAACTTATCAGAGAATAAGAAGGTTGTAATTTTTGATGTTGATGGGGTCATGACGACGGGACAATTTCTATATTCCTCCAATGGGAAAGAATATAAGATTTTTGGCCCGCACGATAATGACGGAATTAAAATGATTAGAGGCATTGTCGAAATTTTGTTTGTTACAGCTGATAAAAGAGGATATCCAATAACGGAAAGAAGGATTGTTGATGATATGGGACAAAAGTTGTGCCTTGTCAGCGAGGATGAACGATACGATTTTATCGAGGCTCGATATGGTATGTCAAATGTGGTTTATATGGGCGATGGATATTACGATGCGAAAATCTTAAAGAGTTGTTTTTTTGGGATAGTTCCCAATAATGCTAGAGTTGAAGCGAAGGAATCGGCAGATTATATTACTCCATCTAATTCCGGAGAAGGAGCTGTGCTCGATGCCTGTTTGAAGATAAGAGAACTTTTATGTATTTAGAGAATACCTTAATTGAATATGATGATCAATATATTTCTAAAAAGAATTCGTTTAAGAAGAGATCTTATTTTGAATAGAAAATGGTCGGATATCAATTACATCCTATCAAGGAAAGAGGAGTTTAGTAGAGACTTTTTAGGAAGACATAAAAATATCCAGGAGATAGAGCACCAAGTCGGTCGTTATCTAAATATGAAAGATATTGCCAATGAAATTCTTGCAAATAACTACTCCGGTGATGTTGTGGAATTTGGTACATATCAGGGACTCGGACTTATTTATTTATCAGAACTAATAAGGAAGAAGGATGTTTTGTTCATTGGTCTCGACTCTTTTGAGGGATTACCAATAGATAGTACTATTTGGAAACAGGGAATGTTTAACGAAACATCCACAGAAACTGTTTACAAGAACCTACATAAATATAGTAAACAGTCGAGATTCCTCTTAATTAAGGGGTGGTATAATCTTCCTACAGTTAGAGAACAACTATATCAGGCAACTAAGGATGTTGTTCTTGTTCATTTTGATGCAGATTTGAAGGTATCGACATATGATGCTCTTGTATGCATGACTCCTTTTTTGGAAAAAAGAAGGGAACCAATGTATCTCTTGTTTGATGATTGGGGATGTCATCCGGATGAAGTACCTGAAGCTTTTTATGAGTGGATAAGACATTATCAGGTAGAGTGTAGATTTAATGTAGACAGACTTTCTTCTACAAGATTCACAAGATACTATAGATTAACACCGCGTTAAGAGGGCTACGATATGTATAGGAATAATGTAAAACGAATTTTATTAGAGATAACCTCTGTTTTAGGGCAAGTCCAGGAAGGTCATGTGCAAAATTTTATAGACGAAATTTTTTCAGCCAAAACAATAGTTGTACATGGGGCTGGCCGTGTTGGGTACGCTGTTCGTGGGTTTGGGATGCGACTTGGCCATTTGGGTTTTCATGCGTATACATTAGGGGATTCGGTTGTTCCTCCAATAAAGGAGGGGGATCTCCTAATTATTGCATCCGGATCTGGTGAAACACAGACTGTATATGATATTGCATCTATCGGTAAGAAGAACAATGCAAAGATAGCTGTAATAACGGGGAATTCGAGGTCAAGAATAGGCCAGCTCGCAGATTGTATAATAGAGATGAGAGCTCCTTCTAAAAAGAATAAAGTGCAAGGAATGAGATCCATCCAGCCGATGTCAACATTAAATGAACAGTGTTTGCAGCTCTTGTTTGATGCAGTCGTCTTAGATATTATGGAGAGAACGGGAGAAACAGATAACACCTTATGGCTTAGACATAGTAATTTAGAATAACGTATATAGATACATAGTTTGCATGAGGAAAAAGTTTTATTATTTGTCTGCATCATTGATTTGTGCAAATATGCTTGAATTAGGAAATGCGGTTAGAGATATAGAAAAGAGTGGATGTGACATGATCCATTATGACGTTATGGATGGAGTATTTGTCCCAAGATATGGACTACTACCGGAGGCGTTAGAATCCGTCAAAACTATAACAAGGTTGCCCGTATCTGTTCATATGATGACTATAGAGCCTGAGAAGTATCTTCCAGCTTTTATCGATGCAGGTGCAGATTGTCTGGTTGTTCATGCTGAAGTCTGTACGCATCTACATAGAACTCTGAGTCTGATTAAAGATAGAGGGAAAAAAGCAGGTGTTGCACTTAATATTACGACGCCTCTGTCTGTTTTGGATTATGTATTGGATAATATTGATACGATCACACTAATGGCGATTAATCCGGGAATTGTGGGGCATAAGATTATTCCCATAGTCTACAAGAAGATAGAAGAACTTAACAGGATGTTGATGCGGTATGGTAAGCAAAATATTCTCATAGAGATAGACGGGGGAGTTACTTTTGAGAGTGCGCCTCTGATGTTGGAAAGCGGAGCCGATATTTTGGTATGTGGTTCTTCTACTCTTTTCAAAAAAGAGGGGAGTGTAGAGGATAGCATGAGAGATCTGAGAGAAATATTAGAACTTCCCAAGTAGAAGTTGGAAATAATTATGGAATACAAAGTTATCATTCCTACGGCTGGATTAGGAAGTAGATTGGGGAAGATATCGAGAAATATCAACAAGTCATTGGTCTCGATTGCTCAGAAACCCTCTATATCATATATAATCGAGAAGTTCCCAGAGGAAATGGAATTTGTCATACCTATAGGCTATAAAAAAGAGATGGTAGTCGAATTTTTGACTATTGCTTATCCATATCGTAACTTTACTTTTGTTGAGGTGGAACCCTTTGACGGTAAGGGGGCTGGATTAGGATTTACCATGCTTTTATGTAGGGACTATTTGCAATGCCCTTTCATTTTTTGCTCGAATGATACTATTGTACTCGAAGATATTCCGGCTCCTTCATGCAACTGGATGGGATATGCAGATGTTGAAAATCAGGAGCAATACAGAGGGATCCGTTTTGATCTCTATGGTAAGGTTACCGATATATGCTCAAAAGGGTCTATTGGTAATGTAAAACCGTACATTGGATTATCTGGGGTTCATGATTTTGAAACATTTTGGGATGCAATGGAAGTGGGGCAAGCTTACGGTGCAATTGAGATAGGAGAAAGTTATGGCATGAGAGCTTTACTACACAAGAAAGCTATAGAATCAGTCCAATTTACATGGTTTGACACAGGCAATTTGGATAGGCTAAAGGAAAGCCGGGATTATTTTCAATCAATAAACAAAGAAGCTCCGAATGTTTTGGAGAAGGAAGGTGAATCAATCTGGTTCATAGATGATAAAGTTGTAAAATTCAATATTGACACCAGTTTTATCAGTAATAGAGTTGAAAGATCTAAATTGCTGGATCACTATATTCCCAAGATAACGGCTTTTTCCGAGCATATGTATTCTTATAAAAAAATAGATGGAGTAATCTTCTCTAAGAGTCCAACGCTGCCATTATTTAAGTCTTTCCTAGATTGGATGAGTGGCTTTTGGATAAAAAAAGAATTAGGCAAGGATGAATTAGATCGGTTTAGAAATAAATGCCTTGAATTTTATAAGGACAAAACACTCGATAGAGTTCGTCAGTACCTTATGAGGTTTGAGATGTTGGATGAGGAGGAAATAATTAATGATCAAAAAATACCTCCATTAAAGAAGATGATGGAGAGTATTAATTGGGATATTATCTCTAAGGGGATTCCGGTGCGATTTCATGGAGACCTTCATTTTGAGAACATCTTAATATGTAGCTCTTCCGATGAAGAGCCTTTTGCTCTTTTAGATTGGAGGCAAGATTTTGCAGGAGAATTATTGTATGGTGACATTTACTACGACTTTGCAAAATTGTTGCATGGCCTAATCGTCTCACATGAATTAATAGCAAAAGACTTTTACAACGTTAGTCGTAAGATCAACAAAGTTAGTTATGAATTTCTTCAGAAAAATTCCATGATAGAGTGTCGAGAATACTTTAAGAAATATATTATTGCTCATGGTTATAATTGGGAGAAGGTTGAGTTGTTGACAGCTTTAGTCTTTTTGAATATAGCCCCTCTACATCATTATCCATATACCCATTTGCTATTTTCATTAGGAAAAATGATGTTACATAGACAGATATGAGGATTGTTTTACATAACCCACATATTAGTCCATGGTATAAAGTAGGCGTGGGAGATATCTATAACCGTGTCAGAAGCGTGCAGAAATATTCGTATATATTCGATTTCCTCTATAATAGAGAATGTAAGGTCTATGTATATATAGATAATATTGCAACTTCTTTATCCTGTGGTGTTGTTGAGTTCTGGACATGGGTTGTTATTAACAAATTTAACCCATTCAAGTTTGTGATTATCACTGACTTACAAAAGTTGACATCTAACGATGTTTTTATTACATTTATTTATAGAAACTTTGCGACAATCGACGGAAAGATGAGAAAAGAGAACGTACGGTTTATAGAGAGTTTAAGGGCTTGCAGAGCCTATAAGGTTGCCCAGCTGTCCCATTATGGATATCATACGGCCATGGGATCAAATAATGCAAAAGAGGCAAAAATAGATCTTCTTGTTTCAGAGAGTAATTTATCGAAGAACAGTAGTTATTTCCGCTATCACTATGGATGGTATGAGAAGGATGTCTATGTGATGCCCTTTGTTCCTAAGGATAGATTTCAGGTGAAAACGGACTTTTCTCTGAGAAAAAGAAAGGCTCTTGCTACGGGCACTCTAACGTATCCCATCGATGATGAAAATTTTACATCTTTTTTTGGTGGCCGGATATTGCAACCTATGAGGAAAGAGATTTATGCAAATTCTGAGCTAGTCAAAGAAAAATGTGATTCCTTCATATCAGATGCGAGTGAACATAAACGGGAGGGGGGGGCGCCAGTAAAAAAGTGGAGGGGCTATAATAGGTTTTCAGGAGGAGTATTATGGGAGATAAAAAAGAGAGCTCGTTTGGCATTGTATATACTGCGGATCTATTTTACTCGAGTTTCTCAGAGAGTATACCAAGGAGATCGAGAATACATGAAGTTTGACATCGTAGGTCTATACAATAAGTATATGATGTTTGTCAATCCTGAGGAGATTATTGGTTTACCAGGTATCGGTTTTGTAGAGGGTATGGCGTGCGGATGTGCGTATATTGGTTTAGATAGCTCGATATATTCAGATATTGGAATGAAGCAGGGAGTTCACTATATAGCTTATGACGGTACACTTAGCGACTTGTGTGATAAAATCTCTTATTACCAAGAAAATGAGGATGAGCTAGAAGAGATTGCGGGTAATGGAAAAAAGTTTATTCGGGATAATAATGATCCGATCAAAATAATGGAATCCTTCCTGCAATTTCTATCGTTCGAGACTCAGAATAGATGAAAATATTTAAACGCGCACCTCTGTTTAGATCTTTGTACCGAAAGTATGATCTTTTTAGATTTCAGAAAAAATGGAGGAAAAAGAATTTACACAATGAAACTGTCGCTGGGAATATTTTTCCTATAGAAATCGTCTCTGTGGGGAAGGGAGGATATGGGTTATTGAATATACAAAGTCTTTCGGCTCATTATGGTGAAGAGCTCAGGATAGGTGATTTTGTATCGATAGCACCGGGTGTATTGTTTATTCTTGGTGGAAATCACCAGATAAATACTATTACAACATTTCCAGTGTTTTCAAAGTTTATTGGATCCAATCCTGAACTTGATGCCCAAAGTCGAGGCGCTATTATTATTGAGGATGAAGTGTGGATCGGCACAAATGCAATTATTCTATCGGGTGTAGTAATAGGAAAAGGGGCAATTGTTGGTGCCGGAGCGGTTGTAACGAAAGATGTTCCTCCTTATGCTATTGTCTGTGGAAACCCAGCTCGCATTGTGAAATATAGGTACTCTACCCAGATTATTAATATCGTGTCATCATTTAAATTGTCAGAGCTCTCAAGTAAGCAGATTGTAGAATCTATAGAACTTCTCTACAAAAGGATAGAGACTATTGATGATGCGATATTTATAAAGGAAAAATTAAAGAAATACAGACGAAATGGGTATGAATAAGAATCGGGTGAGATTGCTTGCCCTATACCTTCCTCAATACCATCCAATTCCAGAGAATGATAGATGGTGGGGGAAAGGATTTACAGAGTGGACAAATGTAGGTAAGGCCAAGCCATTATTCATCGGGCACTATCAACCGAAAGTTCCAGCGGATTTAGGATACTATGATCTGAGACTCGCTGAGAGTCGGAATGCACAAGCTCAACTCGCAAAGCAATATGGGATAGAGGGTTTCTGTTACTGGCATTATTGGTTTGGAAATGGGAGACAATTATTGGAACGTCCGTTTAATGAAGTATTAAAATCAGGGGAGCCTGATTTCCCATTTTGTTTGGCTTGGGCAAATCATTCATGGGAAGATAAACAGTTTAAAAAAGGTGGTAGTAATAAATTGCTTATAGAGCAAGTATATCCAGGAGAGGCTGATTATGTCCTCCATTTCAATACATTATTGCCGGCATTTAAAGACAAACGATATGTAAAAGTTGATGGTAAACCACTATTTTATGTGTACTCTCCTTTCGATATCCCTGATGTAGAACGTTTTATAGTGTTATGGAATCATCTGTCTAAGCAACATGGATTAAGTGGAATACATTTTGTCACTCAAACGCATAATGTTGATGAGATAGACTTTTTGAGAGACAAGGGGTTTGATGCAGTCAACATAGTACGACTTTTTCATTTTATGAAAGAAGATTATTCTTTTATCGAGAAAGTTTACATGAAAACGCTAAAGAATATTTTTAGGTGCGGCCAAATTGTTGATTATGGACGTGCGGCTAAATATTTTTCGGGGAAGGAGGATAAGTTGGATTATTGTTATCCAACAATAATCCCGAACTGGGATCATTCTCCTCGATCTGGGAGAAGTGGGCATATTCTAATAAATGAAACTCCGGAAAAATTCAGAAAGCATGTTCGCTCCGTTTTAGGATCAGTTTTTTCTAAGGAGAAAGAGCACCGATTGATTTTTTTAAGATCGTGGAATGAATGGGGGGAGGGAAATTATATAGAACCAGATTTGAGATTTGGCAGGTCCTTTCTGGAAGTACTAAGAAGTGAAATACGTGATTTGTATGGATAAAATAAAGATAGCTGTTATAGGCTTGGGGTATGTGGGTCTTCCTTTAGCCAAATTATTGTCTACGAAATATTCGACAATTGGATACGATATAAGTGAAGAGCGAGTAAATTCGCTTATAAGAGGCCACGACGTAACCTTAGAAATCTCTTCCGAGTCACTTAGGGTAGCTATAGATAATGGATTACAATGTACGACAAATATTGAGGACACTAAGGATTGTAATGTATATATAGTGACTGTTCCGACTCCTATTGATTGTGGTAATCGGCCGGATTTAGGACCTTTGCTATCTGCTAGCAGGGCTGTGGGCTCTGTTATCTCTAGAAATAATATCGTCATATATGAATCTACGGTTTATCCAGGAATGACTGAAGAGATCTGTATTCCCGAGATTGAACGTGTTTCTGGAATGAAGTTTAATACTGATTTTTTTGCTGGATATTCACCAGAGCGGATAAATCCGGGGGATAAAGAGTATACTGTCGAAAAGATTAAGAAGGTAACCTCTGGATCCACTCCGCATGTTGCGAGAATTGTGGATGATTTGTACAATTCGATCCTTGTAAATG
>ERZ773087.2085-NODE-2085-length-11103-cov-5.192071_pt1 | contig 11103 bp, 7 predicted proteins | sample MGYA00511375_ERZ773087 | MGnify/ENA primary metagenome ERZ773087 (study PRJEB29015, sample SAMEA2737995) | human oral metagenome | biome: human oral; feature: human-associated habitat; material: dental | place: China | collected 2063 ...
TTCTTCGACTTTTCTCTCATTAAAGGCGGCGACACGTTCGGGGATAAAGTAGGGGGTGGTAATCGTGATTTGTTTGGTGGCGGCATAGATGGCGCTGATGATGGTTTCGTAAATAACGAAGCTGCCTTGCTCGGGGGCGGATGGAATGATTTGGGCAACGATATCGCCTTGCTGCATTTTTTCAGGAAGGATTTGGGGCAGCAGGCTTTGGGCTTGGTTGAGGTATGTTTGTACGTTTTGGAGGTTTTCATCGGTTTCGACGGCAAGGTCGGCGAAGAAGACGGCAGACAGTTCCAAAACCATAGGCCCTGTGCAGCGCATCATGACATCGACCCATTCTCCGACGCCGGAGTTTTGTTTGAAATAGCGCGGGTCGACGAGGTTGAAGCTGCCGGTGTAACCGATTTTGCTGTCGATAACGAGGATTTTGCGGTGGTTGCGCAGGTCGGTACGCGTAAATAATGTACGCCAAATGCCGACAGGCAATGAGGTATGTACTTCAATGCCTGCCTGGCGCAGTATCTCTACCCAATCGCTTTCAAAAAAACTCCTGCTGCCGACGGCATCGGCCAGAATGGCGCAGTCAACGCCTCGATCTGCGGCGGCAAGAATTTCATTTAAAATTTCTTCAATGCGGCCTTTGGGTTCGATAATATAAAAGGCCAGCAGGCAGGAATGGGTTGCGGCGCGTATGTCCGCAAGCATGCTGTCGATGATGGCATCTGTGGTAGAGAGCAGGCTCATGGCGTTGCCTTTGGTTGCACTCAGCCCCGTTCCTTTTTCGGCAACTTTACTGATGCCGTGGTATCGTGATTTGACTTGGTCGGCAATGTCGAGATAGATATCGGCTAGATGGGTGGCGGCAAAGTTGCGGTAGAAGCGGTTCATTTCGCCGGTACGTTTGGCGCGGGCGGTGCCTAGACGAGGCTCTCCAATAAGGATGTAGGCGATGGTTCCGAATATGGGGAAAAGGAATAGGATAATCAGCCAGGCAAAGGTTGAGCCGATGTTTTTTTGTTTGTACAACACGCGCAGCATACAGACGAGTGCGGCGCAGGTGTGGGCGAAGATGAAAATTTCGGTCCAGGTGATGTCTTTAAAAAAATTCATATTCGGTAGCGGGAGTGGATGTGTTTTTAAGTTTGAAGGTGTCAGCTGATAAGCTTCAGATATTAAGTATATAGAAAAACCGTCTGAAAAAAAATTTACACGATAATCGTGTTTCTGTTTTCAGACGGCCTTTGAGTTGTTTTAATTAACGGTGATACTGACGGGATAATTCGTGTACGGTATCGACCAAGATTTTGGCGTGTTCTGGATCGGCGTGTTGGTTGATGCCGTGGCCGAGGTTGAATACATGGCCGCTGCCGTTGCCGTAGTCGGCGAGGATGCGTGCGACTTCGGCGCGGATAGACTCCGGTGTGCCGAAGAGGGCAAACGGGTCGAAGTTGCCTTGTAGGGCAACTTGTTCGCCGACGCGACGGCGGGCTTCGCCGATGTTGCAGGTCCAGTCCAGGCCCAATGCGTCTGCGCCGATTTCTGCCATGCTTTCCAGCCATAAGCCGCCACCTTTGGCAAATACGATAACAGGCACGCGGCGACCTTCGCTTTCGCGTTTGAGTCCGGCAACGATTTGTCGGATGTACTTCAGGCTGAATTCTTTAAATGCGGCATCGCTCAACACGCCGCCCCAAGTATCGAAAATTTGTACGGCTTGTGCGCCGGCATCGATTTGGGTGTTGAGGTAGGCGGTAACGGCTTGGGCATTGGTGTCGAGGATTTTATGCAGCAAATCAGGGCGAGAATACATCATGGTTTTGATGGTGCGGAATTCTTTGCTGCTGCCTCCTTCAACCATGTAGCAGGCGAGTGTGAACGGGCTGCCGGAGAAGCCGATCAGCGGAACTCGGCCGTCCAGTGCTTTACGGATGGAAGTCACTGCATCAAAGACGTATTGCAGTTTTTCCATGTCGGGAACTCGCAGTTTTGCAATGTCGGCTTCGTGTTGCAAGGCGCGTTCAAATTTCGGGCCTTCGCCTTCGGCAAAATACAGGCCCAAACCCATGGCATCGGGAACGGTCAGAATATCGGAAAACAGAATTGCCGCGTCCAGATCAAAACGTTCTAAAGGCTGGATGGTGACTTCGGTTGCCAGCTCGGTATTTTTGCACAAATCGAGAAAGCTGCCTGCGCGCGCGCGTGTGGCTTTATATTCAGGCAGATAGCGTCCGGCTTGGCGCATCATCCAGATGGGAGTGTATTCGACAGGTTGTTTGAGCAGGGCGCGGAGGAAAGTGTCGTTTTTCAGAGCAGTCATGATAAATAGGCTTTCTGATTTGGTGTGTTGGACAAAGTTCAGACGGCCTTAGATATGTATTGAGGCCGTCTGAAATGATTAAGTGATTGGTTTTGTTGTAGATTCCATATTGTCGCTTAGTGCAAAATCAGCACATCAATTTGGCTGAGGAAGGGCTGCCGGATGTTCTTCTTCAGCCACGCTTTCCAAAGCCAGATTGCGTTGTTCTTGCGCTTTTTGCGGTTGGTCGGTTTCATCAAACACGCGAGCCAAGACCAAATGTGCGGATACGCTGGGTTGCAGGGCGATGCTGGCTTCGAGGTAGCCTTGGGCTTTGCCCCAAAGTTTGCGGCCGTAAGCCAGTTGGCCAAGATACATCAACAGCGGTGCATTGTCTGGTTGTTCCTGCAGCCAAGAGTCTGCCAAGTCGATGGCTTTTTGTTGCTCTCGCTCGCTTAGGAAGCGCACGGATTCGACAAATGCTTCCAATAGCTCAGGCTGACGGGTTTGCGGATAATGGGTTTTAACCCATTTGACTGCATCGGCATACAAACCCAAACGCTCGTATTTTTCGGCAATCGCGACACACAATTCGCCTGATTTCAAGCTTTCTGGAATGTGTTTCAAACAAGCTTTCAGACTGCGTGCATCGGTTACTTCGCTTAAGAGGCGGCGATATGCCCAATTTTGATACTGTTCGGCTTCGTAATCGTTGATGGCGCCGGCTTTAACCAGTTTTTCTGCTTTTGCCAAGACATCTGAAGCATCGCCGTGATCAAAGGCATAACGTAATTGCAGGCGGACCAGGCGGCTTAAGTTGCTATTGATTTTTGCTGCTGCTTCAAGGTTTTGTGCGGCAGTCTGATAATCACGGCGGCTCAGTGCAGATTCGGCCAGCAAAAGATGACGGGAAAGCTGTTGTTTTTGTGGCAGCTGTTCGATTTCGTGCAGGTAGCGGTCGCGCAGTTCGAAGTTTTCCATTTGGTCGGCTGCGTGCGCGCCCAACATCAAAGCCAGGGTGCGGTTGTCGCCTGCTTCTTTGTTTTGTAAGACTTTGGCGGCTTCTTGTTCGGCTTTTTCAAAACGGCCTTCAAAATATGCCAGACCTGCGCTGTTCAAAGAGGCAGAAGCCTGACGGCCTTTGCGGGCAATGCCGAAGCGTTGCATACGCGCCGGAATGTTCAAGAGGCCGAACACGAATTTAATCAGGAAATACAAGACGAATACGCTCAACAGCAGGCCTAAAACAAAGGCATGCAGATTGATACGCAGCATGGTTTGCTCAACCACGACGTACACGTTGCCGGTATAAATGCCGGAAGCCAAGGCTAAACCGACGGCGGCAGCAAACAGAATGACAATCCAAACGACGGTTTTCATGCTTGCTCTCCTTTAATTTTGGCAGCAGGCTTGGTTTGGTTTTGTGGTTTGGCAGCTTCGGCGGCCGGTTCTTTTTTGTTTTCAGACGGCAAAGCAGGTGCTTCCAGAGATTGAGGGGCAGAAGCGGCAGCCGGTGCGGCAGTTGTGGCTTGTTCGGTAGCTGCGGCCGGAGCGGAAGCGGTTTTCTCGGCAGCTTGGGTTTGTGCAGTTTCTTCGGTCGTTATTTGTGTACGCGAACCTTCTTGATAAGCGCGAACGGCGCTCAAGCTGGCTTTCAGGCTGTCGTCTGAAATCATGCGGACATCAAGGGCTTTGAGTTCGGCTAACTCTTTCAGCCATGACTGGGTAGCAGGGGATTTGCTGTCGAAGTATTGTTTTACAGTTGCTTCAACGTTGTTCAAATCGCTTTGATACACTTCGCCGTTGTGTTGCAATAGGGCAATGCGCGCATCCAAAAGGCGCAGGCGCAGGTTTTCACGGATGAAGTAGGTTTGATCGGGTGAAATCAACATGGCGTCGTTGCTGTCCAGATGACGGACTTCAACCAAGCCTTTGAGGGCATTGAGGGATTTTTCCCATGTGTTTTCCCACCAAGTTCCTGAATTAGTGGCTTCGACAGGTGCGGCACCTGGTTTCAATACGCCATCCAAAACCAAAGGCAGGCCTGAAATACCGGTTTCCAAACGGTCGATACGCAAGGCAGTAGCGGAAATATCGACATAAGGACGGTTTTTCAGCGCGGCCAAATCATTGCTGATGGCTTGCTTGATGGGGATAAGCTCAGGCTGTTCAAAACGGCTTAAGCGACTGTCGATGTGTTCCAATACACTGACCGCGCCTTGGAGGTTGCCTGACAGCATCAATTGTTGCGAAGCAGTGTTCAGCATGGATTCGGCTTCGTCAACCAGCCAGTTGATACGGCCTTTGAGTAACTCTTGATAAGCTTTCTGCGTTTGCAGGATTTGATCACTATTGTTTTTTTGACCGTTGTTCAGGCGGTCTAACTCGGCCTGAATAGCGGTTTGGCGGTTGAGGTTGTCTTTTAAAAGGCTGGCGTTTTCAGATTCGCCTAACGCGGCTTTGTCGATTTTTTGGTTGAATTCGAGTTCTTGGTTTTTTAAAACATTTTGGCCCTGTACAAACAGGAACCCGCTCGCGCCCAGGCCAAGCAGTGCCAAGACGGTCGCACCTGCGGCCAAGGCTTTGCCGCCAGATTGTTTGATGATAACAGGGGCGTTGTTTTGTGGGAGATTGTTGGACTCAGGCATGCTCGCCTCCACTTGCTGAGGTTGGGTAGGTTTGATTTGTTCAGACGGCCTTGTGTTTTCAGAACGTTCAGGCACCGGAGCTTCCGTATTGGCAACTTGTTGGGTATCTTTATTGTCTTCGACTGGGTTCACTGCTTGGCTCCTTTTTTGTGGCATGGATGAAAGTGCAGCGGATAAAGAAGTGACGGTTTCTACATGTTTGGCGCCGACGATGCGAAGTGCATCGGCAATACGCGGATGGTGGGTAAAGTATAGCAAGGATTCGAAGAATCGGGAAAATTGCGGCGGAATCTGATGGAAAAATTCGCGCGCGAGCTCGCCGGATGTGACGTAGGCGGCAGCGATGTCTTCAGTTTTAAAGTTCTGCCAATCGATGGCGTGTGGCCGTCTGAAATAGATTTCGGCGATGTCGATTTGGAAACCCAGTTCGGTCAGTTTGTCTGCTAAAAAATCACGGCCGCCATGACCTCGAATGATTAGAACTCGGGCGTTGGGTGGCAGGTTTTTCCAAATAGGCATTCTCAAGACGGCCTCGCTGTCGTTGCCGTCTTCGGGAGAGAATACGGGATAGGGGGAGAATTGCGCCAAAGTATGTTGGCTGGTTTGGCCGACGGTAATGTGTACTTTAGGGCCGTCTGAAAAGGTCAGACACGGTACTGCAGTTTCAATAGCGGTCGGGCTGACCCAAAACACCACATCGGCTTGCTTGAATTGTTCGGGAAGTTTTTTTAGCGCCGAATGATCCAACTCTATTTCAATCGGACTCAATACCTGAGCCTGCCAACCGGCTGCATGGCAGGTTTGGATATCTTGCTGTGGACGGTTGGACGGACGGATGATGAGTAGAGTAGGCATAATGTGGGATAAATTATTAAGGTTTAGGCCGTCTGAAAGAAGGGTTTCAGACGGCCTGTTGCTGACGTACGTTATTGATCGACGAATGCGCGCTCAATCAGGTAGTCGCCACGAACGCCGGTTTTCGGAGAAACGGTCAGGCCGAATTCGTCCAAGACGCTGCAGGTGTCTTTCAACATGGCAGGGCTGCCGCACAGCATGGCGCGGTCGTCTTGCGGATTGATTTTAGGCAGGCCGATGTCTTCAAAGAGTTTGCCGCTGCGCATCAAATCGGTCAGACGGCCTTGATGTACATATTCTTCGCGTGAAACGATTGGGTAGTAAATCAGTTTTTCTTTAACCAAGTCGCCCAAGTATTCGTGTTCGGGCAATTCTTTGGTGAAGCGGTCGTAGTATGCCAAGTCTTTTTTGTAGCGTACGCCGTGAACCAAGATGATTTTTTCGAATTGCTCGTAAATTTCAGGGTCTTTGGTAATGCTCAAGAAAGGGGCGATGCCGGTACCGGTGCTCAAGAGGTAGAGGTGTTTGCCCGGATTCAGGTCGCCGGCAACCAGTGTACCAGTCGGTTTTTTACTGATGAGGACATCGTCGCCGACTTTAAGGTGTTGTAGGCGGCTGGTCAATGGGCCGTCTTGTACTTTAATGCTGAAAAATTCCAGATGCTCTTCCCAGTTGGCAGAAGCCACGCTGTATGCGCGCATAAGCGGTTTACCGTCTACCATCAGGCCGACCATGACGAATTGGCCGTTTTCAAAGCGCAAAGATTCGTCACGGGTACAGGTGAAAGTGAAGTAAGCGTCGGTCCAGTGGTGTACGGACAAGACTTTCTGAGTGTTGAATGCTGCCATTGATATTTCCTGTCGGATAAGGCCGTCTGAAAAGGATAGGTCGGGGCGGCCGAGGTTAATAAAAAGAATGGAATATGGTGTTCAGCTACTTGCTTGCCGGTTTGGCTGATTTTTCGCTGAGGCTGTGCAGGTCGGAATAGCGTCCGCCTGCGCTGATTAGTTCATGATGAGTGCCTTGTTCGACTACATTGCCTTCATGCATCACAACGATATTGTCAGCTTTTTCGATGGTCGAAAGTCGGTGGGCAATCACCAATGTGGTACGGTTTTGCATCAGATTTTCCAATGCGGTTTGTACCAAACGTTCGGATTCATTATCCAATGCGCTGGTGGCTTCGTCCAAAATCAAAATCGGCACATTTTTCAAAAGCGCACGCGCAATGGCGAGGCGTTGACGTTGGCCGCCGGACAATTTTAAACCGTTTTCGCCAACTTCAGTATGCAGGCCTTGCGGCATTTTTTGGATAAATTCCCAAGCATTGGCTGCTTTTGCAGCATTGATAATTTCTTCTTCGCTGAATTTGTCAGCTTGAGCATAGGCAATGTTTTCAGCAATCGTACCATTAAACAGGACAACGTTTTGGCTGACGAATGCCATGCGGCTGCGCAGGCTTTCGAGTGTATATTCATTGATGTTGACGCCGCTAATCAAGACCTTGCCTGCATCCGGATTAAGGAAGCGCGGCAACATATTGGCCAGGGTGGTTTTACCGCAGCCTGATGCGCCGACTAATGCAGTCACTTTGCCTTGTGGTACAAGCAGGTTGATTTGGTTCAAGCTGTTGCGTTCGGCTTCAGGATAGCGGTGTACAACATCGCAAAATTCGATATCGCCAGGGTTTGGGCTGAGGATCTGTTTGCCTTCGTTGCTTTCTTCGGGTTGATCCAAAAAGGTGAAGACACTTTCTGCCGCCGCCAAACCGCGTTGCAGTGACTGCATCACGCCGGTCATGCGTTTGATGGGGTCAAACATCATGATCATACTGGACAAAAACGACATAAAATCGCCTGCGCTAAAGCCGGAAAGCCCTGCTTGACGAGCCGCTGCGTAAATAATCGCGGCCAGTGCAACCGAAGCCATTAATTGCGTAATGCCGGTACCGGCAGAGCTGGCGGAAACCTGTTTGAGCAGGTTGCGGCGCACATCGTCGGCAATACGGTTGAAGCGGCGGTTTTCATAATCCTGACCGCCGTAGATTTTTACAACGCGTTCACCATTAATGCTTTCGCCCAAAACCTGCATCAGCTGGCCAAGATAAATTTGGTTGTTGGCAGACAGTTTGCGCAGGCGTTTGCTGACTGTTTGGATACATACAGCAACAACCGGCAAGATGATAAAAGTAATCAGGGTCAAACGCCAGTTCAGATAAGTTAGCAAGCCCAATAGGCCGACTACGCTCACGCCGTCTTTAGCAATCACGGTAATGACGTTAAACCCTGCATCGGTAATTTGATTGACGTCGTTCAAGATACGAGACATCAAACGGCCGCCGGTATTGCTGCTGAAATACGAAGTCGGCAGGTGCATCATTTTGTTGAACATTTCACCGCGCAAGCGCTGCACCAAGTGGCTGGACAGATAAGTCGTGCAATATTCGTTAATGAAATTGAACAGACCGCGAACGAAAAACAGCGCCACAATTGCCAGCGGCAACCATGACATGCTTTTCATGTTTTTATCGACAAAACCTTCATTAATCAGAGGTTTGAGCAAGTAACCGAAAGCCGGCATCGTACCGGCGACAATCAGCATGGCCACTACGGAGACGATAAACATCTTCCAATAGCTTTTTAAATATCCAAGCAAACGCTTGTACAGCTCCCAGTTGGATGTGGCTTGTGTTGTCTGCATATCAATCCAGATTTAGAGCAAACATGCAATTCTAAACGAAAATATCTGTCATTACAATGTTTGCAATTGAAAGTCAAAAGGAGTTGGTATTTTTTAACGCCTTGATTTTATAATGAGAACGACTGAGATGCGGTAGGATTGGCAATAATGCTGTCCACTTCTCAAGCACCAGTCGCGGCCGTCTGAAAAAGTTTCAGACGGCCTCTTCAGTCGTCAAAGACAACCGGTTAAGCCAAAGCTTCCTTAATGATGTCTTTTACTGTCGTTGCGTTATTAGGGACAACACGGACACGTTGCGGCAGGTTTTCCAAGCCTTCCAATGTGGCCGGACGAGGGATGGAAACTTCGCCGACAGCCTCGTGGATGGTGGCTTCAAATTTAGCAGCTAATGCAGTTTCGAGGCAGACGATGGTTTCGCCGGCCTCGCGGACTTCACGAGCAACTTTGACACCATCGGCTGTATGCGGATCAATCAATTCACGGTCTTGCTCGTAAACCTGTTTGATGGTGGCAAGGCGGTTGGCATGGGTCGATTTGCCGGAAACAAAGCCATATTGTTGATGTACTTTGTTTAACATAAATTCCAAATTGAAACCTTTGCCGGAGCCTACTTCAGCCCATAAGGTTTTGATTTCGTCTGCATCGCGGTCCATCAGGTCAAACACAAAACGCTCGAAGTTGGAGGCTTTGGAAATATCCATAGACGGGCTGGAAGTGACGTGGGTGTGTTCGCTGTTGCGCGGGCGGTATGCGCCGGTTTTGAAAAATTCGTCCAATACGTCGTTTTCATTGGTAGCAACAATCAAGCGGTGGATAGGCAGGCCCATTTGGCGGGCGATATGGCCGGCGCAGACATTGCCGAAGTTGCCGCTTGGTACGCAGAAGCTGACTTTTTCATCATTGCTCGAAGTAGCATTGAAATAACCGGCAAAGTAATATACGACTTGAGCGACGATACGGCCCCAGTTGATGGAGTTGACTGTGCCGATGTGGTATTTGGCTTTGAATTCTGCATCGTTTTGTACGGCTTTGACGATATCTTGGCAGTCATCAAACATGCCTTTAACGGCGATGTTGTGGATGTTGGCATCTTGCAGGCTGAACATTTGCGCGCGTTGGAATGCGCTCATTTTGCTTTCCGGCGACAGCATGAAGACATTGACGCCTTTTTTACCGCGCAGGGCATATTCGGCGGCAGAGCCGGTGTCGCCGCTGGTGGCACCCAAGATATTGAGCTCTTTGCCTTCTTTGTTCAATACATATTCAAACGCATTGCCCAAGAATTGCATGGCCATGTCTTTGAATGCCAAAGTCGGGCCGTTGGACAGGGCTTGGATTTTGATGCCGTCTGAAAGTGTGCGCACTGGAGTAATGGCTTTGGTGCCGAATACTTCTTCGGTATAGGTGCGGTTGATGATGTCGCGTAAATCATCAGCAGGGATGTCGGTGGCAAACAGGCTCATGACTTTAAACGCCAGCTCAGGATAGCTGAGTGTGCGCCATTGGTCTAAGGTAGCACGGTCGATTTGAGGGTATTGCTCAGGCAGCATCAAACCGCCGTCAGGAGCCAAACCCATCAATAAAACTTCGCTGAATTGCTTGCGTGCGGTTGCACCGCGGGTGCTGATGTATTTCATGGTTTCTTCTCTATATATTTAAAATTCAAATAGAAAGTCAAAACGAATTCAGACGGCCTCGATATTAAAAAAGGCCGTCTGAACGATTATTTGTAGAGTCGTTTGAAGCAGGCGGTAACCGTTTTCGCGGTAACGGAAGCAATAGCTTGCTCGCGGGTTGCCGGGCTCAATACCTGCATCATTTCGGTTGCAGTCAATTGGTTTGGCGCTTCTTCGCTGGCGCAGCCGCAGATTTTATTTTCCCATTCGGCTTGTTTTTCCGCGCTCATGGCCAAAGCAATGACACGCCATTCGTTACGTTTGTTCAATTCGGTACGGCATTGGCTGTCTACCGCCATTTTTACTACGCTGCTTCCGATACCTGTACCGCTGCCCAAACCGCCGAAAGATTCTCCGCCGGTAGCGCATGCACCCAATAAGAAAGCTGATGTAACAGCTGCCAAAAGAGTTTTTGAAGTCATGATGTTTCCTGTAAGCAAGGCCGTCTGAAACGCCCGAAGAGTTCTCAAAATAGCATGTATTATACCGTAATGCGGCCCGATATGTGTGTTTGCGAAACTGCCGTATAATGCTAGCGAGTTTTCTTTTCAATCAGCCAGCACGGAAGCTACTATGTCCGACCTTTTTGCCCGCCAACCCGAAGCCCCTTTAGCCGAACGCCTGCGCCCGCATTCCCTGGACGATGTCATTGGGCAGCAGCACTTAATCGGCGAAGGTAAACCTTTGCGCGTGGCGGTTGAGGGTGGAAAGCCGCATTCTATGTTGCTGTGGGGGCCTCCTGGTGTAGGCAAGACGACGTTGGCGCGGATTTTGGCACAGAGTTTCAATGCCCAGTTTCTGCCGGTTTCCGCCGTGTTTTCCGGCGTGAAGGACATACGCGAGGCAATCGACAAGGCTGAAATCGCTTTGCAGCAGGGACGCGCGACGATTTTGTTTGTCGATGAAGTCCACCGCTTCAACAAGGCGC
>ERZ773087.2087-NODE-2087-length-11092-cov-50.008607_pt1 | contig 11092 bp, 23 predicted proteins | sample MGYA00511375_ERZ773087 | MGnify/ENA primary metagenome ERZ773087 (study PRJEB29015, sample SAMEA2737995) | human oral metagenome | biome: human oral; feature: human-associated habitat; material: dental | place: China | collected 2063 ...
CTGAAGAAATCTTAAACGCAATTAAAAAAACTGACTACGAATTTTACGGCATCCGTGGTTGGAACGATACTTATCAAATCGGCCAAGTGCTACCAGAATCTGTAGAATGGGATTACGAATATGACCAACCTACAGAAAATGAAGTAGGAGGAACTTGTACAACATTAATCGAATTTTACCAAGACTTGGACGAAGATGAAGAAATTATCGAAGCCATAGAAAAATCTTTGGAAATCCAAAAAACATATTATCATTACCCTTGCCTTTACCTTGTAGGGAGCAACAGAAGAAATCCTCAGAACGCTTATGAAGCCGATGAAAATGAAGCTATTTTGGCAGATGCTACAGTAATCACAAAAATTAAATAAACAAGAAGGGGTAACCTTATTGCTTATAGAAGAGTTGAAAGTAAAAATATCATGGAAAACTTACCGAAAAATATTTTTTATAAAAAAACAAGAGGCAGAAATGGTACTTATGTGTACCAAAAACGTTTAAACGGAAAACGCTGGGAGTGGGCACGAAAAGATCTAGAAGCTATTTTAGAGGTAAAGAAAACCGTAGAGGCTTATTATGCAAAGCACGGAGAAGTACCTAAAATACTGGATCCGAGGGCCGATGTAGATTATATAAAAGCGTTGCCCATAGGTTCGAAAGTTGGAGAATGGACGATCCTCGAACACATTCCAAAAGAGGGAAGAATTTACATGAAATGTGAGTGTAGTTGCGGGGAAATAAGAGAGGTTTACGCACCAAGTTTATACAAAAGGTTATCCATGAGCTGTGGTCATGTGCTGATTGAGGAAATGACTACGAAAGACTTTCAAAAACCACGGAAAGAGATACAGAGGAAGAGGCGAGAACCTAACATTGATAATCAGTTGGGGGAGCGCTTTGTCAGCTATATTCCCCAAAAAAGGCGCTACATCTTTAGCATTACTCGCTTCGGTGTGGAAGTCCGCAGGGCTTTTCGTACGTTTGAAGAAGCAGTGGAGTTTAAAAGCGAAATCTTGGATGCTATCGATAAAAACGACGGGAAAATACCTATAAGATATTTGTAAGGAGCAAAAAAATGAAATTTAATTTGTTTAAAGAGCTATACAGCGAAGCTTTGGAAGATACTACTCTTGATTTTTTTATTGCCGAGCGTGGATGGCAAGAGTGGATGGAAAACTACGATACAGATGATGTAGTAAATATCTTAACCAATATTTACCATCTAGCAAACAACCCTCTCAAAGATACTCGTAAAGTATCAAGGGCCGAATTTAGTCGGCAATATAATATCCCCAATAGGACTTTGCAGGACTGGGATCTAGGAAACCGAAATGCTCCAGAATATGTCAAGTTATTACTTGATTTTGCGCAATTTACAAATAATTTATAAAATATCAAGGAGGTATAATGAATCAACGTAGAGCATACCCAACACAAGAGGCACAAAATAAAGCTAATAAACGTTACTATCACAGTAGCGAAGAAGTCAGACAACGCAGGATGTATCAAGCAAACAAGAGTCAAGCAAAAGGCTTTGTTTTAAAAAAAGCAACACGGGAAGACTTGTTGTTTTTAAAAAGCTTGATTGAAGAAAGACTAAAAGACGGGTAAGATACCCGTCTTTATTTTTGTCTTACAAACGCATGAGATAATCCTTTTAGCCACTCGTAAAACAATTTATATGTGGTTGTTTTTGAGTAATACATATACTTCCTGCCTGCGCCTGAAATATTCATCGACTTGTGAACGAATACGGCTTTAATCGCTCTGAGAAGATTATCATCTGTATTCTTCACGTACTCACTGATTGCGTTTTGCCACATATTCAATTTCTTGAGTTCGTCATCTGCTTCTTCAATTTCAATAATCTTCAGAGCCTGCGGAGTGGCCGGCTTCGTACTTTTTATTTCAGCATTCTTATCCGTTTCTCTGTACGGATATCGTAGCTCTTTTTTTCGCTCGCTTATCATTTGCTTAATTTGATTGTGATAATAACGCCTCAACCACAGTATCTCTGCGCTAAATTCGATTGTTAAATCTTTCTTGTTCACGCAATCCTCCTATTTCCTCATCACATCGTTTAACCTGCTTCTTCAACCAATCCCTGCGCTTGGACGCTACTTGTAGACCAAAATCCCTCTGCACAATAGCCATGTGCTCTGGCTCAAGATCTCTCAAATAGCATTTCTTCGCATGCTCTAGCTGTTCAATCTTATCCTCCAACATTGTTCCGCTCCGCTACTTCTTTTAAATTCTTGGCAATCTCCGCATCAATCGTCTTATTGAGCTTGTCTACTTGCTCAGTGATTTCTGCGTTTTGTTTCTCAAGTCTAAAGATTTTATCATTCAGGTTTTGATTTGCTTCGTACTGCTTATAAAATCCGAAGCAGACGACGCTAACAAATACACATAAGATAAAATATGTAAATGAGTTTAATGCTTTATCTGAGTTCATTTCTCAATCCTTTCGTTTCAAAAATTCTGGCATCTCGTCACCTACCGAAATAGATTCGTACTGATCCTTGTTAACCAGATACTTACCGTAATGCCTGATCGTGACATGATACCTACCGTTAATTTCTTCCTTGTGAGTTACTACAGGTTTATTAAATGTCGCCCCTGCGTAAAATGAGATTACGCAAGATGCGATAAAAAATATTAGTTTAATCTCGGTCATTGTCGGCCTCCAGGAGTTCGGGGTTTTCAAAGACATTGCCGATAATTTCTCTATCACTTGCTACTCTACACAATCGCTCAAAATTATCGTATCTAATTAATGTATTCGTCCACATCCCCAAATCTTCTCTATATTCGACAAATCCATTTAACAGACCATCTTTTGTCCCGATAATGTCTTTTTCGTATATTTCCACTAAATTATTATCAAACAGACCTGTGAACCGACCTACTGATTCGTTATCAACCGGGCACCAAGAACCAATAGTTATATACTGTTCGTTAGCTTCTATGACTTCGTTGATAATGAATGCCTCTCCATTGTCTTCTATCAGGTATCCGTATTGCCATTGCCCTTTGCTGTTTTCGTCTATGGACAACCCTCTGTATGGATATATCATTTAATTACCTCCAATAAATCTGGATTTTCATAGATGTTTCCAACAACTTCAAATTCACTCATAATAGCGTTCGGATACCCACCGCCAAGATACAGATTGAAGCCTCTGTAAATTCTTATACTGCCAAAATCCTCTTCAACTTCCTGCGTCCCAAATGTAACCACCTGCCGTTTCCAGCCATTTGTTACCACATCCCCCTCGAAAATCTCTTTGCCGTTCTTATCCTTTAGTCCTGTTGATTGCATGACAACTAAATTGTCAACAAAAACATAATCTGGAATGTCTGTAACAAAATCTTGTTCGACCACTACGACTTGTCCGCTCTCTGTAATTGCAAAAGTATCTTTAAACATCTCTTTATTTGTGGTATCCCACGCTCTATATTTTGGAATCATCTTGCACCTCCTCAGTTTTATTTAACAAAACTTCTGCATCAAATCCACTGCCAATATATTTATATGTAAGTTCTTCATTAATTCCGTTTCCAAGATAATGATAAACAATGTCTACATTGATTTCAGAACCTAAATACTTTCTTAAACGATCTCTATTTTCTACATAAAAAGCAATGTTCCGTTTTTGCTGTTGATAAGGCATTGCTTTTGCTATGTCTCCTGTGCAATACATCAATACTTTAGCAATAACGTCTTCTCTCGTGTTGCACCCCTCGATCGAAAAATATGTATTGGTTTTTGGGATCAAAATGACTTCTAATTGCCTATTTATAAATGATTCCGGAAATACCATCATAAGCTTCTTTAGTTCTTCGTAAACTTCATTTTTCATTCTTCCGCCTCCTCTTTTGGTTTGACCTCGATTTCTAAGTAAAATGGAGGGCCGGGTATGTCCATTCTTACAGCCGTAATTTCGCCATCAGAATTAGTGATAATTTCGCTTATCGCCAAAATCAAGTCGCTGATTTTGCTATTTAGTGTTAATTCCATCTATTCCACCTCCTCAAAGCGCCCATCTATTTTTGGGTTTATTTCTTTTAAATATAGGATTCTTCTTTTCTTTTTTCTTCTGCTTGTGATATTCGCTATCTTTGTTAAAGATAACATCTTCATCTTCAATCAGTTCAGGAATGAAGTTTCCAGATGGGTATCGTTCAGGTCGTTCCATCACTCCACCTCCTCAGCATTTTTAAGAGTAAATCCAACTCCATACATTAATAGGTAATTTTGAAGCCTTACAAAGTCTTCAATCAATTCCGCTTCTTGCATATCGTATTCAGCGATTTCATCTAAAAAATATTCTATGTCATCATGTTGCACACTGCCATACTCAGTTTTTGTGTGGTTCATTTCAAATTCACAACCATCTACATCAATTATGTAATGAATGCCATCTGTCGAATTTTCGTATTTATAATTCTTAATAATCATTCTTCCACCTCCTCAACTTCTACGCCTTCACAATCAAACACCCATCCGAACCCAGCATCTTTGAGTTCTTTGAGGGTGTGATGTGTACGATAATCATTATCGCCTTTAGAATCAAATAAGCTCCAACGTTCAAGTCTTTTATTAAAATTAAAGAAATTATAATCTTCACCCATTCCTTTAATCTTCACAATATACCGCTTCTCTTTCTCGACTGTGTATCCGTCAAGCCATGCACGGGCGAATGTCTCTTGGTTATTTTCAGTGCCTAAGAATTCTTTTAGTTTTGAAAAATCTTTTTGATTTGCGTAGTTGTAAAAATATACATCACCAACAAGCAAAGCGTATTGCAAATTAACGTTAGTAAATTTACAATACTTAATCCAATCCCCCACAAACTGCGGTACGACTGGTCTATTCAATTCTTGCCGAATCTTATCGGCATCCTTCAATTGATTTCCAACCCATGCTCCCTCAAACTTGCCTTGCTCGTAACCTTCACACCATTTTTTAGACCCAAATCCATTGCCAAATTCTTGCAAGATGCCATCGATCCACTCAGCTCTTGTGTTGTCGCTCAAGTCCTTCATTTTATTGACTATATCTTTCAATCTCATGTTTTTTGGCTCTACCGAAAATACTATTTTTTCGTATTCTTCAACGAAGTCACTTACCCCTTTTTCTGCGGGTTCATAACCTCGCTTCTTCAAATTTTTGCATAGCTGTCTAAAATTAATTTCTTCCATCTTCCATCTCCTCAATCAACCAGTCCAGATTTTTTCTGGCTTTCTTCAAATCTTCCAAACCATTCTTGCCTTGAAACCGCAATAGATACTTAATCGCATTGCCCCAGTAAAATCCCCGCACGGCTGATAAATCGCCTGCGAAGTTACGGACAACGTCTATAGCTTCAAGGCCGAACTTGCCTTTGTAGTGACTCGGATTGTTGACCTTGTCTTCTTCGATCATTTCATCAAGCACTTGTTCATACGATTTTTCTTTCATTTTAAGTCCTTATCCCTCTACTTTCTCAGTTTCGTATTGTAGCCAAACCAATGTTTCGTATAATTCTCTAGCTACTATTTTTATATTGCTGACTTCTTGTGCAGTCATATTATCAACATCACATATCAAGTCTATTTTGATATCATTCATTTTTAATATGTACCGTTTTTGCTTCGAAAGATGCGACCTATCTACTCGAACTTGTAGTGCGTGTTCATATCCCAACAGATAACCAATACTTACATCAAAGTATTTAGCAAGCTGTTGTGCTTTTTCTGGCTTAATATTACTTATTCCACTTTCCCATCTTTGGATAGTTCTTGGATTGACATTAAGTTCTTGAGATAATTTATCTTGAGATATTTTTCTGTTTTTCCTAAGTTCTTTTAATCTGTTCATCTGTCAAATCCTCTTCCTTCACCCACACTCCGTCAATCAGCTTGCCCTTACGGTCTTTGATTTCATTCCACGCTAGCGACAAGCAGTCTTCAAATTTCAAGCCTTCGTCCTTCGCAATCAATCGTAGATAAGCAATTGAGTACACGATATGCCCTTCACATTTTAAATTTCTCTTGACCAAATTTGATACAGTACCTATATATTCAGAGGCTTCTAGCACGACATTTTCTTTCGATATATTTTCGTGTGATAACTCAAAACCACTAATCAACTTAACACTTTGCTGCTGCGCCAAAATAATCAACACAACGACCACATCACCGATTGAGTCTTTAACGACCTCTTTATTTCCTTTCGCAAGCCCAGAGGCCAATTCTCCAAATTCCTCGTAGAGCTTTAGCAGCTGCTTCTTGCTATCTGCCTTGTCCAACCCACGGTCAATAGACCATTGTTGTACATTTGTAATTAATTCTTTTAATTCCATTCTAAATCCCCCATGATTTCTCTAAATGCATTTCACGCTTGAGCTTGCGTTTTAACTTTCTTAATCGCTCTTCCTCTGTTGTGTTCTGCGTGCTGTCAATTTTTAATAAATATTTCTGCCCAACTTCAACGTCCCTGTCTCTTTTGGCCGAGTCTAATTTCTCTCTCAAACACGTTTCAAAGAATGCTTTATCAAATATAGGCGCTAGCTTAATCATTGTACCGACGGGAGGCAATCGCCCCCACTTCTTGTCAATGCGAAGCCTTGAACTTATATAACTTAATTCCTTTTCGTTAGAAATAAACGTGCGCAGAAATTCAAATACATTCTTGTGTTCACTCTGCTTTTGTTCGATGATTGAGTAAAACTTCTCTACATTTTCCATTCCCTAACCTCTCTAATCAATAATTTAATTTTGTAGTTCTTCGTTCCAGACTTTCCACCGTGCGAAAATATTGTATGCTTGATAATGTTATAGTTATCGTCTGTCCAAAATCCCGCATCAGTCAAGCCGTCCAGTAAAGCCTTGCTGGTGGGTGACCAGTTTGGAGGGTCGTAAATCCTTGCTGTTGGGGAGAAGATGAGCACTTGTGCAAAGCATGGCTTCTCTTCCGAAAACGGCAATCCAAAATAATCTTTGAGAGTATTTGTCCCTTCATATTTAGCAAGCTCTCGCAGAAACTTTGTGATTTTAGCTTTTTTTTGGAAGTGCATGCGATCATTAGCAGATATCATCTGCTTGCGATTTAATTCAAACTCTAAAATGATTGGTTCTTTCATTCTAACTCCTTTGCGATTGCAGCAATCACATTGACTGTCACGCTATTTCCTGCTTGCTTGTATAGCTGACTGTTGCTATTTACTTCTTGCGCTTTATCAAAAGCCCAATCTGGGAAACCTTGTAACCTCCAGCATTCTTTAGGCGTTAGCTTTCTAATCCTGAAATCAGGTTCAACCACTCCTTGGCTTTCGCCAGTCAAAAGAGTGTTTGCTATCTGTTTACCAACTCTACCACGTCTTGTTTTAGAATTTGGATGAGATAAATTTACACTATCGCCAACCTCTGCTTCAGTGTAGCCTTGAGCAGTCGCTTCTCTAATTGCAATTTTTAAAGGGTCTTTTTGTGTCGTAGTACTACACAGGGTAGGAGCTAATGAGTCAATTGAGACGACATCACCACTTTGTGATTTCCCTTTTTTTCTAATATTCCCAACCTTATTTATTTTAGGTTGTTCACAAGTAATCGTTTCACCATCTCCGCTGAGAGGAAATACTTTTCGTCCACTTCCTCCTCTAAGATGTCCGATAATGAACACACGTTCCCTATTTTGGGGGACTCCAAAATTCTTGCTGTTAAGCACTTGCCATTCCACATCATACCCCAATTCATCCAACGCTGATAGGATGATCTCAAAGGTATTTCCTCTGTCGTGGTTGAGGAGTCCTTTGACGTTCTCAAGGAACAACAAGCGAGGTCTGAGAATAGATGCGAACCGTGCGATTTCAAAAAACAAAGTTCCTCTAGTATCTTCGAATCCTTGCCGTTTTCCCGCAATGCTGAAAGCCTGGCACGGAAATCCTCCGCAGATAACGTCAACTTGTCCAATTCCTCGAACAGTTTCATCTGATACTGCTGTGATGTCATGCAGTTCAATTTCTCCTTTCGTATCATGTATAGCTTTATAGCTTTCTCGTGCAAACTTGTCTATCTCACAAAATCCTACACATTCATGACCAGCGGCTTCCATTCCAAGACGAAAACCACCGATTCCTGCAAATAAATCTAGAAATTTCATAATTTCATTTAAAATCCACCAGCCAATTTTAAAGTGTGTGAGAAAAATGGCTTGGCTGGTGAAATCCTTTACGTCATCCGTCCAAAGTCTGACGCTTATTTCTAGGTTGCTTTTAGTGAGATTCCCAGCTCATGGTTTTTTAAAATTCTATTAAGTCATTCAGGCTAACCAGAGCGCCTAATTTCTTCTGACTTCTGCAATAATCACAGCGTCCGCAATTAGTAGGCTTCTGTTTTCCTTGAATCACATTCCATACTTCGACAATGTTATCTTTGATGTTTTGCAGCCCTTCTTCAAGCCACTCTTCATCAATTTTTATTATTTCTTTATCAGGTACATTTTCTTTGCTGACCGCTACAATCAACGGTCTAAAATCCTTACCCGTCATTTGTTTCAGCAATTCTCTGTACAGCCCTAACTGTCCGTGATAGCCAAAACCTAAAATATTATTCACTGACGCTGGAACACGCTTTTTCAAGTCCACATTCCATTCTTCTCCGTAGATTGATTTCATGGTTTTCAAATCCACAAAATATCCACGACTGAGATTTACGCTATCAAGTTTTCCTTTGACTGGCACGCCCTCAATTTCACCATAGACGATCATTTCTTTTTTGACTTCGTCTCCACTAAGCCCGTGATAAAGCCTGCCGAATCCTTCATCATCAGCTAACGATTGGATCACTTTATCTCCAATCACAAACTCTGATTTCAGTCCGCCTTTATTTTTTCCTGACTTCGCAAGAAGCTTTTCTCCGTTTTCTTTCAAAAATTTGCCATGCGCTTCCTTGCTCTCAAAGTAACTATGCACATAATTTCCCAGAAGAAGGGGCGTTTCATCCCTGTCTTCAATCCACAACCCATTGTCAACAGCATAGGCTCTCGCTTGGCATTTTTGATAATCTTTAAATCGTGAATTAGATAGCCAATTTTTGTCAGAATAATAATTTTTATCTGTTAACTCCTTCGCCTTCACTTCGTCTCCTTTCCAAAATCGATTTTAAAGCGTCTTATTTACTCCACATCAAATTTTAATTGGTTGGTCGATGATTTTATATACCTAACGCCTAAAATCGATTCTAGGGCATTTTAAACACCTTCTGCTATGTTCGTTGTATTTCCCTCAAAGAAGCTGACTTCTTCTAATACTTCTCCTGTTACCTTGTCATGTTTAGGCAATTCAGTTTCTGTAGGTTCTCCCAAGAAATCAGACAAGTTTTCTTCTTGAGGTGTAACGTCAATAGGCGCTCCTTTAACATCCTCTGACTCATTGTCTGCCGTGAAAGCCTGCTCCATCTCTACTGATAACGGGCCATATTTGCTGATGATTTGTTTAAGCAATGTTTTCTGAGCCATTGCATCAATCACCGGTGTGCCCCGCCTTGAAGAGCAGGTCGGCGAGGTGGAGCCGCAGGGCGGCATCATCGGGGCTCATCGACACGGCGCGCCGGAGCGCATCGATCACCGCGTCATCCATCCGCCACCTCCTCGACTGGAGTCCCTCAAATCGTAGCGGGCAATACGCCGGTGTCTCGGACCGATCTCGGCGCGGATTACGACCGATCTCGGCGGGCCCTGCCCGCACCTTTCGTCGTGCGGGCGTGTGTGGCAGGCTCGAGCGCATGGCAGGTCCTGATCAGTCCCGACCGGTCCCTTACGGCGGCGTGCCCGATCCGAATCAGCCAGGCCAGGCGGTGTCGTATCCGGCCGGGCAGTACCCGCCCGCTGCCGGGCAGCAGGCGGCCGCTCCCAATTCTTCTCCCGCCTATGGCTATTCCTCCGCCTATGTGAGCTCGAGGCCTCCGAGGCGAAGACACACAGGCATTATCGCTTTAGTGGTCGTCTTGGTGGCGGTGCGCGTTCTGGTTGTTATTACCGTTGTTGGAATCCTCAAGTGGTTTTGGGCGAAAAGTGACCGTCATGAAGTCGGTGCCAGTGCTAGTGCCGGAACTAATGTCGCGGATTCCGGCGATCGCTGGTCGAGCGACTGGTTGAATGGAGTCGAGGAGGCGTGGACTCTGGACGCACCGGCCGGCCTCGGCGGAGACGCGTCCATAACGATCATGGGCGACAAGCTCATTCGCATGCTGAGCGGGCCCGATGCCGCGACCGTGACGGTGTACAGGCTGGGGGATGGGGCGCCCGAGCAACTCTGGGAGGAGGAGGTCAGCGGCTCGGCCTCCTGGATAACCGTGTGGAAGAACTGGATCGTCTATGCGGGCCGACAGTCGCATGCCGTCAACCTGTACGAGGCCGACGGCTCCACCAGGGAGACCTTCGAATCCGGGGTCGATGAGCAAGTCACCACGTATCCCTGGACTCCCGTCCCCTTCACCCTTGACCAGGCGCGTCTGTGGCTCAAAGACGGAGATGTTTCCTGGGCTCCGAGCACATACTCCGTTTCGCAGGCAGATGCATCATGCAATTCGATCACCGTCGGGGACAACGACATCGATCTCGGAAAGGAGAATGCCCTGACCAAGGGCAAATCGAGCAACTGCTACGGAACCTCGCCGATTCAGGCTGTCTACCATTCGGGAGACGGTCAGATAGCCACATTCTACGAACATAAAGATAGCAATGAGGAATTCCTCCACCTCGTTGACATGACCACGGGGCAGTCGCCGGATCCGATAGCTCTCGGAGACAGGTCGAGCTTCAGCGTTCAGGGAGATCTGCTGATCGCCTACGACAGGGCCGGAAATGCGACGGCGTATCGCCCGGCGTGATATTTGCGCCGCAGCATCGGGAGATCGAGTAGGAGAGTGAACGCACCCGACTCGCCACCGCCTGCCGCCCGTCCCGTCGGCCTGTTCTGCGGGCTCGCCGTCGTTGATGTGATCCAGCTCGTCGAGGCGCCGCCCGCTCCCGACGACAAGATCGTGGCCCTCGACCAGATCATCGCCGCCGGTGGCCCGGCCACCAACGCCGCCGTCGCCTTCGCGGCCCTCG
>ERZ773087.2089-NODE-2089-length-11082-cov-17.182371_pt1 | contig 11082 bp, 10 predicted proteins | sample MGYA00511375_ERZ773087 | MGnify/ENA primary metagenome ERZ773087 (study PRJEB29015, sample SAMEA2737995) | human oral metagenome | biome: human oral; feature: human-associated habitat; material: dental | place: China | collected 2063 ...
CCACCACCGCCCACACCGCCGAAACCCTCGCCGGCCCCCGCCACCGGCCCGACCGGGCTCCCGGGCACGGTGCAGGCTTGGCTGGTCGTGGATTCCGGCCAGCGCGAGAAGGTGGATTCCGTTCTGGTCGTGGGGCGGGAACCCACGGGCACCAACGGGGAACGCCGATTGGTCATACCGGATCCCACAAACTCGATCTCGCGGACCCATCTGAGACTCGGCCCGGCCAGCGGTGGGGTGTGGGTGGAGGATGCCGCATCCACGAACGGAACCGTCGTCCGTAACGCCGCCGGTGCCGTCGCCCATCTGGTGCGCGGCAGACGCACCCTGCTCCCTCCGGGGACGACGATCATCATGGGGGAACGCACCATGATGATCATGAGCGGTTCGCCGCGATGAGAGATCGCCTCAGTTACAGGGAACGGGGCGGGAATCCAAGGATTCCCGCCCCGTTTTCACACTTGGTCAACTGCCAAATCCAACCTCAGGCCTTGGGTATTTCCACGTTGTCCATGATTCTTCTGTTCTGAACCTCGGCTCCGTGGTAACCGAGTTTTGCGTTGAACACCTCGATGTTGAACTGCTGAAGGGCCGAGCGCATCTCCAGCTCCTTTTGGTTCCACTCTCTTCTGCGTACGGCGTAGGCTTCCCTGTCTTCGCCGTCCCAGCTGCTCTCCATGAGGTCGAGCTTTCCGGTCAGCGTGTCCATGCTCGCCTCGATACCCCGGTGGTGTTTGTTGATATCTTCACTGAGAAGATCAATGGCGGAGTAGTTGACCATCATGTCTTTTTCAATGCTCATTTTGATTCACGCCTTTCTTTGTCGAAAAACACGTTCGCAGTTCAGACTGCGCCGCCGCCGGTCATTCGCTTCTCGAGGTTCAGGAAGGCCGCGGAATGAGTCACTTCGGCCTGCCCCGAGTTGGCCTCGGACCCCTTGAGTGCGTCGCTGAACCCCAGCAGCGAATTGTTGAGCGCCGTTGCCTTCTCGATCCAGAGCATGGCGGCCGCATACATGGCGTCCGACCCCTGGCCCTGCCAGCCGGCCCGGGCCGCTTCCTTGCTCGCGTCGACACCTTTGATGTGCCCCGACACCTCGTTGTAAGCCTCCAGCGTGGCATCGGAGCCGGCCTTGAGCCCGCCTTGAACGATGCGTACGGTACCTGCCATGGTTCGTCCTCCGGTGTGGTGGATGTGTGCGATGCACGCGACCTGCTGCACCGCGGGTAACTGTCCTCAACCCTAACGCACACCACAGTTCACGAACGAGGGATTTCGAAAGAAACCGTGGAGCAGCTTTCATCAATATTTCAATTTACTTTCGAGTAGTGGAGACCTCCCGGAGGAAGTAGCCTTGGCGGAGGAACCCGTTCCAGCGCCAGCACGACAAAGGAACCCCATGCCGTCCTCCGAAAGCTCCCCCGTCGGTGCCCTCCTGCCGATCTCGCTGAGCATGGCGGGGGACACCACTGACATATCGGTTCCACCCAACATCGCGCTGGCCGAGCTGATGCCGGCGATCATCAAGGCCCTGCGCCCCTTGGATCCGGGAACCGCCACCCGGGGTTTCACCATTCGAACCTCGGACGGTCGCGTCCTGAACCAGTCGGAGTCCCTCCCCGACCAGAGAATCCGTCCCGGGGCGGTTCTCACCGTGGAACCGAGCGGCACCAACGTCAAGGACCAGCGCTACGACGACCTGGTCGAGGCCGTGGGAACCGCGGTGGCCGAGAACTCCGTCCCCTGGGAGAAGACCAGTTCCGTCCAGCTCTCGGCCCACGCCTCGGCAGCCCTGGTGCTGCTGGCCGCACTGCTCCTGGTTACGGGTTCACGGGAACCTGTCCTGACCGCGACGGTGGGCGCCTGCGGGGCGATCCTCACCACCCTGGCCGCCGCGGTCGTGGCGCGCATGCCCAATCGCCCCGGTGCGCTGTCCCTGGGGCACACCACCCCGGTCCTGATCTCCTGCGCCGCCTTCGCGGTCACCCCGGGGCACTGGTTCTCGCTGCCATTGGCGGCAGCCGGCATCGGTCTGCTCGCCGGTTCGGCGACGCTCCTGGTCCTTCCCTCCGACCTGCGGGTCTCCATGACCGCCCCCATGACCGCGGGTGTGTCGTTCATTCTCGTGGGCGGACTGGTCGGGATGATGGACATCCCTCCCGACAGGGCGGCCGCCACCACCCTCGCCCTGTTGGTGGTGATCACGCTCAGCGCACCCTGGGTGGCCATGGCGCAGCTGCCCACGACCATCGGAACCAGCCGGGAGAACGAGAGAATCGACCCTGTGCGGGTGTACTCCCGCGTCGGGAACGCCCGCGTGCTGGTGATATCGCTGAAGGCGGGCTGCTCGGCGGCCATGATGGTCCTGGCCCCGCTGATGGCGACCTCCCCCACGGCGATCACGATGCTGGCCTGTGTCGGGCTGGCCCTGATGCTGGCCACCCGGTCGCTGCGTTCCTCGGTCGAGGTGGTCATAGGCGTGCTCACCGGCATGTTCCTGACAGTCGTCGCCGCGGTGGCCACCACGACGGTCATTCCCGACGCCCTGCCCTGGACCCTCGGCGCGATCATCCTGGCCGCGGTGCTGCTCCTGGCAGCCAACGTGGTCTCGCAGAAGCTGCGTCCCTGGTTGACCCGGTTGGCGGATGTCGCCGGGGTCCTCGTGCTGCTGGGGATCCTGCCGCTGGCGGCACTGGTCTGGGGGGTCGTCTGATGCCGTCCAACAAGGAGATCCTCGAAGCCCAGCGCTACAACCGCCGCCGCCTGATCACGGCGTTCTCCTCCGGGATACCCGGAGGCCGCGAACTGGAGTCCAAATCACCGTTCATTCCCCTGATCGTGGGCGTGGTCGTCGTAGCGATCATGCTGGGGGTCGGGGCCATCATCAGCCAGTTCTCCCCGACCCTGCCGAACGGCTGGCAGGACTCGACCCTGATCGTGGTGAAGGGAACCGGTTCCCGGTACTACACGATCAAGGGCACCTTGCGCCCGGTCACCAACGTCACCTCGGCGCGCCTGCTGTCGGAGTCGGGCAAGTACCAGGTCAGCGAGGTGTCCTCCTCGACCATCGACGGGATCAGCCGCGGCACCCAGATCGGCATCACCGGCGTTCCCGACGACGTTCCCCCCGCCGGTCAGCTCCACTCGGATCTCTGGTTCTCCTGCGCGATTCCCGGCAAGACCCACACCTGGGTGGCGCACCTGCCCGAGCCCCGAACCCGGCGTGGCAGCGTCCTGGTCAAGAACCAGGACGATTTCTTCCTGATCGCCGACGGCCTGCGCCACAAGATCCCGCGGGAGCAGAGAAACAAGGTGCTCCTGGCGCTGGGGATGGAATCGACGACACCGGCCGAGGTCGATGCCGCCTGGCTGTCCCTGTTCAAGCTGGGTTCGGACCTGCAGCCCTTGGAGGTACCGAACGCGGGCCAGCCCGTGGAGGGCATGCCGGAGCGTCTGGGAACGGTCACCATCGGGACCGTCATCCAGGTCGACGATCACGGCTCGCAGCGGCGTTACGTCGTCACCGGTTCCGGCAAGGTGGCGACGTTGTCAGAGACCGCGGACAAACTCCACCAGACCGAGGCTCCCCTGACCGTCTCGTTCTCCGACATGTCCTCCGTCGAGGTGGATCCGGCGGGCATCGCCCCGGCCGACTGGCCGCGCCGCATCGAGGACACCGTTCCGGGCGGTTCCCTGCCCTGCGCCCAGCTGTCGCAGTCCTCGGACGGATCGTCGGTGGCGGCGCTGTACTCGATGACCCGGGAGGCCCTCGTCGAAGTGCTCCCGGCGCCGTCAGGAACCGAGGCGAACGCGGAGGAAAAGCTGCGTTCCGTCCCGACCCCAACCACCGTCCTGGGCGGGTCGGGAGCCCTGGTCCGGGCCACGTCGGGGGGCACCCTCGGCATGGTCATGCTGGTCTCCGACCTCGGTACCCTGCACGGATTGGGTGCCCAGCCCGCCGAATCCCTGGCGCGCCTGGGATACACGGACAACGACGTCCACGTGATCCCGGCGGAGTGGACGGCGCTGATACCGGAGGGAACCGCACTCGAACCCGAGAGCGCCTGGGCCACGGTGGGGCAGCAATGATCCGGCTGCGAATCCTGGGCGGGAAACTCGCCGCCGTCTGCGGAGCAGTGGCCCTCCTGGTCCCGTCGCTGCCCGCGCAGGCCCTGACCAGCGACGGGCAGAGCAGGATAAACACGGTGGCCGAGGACAAGAGCACCCCCTGCCAGATCGGGACAACCGCCATGGTGGCGCAGGCCCCGAACGTGATCTCCCTCCTCGGGATCAAGAAAGCGTGGCAGCTCTCCCGGGGCAGCAAGGTGAAGGTGGCGATCGTCGATTCCGGGGTGGTCGCATCAAACGTCCACCTCACGGAGAACGTGCTGCCGGGCATCGACCTGGTGGACAGCGGCGACGGACGTACGGATGCCGCGGGACACGGAACCGCCATCGCCGGGCAGATAGCTGCCCACGAGGTGGAGGGTTCCGGCCTGGTGGGCCTGGCGCCGGAGGCCGAGATCCTGCCGGTCCGGGTCTACGTCAGCGAACAGCACGACGCCACCTCGGCCGGAAAGGGACCCGACGGGGCCCGCACCGCCAAGGGCATCATCTGGGCCGCCGACCAAGGGGCGAAGGTGATAGTCGTGGCCCAGTCCTCCCCCACGGATCTGCCCGAGTTGAAGGCCGCGGTGGAGCACGCCGCTGCTTCGGGGGCGCTGGTGGTGGCCTCAGCGGGCAACGTCCCTCAGGATCAGCAGAACAGGACCGAGGATCCCAAGGCGCCGCGCTACCCGGCGGCCTATCCCCAGGCGTTGTCGGTCACGGCCGTGGACGCCAACGGGGCCCCGTCGGATTCAGTGCTCCACGGCGAACACGTCGAGGTGGCGGCCCCCGGGTCGCAGGTGCTGAGCACCTTCTTCGGCGACGGCGACTGCATGTTCGCCGGGAACCAGCCGACGACCTCCTACGCCACCGGATACGTGGCGGGAATCGCGGCGCTGGTGGTGGCCAAGTACCCGGATGAAACCCCGGCCGATTGGAAGCACCGGATCCTGGCGACGGCCCTGCGCCCGTCGCGTTCTCATCGCGACAAACTGATCGGCTGGGGAATCGTCGCCCCCTACGATGCCCTGAGTTTCGTCAACGACGGTTCCCTGGAGGGCCCGGAGAATCCCCGCTTCCCGGCCCCCACGAAACAGGAAACCCCGCTCATGACGCCCCCGGAACCGAAACCGGACCCGCGCCCGGCACGCACCGCGGCCCTGGGGGTCATGGCGGGGATCAGTTGCCTGGCGGCATTGGCGATCCTGATCGCCTCCCGGTTGCGGGGTCCGTCGCAAAAGAAGTCACGGAAGTGATCGCCCTTCCCGGGCTCGACGAGAATCCGACCGGTGGGCCGTCCTCACGCCAAATGAACCAGATCTGGAAGGGAAAGAGTTTGTCCTCCTGACCAACAATTTTCCCCATGCCGGAATACCCCCACGCCTCCGAACCGCCAATCGCACGGGAACCTAGGAACACCGTATGGAACATAGCCCCTTCTCCACGGCATCGGTCATGGATCTCTCAGCCCTGGCCTTCCTGTCCAGGAGAACCCACCCCTTCGGGACCTCCAAGGTCGCCGCATCCTGTATTTCACGCTCCACCAAGAAACACTGGGAGACGGACTCCCGCCCACGGCACCAAGAGCGTCCCCGCAGCCGCCCGACTGAACTCGATCCTGCTCCCCGTCCACAAAAAGTTCCTGCCCCGGCGACCTGACGGTCGCCGGGGCAGGGGCTGGAAAGTTCGCCGGACCGTTCACCACTGCTCACAGCCCAGCACCGGCGGTTTCACGTGGGGCGGTTCACTCCTCGCGCTGGAAGCTCATCGTCGCGGCGTAGGCACCGGACTCCGAGGGCCACCGGGTGGTGATGGCCTTGGCGCGGGTGTAGAAGTGCACACCCTCGGGGCCGTGAATGTGGGTGTCGCCCAGCAACGATTCCTTCCAGCCGCCGAACGAGTAGTAGGCCACCGGGGTGGGGATGGGCACGTTGACGCCCACCATGCCGGCCTCGACGTCCAGCTGGAAACGCCGGGCGTAGCCGCCGTCGTTGGTGAAGATCGCCGCGCCGTTGCCGAACTCGCTGGCGTTGACGATCTCGATGGCCTCCGCGTAGTTCTCGGCGTCGACGATGCACAGCACCGGGCCGAAGATCTCCTCCTTGTAGGCGGGGGCGTCGAGCGGGACGTGGGTGAGGACGGTGGGGCCGAGCCAGAAGCCGCCCTCGTAGCCCTCGACCTTCAGGCCGCGGCCGTCGAGCGCCACCTTCGCGCCGCGCTTCTCGGCGTCGTCGATGAGACCGACGATGCGGTCGCGGGCCTTGGCGGTGATGACCGGACCCATCTGGACGCCCTCATCGAGGCCGAAACCGACCTTGATCTTCGCACCATTGGCGGCGACCAGTTCGGCGAGCTTGTCGGCGATGCCACCGACGGCCACCACGACGGGCAGCGCCATGCAGCGTTCACCTGCCGCACCGAAGGCGGCGGCGGAGATGTGCTGGGCGGCGAATTCGAGGTCCGCGTCGGGCAGGACGATGGCGTGGTTGTTGGCGCCGCCGAGGGCCTGGACGCGCTTGCCGTGGGCGACACCGGTGTCCTGGATGACGTGCGCCACCGGGGTGGAGCCGACGAAGGAGATGGCGTCGATCCCGGGATGGGTGAGGATGTTGGAGACCAGGTTGCGGTCACCGGCGAGGACGTTGAACACGCCGTCGGGCAGGCCAGCCTCCTTGTAGAGGCGGGCGATGATCAGCGACGCGGTGGGCGTCGGGGAAGCGGGCTTCAGGATGAAGGCGTTTCCGGCAGCCACGGCGATGGGGTGCATCCACATCGGCACCATGACGGGGAAGTTGAAGGGGCAGATGCCCGCGACCACGCCGACGGGCTGGCGGATGGTGTGGATGTCGACGCCGGTGGAGATGTCGAAGGAGTACTCGCCCTTCAGCGCGACATTGATGCCGCAGGCGAAGTCGAGGGTTTCGCGGCCACGCTGGATCTCACCGATGGCGTCGGAGTAGTCCTTGCCGTGCTCCTCGACGATCGCCTTGGCCAGCTCGTCCTGGTGGGCCAGCACCAGTTCGCGCATCTTGAACATGATGGCGGTGCGCTTGGCGAGGGAAACCTTGGCCCACTTCTTCTGGGCCGCCTTGGCGCTGGCGACGGCGTGGTCGAGGTCGGCCGGGCTGGCGGATATCAGTTCACCGACGACCTTGCCGGTGGCGGGGTTCTCGACGGGGATCGTGTGGGAAGGCTGGCCCTCGTAGGGGGCGCCGTCGATCCAGTGGGTGATTTTGGTCATGTACCTCTCCCTGGTTTCTGGGGCGTTCAGGCTGGTCCGGCGGATTGCTTCGTCCCCCACCGGCAGCAGTGCCGACTGCACCGCGTTCGGGTCCGTCCAGTCCGCTGGCCCGACGGCCGGAACCGCCGGGAGCTTTGTACATACAATAACCCTCCTGCGCGAGTTGCGCCAGCTTGCCGCGATCGGGGTCGCCCGGGCAGGTCGGGTCCGGACGGGCTCCCGCCGCGGGTCGTAGAAATTTGCACTGACAACCGGTGTGGCTTTCATGAGAACTTCCTCATGAAGGTCTGCGCGATTCCTCATCCACATGGGGTTCACTTGAATCACGCGGAAGGAGAAGCAAAATGAAGTCGGAACGAACCCGCCTCACCCTCACCCTGGTGGGCATAGGTGCCGCGGGGCTGCTGACTGCGGGGCTATTGTTCCAGCTCGCGCACCCGGCGGAACCCGAACTGAACTCGCCGGCGATCGTCGTCTCCCCGCCCGCCCCGTCGGCCAGTCCCTCCCCCGAGCCCCCGATCCCCACGGAGGTCACCCCAGTGGACCCGGCGGGCCCCGCGGATCCGACCAGTTCCACGGCCCAAACCACCAGCAGGCCGGCCAACACGACCGTCGCCACCAGGACCGTCCCCACCACGACCTCGAAGAAGATCGACCGGGACGACGACGATGACGACGACGACAGGAAGAGCACGAAAAGCACGAAGAGCACGAAAGCCGCGACAGCCAAACCGACCAAGAAGGACAGCGACGACGACGGCGACGACCGCGACGACGACTGACCACTGAGCCCGGTTCGCCGCCCTCCGCTCCACTATCCTGTTGCCAGGGCAGCGCCGGAGGGAGCCAAGGATGTCGAAACGGTCCACGCGATCATTCGACCCCGGCACATCGGTGTGGTGGCTGCTCCTACCAGTTATCGGAGCCATCGTGGGCGCCGCAATCCCCTACCTCAGTGCCCTCGGCGGGGTGTGGAGCGTGCTCGGTTCACTTCTGGGAGCCGTTGTGGGCGTTGTCGCGGATTTCACACCGCCGGTCAGGAACTGGATCTCGGCGCGGGCACGCAATAAATGGATCGCCGAGGTGTCCGGGGATTCCGGCCCGATCGGCAAGGCACACCTGAAATCGCTGCGCATTCACAGGTCCGACAGGAACGTCGATGAATACGTTCGCCGCGATGCGCACGAGCAGCTTCACGCTCTTTTGAAGGAACGCACCCCCATCCTGGTGGAGGGCCTGTCCATGGCGGGCAAGACCCGCCTCGTGGTCGAGGTGCTCCGCGAGGCATGGCCCGATGCCCGCGTCCTGTTCCCCAAGAGCGAGGAAGACGTGGAGAAGCTATTAAAAAGCCGGCAGAGACCCATTCGCGACACCATCATTTTCCTCGACGAACTGGAACGTTTCCTGGGCAAAGAGGAGTTCACGCTCGGGTCCTGAACACGTGGATCGATGATTCCTGCGTCGTGGTGGCCACCACGACCCGCATGAACTACACCAGATGGCGCAAAGACCTGGACAGCAAGTTCCCTGGCTGGGAGATCGTCAACAGATTCCACCCGCTTCCCCTCGAAGCCAAGCTGTCCGACGACGAACTGGATGCGGCGGGGAGCACGAGCTACGCCGGGGATCTGGCATCCATTGAGCAGCTCGGTCTCGGTCGCGTGCTCGGCAGGGCCGAGGACATACGCCGACGATTCACGTCCGCACTCGACAGCCACCAGGGGCGGGCCGGCCTGGTGAAGGCCGCGGTGGACTGGAGCCGCGCCGGCCTGGGGGCCGCGAGCAAAGAGACCCTCCTCACGCTGGCGAAAGCCTGCGACGACGATCTCTGGGAAGAACCCGACTGGGAGGCAGAATGGTCCTGGGTGATCGGCGAAACCACCACCAATGCGCCACTCGTGCTGCACACCGGTAAGGACTCCTGGGAAGCCCTGGACCTCTTGGCGGAGGATGCGGACTGGCCCCTGACCGAGACCACGCTGAAGACCATGGCCACCTGCCCGCACACAGCATTCCAAGCCGTGACGCTGGTGTTCGAGATGCATTCCAAGAACCTGCTGACAGGGGATACGGTGACGGAGAACCTCGTGCAGAAAGCGGCAGATCTGCTACAAGAAATCTCTTCTGCAAATCCCTCCGATACCAACCTCCTCGGCCTCTATGCCGTCTTCCTAACAGACATTCGCCCTGACCACAACCAGGCAAAAGAACTCTACCAACAAGCCCTCAAAGCCGACCCAAATAACCCCATAATTCTCGGCAACTACGCCCTTTTTCTCACAGACATTCGCCATGACCATGACCACGCCGAGAAACTCTACACACAAGCCATCAAAGCCAACCCCAACAACGCCACCAAACTCGGCAACTACGCCAACTTCCTCACACGCATTCGTCGCGACCACGACCGGGCCGAGGAACTCTACACACAAGCCATAGCTATCGACTCCCATAACGCCACGAACCTCGGCAGATACGCCCTCTTTCTCACATACATCCGCCACAACCATGACCAGGCCGAAAAACTCTATAAACAAGCCCTCACCATCGACCCCAACAACGCCACCAAACTCGGCAACTACGCCACCTTCCTCACAGAAATTCGTCGCGACCACGACCAGGCCGAGGAACTCTACACACAAGCCCTCACCATCGACCCCAACAACGCCAATAACCTCGGGAATTATTCTCAGTTTCTGTTCGTGACGGGTCGGGATGAGAAAGGGGCGGAGTTTGCCGAGCGCGCGCTGGGACTTGCCGAGCGGGGACAGGAAGCGCTGTGTGCGGAGTATCACTTCTATTTGTTCATGCACTCCCCGCGGCACCGAATCACGTCGGGGCGGGCACTCAAGGCCCTGCTGGCCGACGGGGTCACGACCGACGACTGGTCGTTTGAGGGGAACCTGGAACGCCTCACACAGGAGGAAGACCCCCGGTACGAGCTCGCCCGGGCGGTCGCCGAGGCGCTGCGAACCGGCGATACGAGCGCCCTGAATGACTTCGAGGAATGGCGCGACCTCGATCTTCCGGACCGGGAAGAATAGCGCGAGCGATTTCGGCACGGGCTGTTCGCCCAGGGGATCGCGGCCCGACTCAACCGGCTTCACGCGGGCAGCCCGGGACGCCAGTCAGGTGGCGAGGACCCATGCCGCGATGGCCCAGGCCTCGGTTTCCAGCGACCGCTCCACCTCGGGTGGGGGTGGTTCCTCCCAGCCGGGCGGGGGTTCGGGTTCCCGGGGCCGGGGCGGCGGGGATGCGATGCGGATGGTTCCCTGCGCGGTGACCAGGTAGTGGTATCCGGCTGGGGAGATCCAGTGGAAGATGCCCGGTTCGGGTTGGGTCAGGTGCCAGCCGCCGTGGGTTTTCACCCGGTGTGTGAATCTCGACAGCGGCCCGAGGTTTCCACACCTGGTCTGCCCCGGACCGCCGTCGTCGGCGTAGGGGACGGTGTGGTCCAGGTCGCAGCTCCGCGACGGCGTCGCCCCGTAGGGGAACACGTCGTGCGGCATGAGGGTTTCGACCGCCGTGCGCAGCGAAACGGAAGGGTGGTGCGGGGTCTCGGGGCTGATGGCCCAGGGATCCACGACGGGCCGGACCGTCACCCGCGAACCGGCCAGGAACTCGGGGATCCGAGCGGTCAGGAGCGCACCCCAGCGCTCCACCACGGCGGCACCCGATGCGACGGGACTCGAACCCGCGATCCCGCCGGCCTCATCCGTCGGCCCCACGAGCCC
>ERZ773087.2096-NODE-2096-length-11056-cov-3.867376_pt1 | contig 11056 bp, 10 predicted proteins | sample MGYA00511375_ERZ773087 | MGnify/ENA primary metagenome ERZ773087 (study PRJEB29015, sample SAMEA2737995) | human oral metagenome | biome: human oral; feature: human-associated habitat; material: dental | place: China | collected 2063 ...
CAGAAAGTTTTATTACCTTTGTTTGCAGATATAGTTGTAAAGACAAATAAAAGTAGAAAATTTGAGAAGTGGTGGTTTATTGAAGTCTTTTAAGAGATTTATATATTTTATAGCCGTAAATATTGCTTTCAATAGTTATGTGTATTTCTTTGTTAATTGTCTTGAAAGAAGAAAAATGCTTGATAGATTTGTTAAATACTTTGAAGAAGACAAAATATATTTTCCGAATGATTGGAATATTAGACCATCTAGACTAGAGGCAAGGATAGGACTTAGTCAGTTGAGGAAATATGATTTTATATTGAATAATAGAATTAAAAATGCTAGGAAGTGGATAAAAAATGTTGGTGGATTGAAGTGCGAATTTAAAAATGATATAGAGGGTGCTACATATAGTCATTGTGTTGCACTGGTTGACGATAGGGCATACTGGCTGGAAAAGTATAGAAAAATGGGCATCCAATTAGGCATTCTTATAGAATACTCTATACCATACTTAAAAGCTTACGCACCGTTTAAGCAAGGAGAGTATCCTGTTAGTTTAGAATATAGTAAAAAAAGCATAAATTTCCCAAATTGGGTATAAAATTAAATATAGGACTTGTTATGTTGGTTGTAGTTGGGAACGATAAAATAGGAAGAAAATTTATTAATCAAATAGATCAAAGCAAATTTATGATCGTTTTAGATGAGTCGTCTTCCATTAGTAGGGTATTTAAGTTATTAAAAAATGGTTCATTAAATTTTTCTCAGTTATTTCAGATGTTTTTTAGCGATTTATTGAGAAAGAATTATCCACTAACAAAAAAATATGAAGCTATTAAAAACAATTCTGATTTGATTAATATTATCAAAAAAAATAATATTAAAACTATCGTATTGTATAGAGGTGGATTAATAATAGGTAAAAAAATCATTGACATGAATATTAGAATACTAAATATACATTGTGCAAAAATTCCTGAGTATGGTGGAATCGGATCTATCCAAAGAGCATTAAAAGATAAGGCCTACAATCAAGAGGCAACATTGCATGTGATAACTGAAGCAATTGATCGTGGTGAAATCATAGCAAGTACTCCATATACACTAAATAATAATTTTAGTTATTTGGTAAATGAAAATATAGCTTACGATGCAGGAATTAAATTGTTTAATACTGTCTTTAGAAATGTATAAAAAACTTTTATCAGACTCCTTTATATATGGCTTCGGGTCCATTGTTATAAAGGCAATAGCTTTTTTTACATTGCCAATATATACGAGATTGTTTACACCTGAAGAATTTGGTATTTTAGAGATGTTTAATACAATAGCCGGCATGCTTTCTATTTTTATGACCATGGGGCTTGATAGCGCACAAAGTTTTTATTTTATGGAGGCTAAAAATAATGGCAATAGAAGTATTATTGACATAACAGCGTCTATTTTTCAGCTTCGCATCATCGTTGGACTAATTGTTGTTTTTTTAAGTATTGTTTTTTCATATTTCATTATAAAATTTACCTTTCAAGTGAGTTTACCAAGTTATTATTTGTGGATTGTAGCTATATCTACTTTTTTTGGCACATTGGTTTCACAAAGCTTAGAAGTTTTTAGACTTATTTATAAGCCTTGGCGATATATAGCACTGTCATTTCTTCAAACAGTTTTTGGAGTTGCTTTTATATTATTTTTTGTATATTTTTATGACAGTGGTATAAGGGGTTACTTGTTAGGCGTTTGTTGTGGTTCTTTGTTTACGATGGTTATAGGGTGGCATACTTCTAGAAGCTATACATATTGGGGAAAATTAGATTTAGAGTTATTTAAAAAGTTTATTAAATTCGGACTTCCGTTGCTTCCATCTGGTCTTATGATCTGGATTATGAGTGCAAGTGATAGATGGTTTGTGTCAAATATTTTAGGTAATTATGAGGTCGGAATATACGCCATTGGAGCTAAAATAGCACTCATTATTACAATTGTTATTGAAACTTTTAGAAAAGCTTGGTGGCCTATAGCTATGGATATGTTACATAAAGATGATAGTCAAGCTTTTTTCAAAAATATTTCATTGTGTTATGTGGTAGTAGGTTCACTATCTGCTGTATTATTAACTATTCTATCTCCTTATCTAGTAAAAATTTTAGCCGATGATAGATATTTTCATAGTTGGAAGTTAATAGGAATTCTATGTTGGGGAAATATATTCTATGGTTTTTACCTGTTGAGTTTTATAGGAATCTTTAAGGCAAAAAAAACATATATAAGCACATATATCTATTCTATTAGCGCTTTTTTAAATATTATTTTAGACTACGTTTTAATAAAATATTATGGAGTATTTGGTGTAGCCCTTGCAACGTCTTTTAGTGTCTTGGCTGCTAACATAATGGGTATGATAGTTTCCAATAAATACTATAAAATAGATTGGCAATGGTTTTGGTATATATTTTTTATTGGTAGTAGTTGGATTTTTATATTTTGGTATGTTGGAGAAAAATGAAAAAGAAATTTAAAAAATTTACGGATAGATATGGTAATAAGGGGCTCATGTTTTTACTATTATATCCTGTTGTTTTACCTATTCTTATGCTAAAGGATACCAGTATAAGCATTTACAATATAATCATAATTTTGTCAAAGTATCGTTGGAAGTATCTATCTGGCAATGATCAAAGAAATGCTTATAACAACTTTTTTTATTATATACAAGACTATAATATTCAAAGATTTGGGAGATATGGAAAAAGTACTCTCTTGGCTGGGAGTGGCTTAAGTCTTAAAAACTGGTTTCATGTAACACCACTCAGCCTAAGAATGCAAGCTAGTTTTGGAACCACTTTTATAATGTTTTTAGCTATGTCTGTTTGGGTTACTTTATGGATTTGCTTATATTATGAGAATCAAAATTTATGGATGTTAGGAGTTGTTTTTTTTAGTACTCTATTCTTTGCAACCTTCATAGAAATACAAAACTATAATATACTTGGTTGGATGCTTTACCCGCTTTTTTTGACATTGTTGGTCAGTCAAAATTATTTTATTTTGTGTATTGTTTTATTTTTTATATCTTTTTTGTCATTTACGGGCTTTTTTTTAGGTGCCATATTGACATTTATTGCTAGTATTTATTTTCATAATGTATTTTTGTTTATTTCCATCATCCCAGGTTCCATTAAGTGGCTTATACCAGTTTTTGTTTCTTTCGGAAAGGGCGGTTTATCAAAGATGTCCGGAGCAATAGGTGCTCATGATAAAGTAAAATATAGTATGAAAAAATATAAAAAGCCCAATATATACAAAGTTTACTTACTGTTATTACAAATTCAGTTTTTGATAATTTCTTTGTTGCTAAATGAGGTTAATATTGGAGTTGTTTTGTTGTTTGTGACAATTCTATTTTTTACAATAAATGAACTCTTGGTAAGGTTTGCCGATCAACAATCTTTTTATCTGCTTTATTTAAGTGTTTCACTATTTTATATTTTCAATATTGATATTAATGCCTATATCATATTTTCATATATAGTATCTATATATCCAGTATATGGACTTATGATTAACGTTGCACCAAGCTATGGAAAATTTATATCACCAGGCATAAGGAGCCCATATAGTGTAGCAGAAGAAGTTGATGGACTAAATACGTTTTTTAGTTGCATTCCATCTAATACTAAAGTATTAATGGCCTATAAAAACCCAAAAGAAGAATATGACGGTATATTTAGTGGCTTTAAGGTACGCAGAGAACTACTGCAATACGTAGCTATTAAAAGAGGTATAGTTGTTTTTCCTGATTGGTATATGATTTTTGAGAATAATAAATACAATTCCGATGAATCTTTTTGGGTTGACGATGAGAATGAAATTTTAGATTATTTAAAAAAACATGGTTTGGTTTATGTTATATCATGTTTTGATTTAAATCCCTTGAATTTTAAAATGATAAGCAGCTTTTCATTTAATGACAATATAGCTGATTGTTGCAAAGAAGAGTCAAAAATTAAATTGTATAGAGTAAAATAACCTCCATAATAGGTCTTTATGTATTTTAAGGTGTGATGTAAATGTGTGGAATAAGTGGAATAATAAATAAGAGCAATGTTGCTGTGACAAAAGATGAAATAAAAAATATGAATGATTTGATAGTTCATAGAGGGCCAGACGATGAGGGCTTTTTTTATGGCAAAAATTTTGCATTAGGACATAGAAGATTATCTATCCTGGATCTTAGCAAAGATGGTCATCAGCCTATGAGCTATATGGAAGATAAATATACAATAACATATAACGGTGAAATTTTTAATTATTTAGAGATAAGAAAAGAGCTTGAAGAATTTGGATATAAATTTAACTCAAAAACTGATACCGAAGTTATTTTAGCAAGCTATGATCGATGGGGCAAAGATTGTGTCGAAAAATTTAATGGAATGTGGGCTTTTGCAATATATGACAAAAAAGAAGATATATTGTTTTGTTCAAGAGATAGATTTGGAGTAAAGCCATTTTATTTTACGCAGACAAAAGATAAATTTGTATTTGGCTCCGAGATAAAACAACTTTTAAATTTCTGCAATGGCAAATTTGTAAACAAGACCTTGCTAATTGATTTTTTGGCTACCGGTATGCTAGAACATACTAATGAAACATTTTTTGAAGGTATCTATAAGCTAGAGCAAGCTCATAATATGATTTATGATTTAAAAACTCATAATTTTAAAATTAAAAAATATTATGATATAGCATTAAATGAAAATAATAAAAAATTAGATGAGACTCAAAGCGTAGATTCGGTTTCAAAAAATTTAAAAAAAGCAATTAGATTGAGGTTGAGATCGGACGTTAAAGTCGGAACTTGTCTTAGCGGAGGGCTTGATAGCTCGAGTGTGGCAGCGCTTGCTTCTATGGCATATACCAATGATGAGGAAAAATTTATAGCCATTCATGCAAAATCAATAGAGGAAAGTACAGATGAAAGTATATATGCACAAATGGTGGCGCAGCATTGCGACTTAAATTTACAAATAGTGGAGCCAAGTACACAAAAATTTATTGATAACATACAGGAAGTTGTTTATACGCAAGAGGAACCATTTGGTGGCCCATCTATTTTTATGCAGTATTTTGTTATGCAAAAAGCAAAGGATTTAAGCTGTAAGGTTATGTTGGATGGCCAAGGTGGTGACGAGACTCTACTTGGATATGAAAAGTATTATCCAGCAATTTATTTAGACATGTTTAAAAATTTTGGCTTAATGTACTGTTTAAAAGAGATAATGAGGTCAAATAAAAATAACTCAAAATTGAATTTATTTGGGATATTGAAATATATAGTTGGAAGTTTATTTTTTGGGATAAGAAAAATTTACATTAAAAGAAATGTTAGTTTTTTAAAAGTTTTTGAAAATAAATTTTTATTCTTGGGAAATTTGTCAAAAAAATATTTCAATATAGATGAGATGCAAAAATATGAAATTTTTACCACAAATTTACCAGCGCTTTTGAGATATGAGGATAAAAACTCAATGAGGCACTCTATCGAAACCAGACTCCCATTTGTAGATTATGTAAATTTAGAAAATTCTCTGAGCATAAATGCAAAATATAAAATTAAAGATGGTTGGAGTAAATATGTCTTAAGAAAGGTCATTGATAGCATTTTACCAAATGAAGTAGTTTGGCGAAAAAATAAATTTGGCTTCAATGCACCTGACAATATTTGGTTAAATAGCATCAAAGACAAAATGAAAGAGGATATATTAAGCTCTGATATTATTAAGTCTGTTGCCGATATGGAGCATTTAAAATTTAAGCTTAATAGCATGAACATACTCATAATGTGGCGTCTTTATTGTGTGAGTGTTTGGGAGAGAGTTTATGATGTTAAAGCAAAGTAGTATTATAAGATTATAGTATGAAAATATTGTATGTTGTTGATGAGAGTATACTTGCTGGTAGCCATTCTGGAGTTATAAAAAAAGTTAAGAGTCAAGTTTTATTTTGGCAGCAGCATGGTCATCAGGTTTGTTTTTTTTCAATTTTTGATAATGTGTTGTATGATAGCGACCTTAAAATAGTGACTAGTTTTAGGCAAGTCAATTTTAAAAAATTGGGCAAAATTGGATCATTGTTTAGGATTTATTTTTCTACTTATTTTTTAACGAAAGTGCATCATATTGTTAGTTATGATTTGATTTATACTAGATATATTCTTTTTACTCCATTTTTCTACTATCTTGCGAAAAAGAAGCGTGTTATTATGGAGATAAATTCAAATGATGTAACAGAATATAAATCCAGATCACGTTTGACGCATTTATATAATTTTATAACCAGAAATATAATTTTAAAAAAAATATCGGCATTTGTTTTTGTAAGTCATGAATTATCAAATATTTTTAGCTATTTTGGTAAAAAAAGTATCGTTATAGCAAATGGAGCAGACGTAAAAAAATATCCCATTAAAAATAATACAAATACTAGGCCAAGATTAGTTTTTGTCGGTTCGGTTGGACAAAAGTGGCATGGTGTTGATAAGATAGTAGAAATGGCTAAAAATTTGACCAAATATGACTTTATGATAATTGGACAGGATGGTTGCAATACTGATAATTTAAGATATATGGGAAGGATGTCTAGCGACAGAGTGATCGATGAAATTGTAAAATGCGATGTCGGAATAGGCACATTGTCTATATATAGATATAAAAAAATGAGAGAAGCATCTCCTCTGAAAACAAGAGAATATTTATCTTGTGGACTTCCAATAATATATGCTTATGAGGATACAGATTTACAGGACATAGAAAAATTTGCCTTAAGAATGGATGAGGATAATATAGATTTAAGTAAGATAAAGGTATTTGTTGATAGCGTATTTAATAATAACAATATCAACATTCTTGCCAGAAAATTTGCTGAAGAAAATTTAGATATAAGAATTAAAGAACAAAAGAGACTGGAATTCTTTGAAGAAATTATGGGGGAACAGTGAATATAAAGAAAATAATGTTTGTAGCAGATGCTGGCTCAATACATACCAAAAAATGGGTAGACTATTTTATTGAATCTGGATATGATGTTTTTTTGGCAACTTTTTCCAAAACAAATATAACAAACTGTAAAAATATTTTTTTTCTTAGTAATAAAACTGTTGATAATAGAGGAGGTAACTATTATTATTTATTCTATATTTTTAAATTAGCTAAAATTTTCAATGAAATTAAGCCAAATATTATAAATGCTCACTTTAGCTACAGTATGGGTCTTGTTTCTTTCTTGGCTAAAAAAATTTCAAGGATAAAAGCATTATTTAGCGTTGTTTGCCATGGTGATGATATTTTAAATGAAAACATTTTTTTAAAAATTATTAATAAAACTATTTTGAAGAGAACGGACGCTATTTTTGCTGTATCAGACCAAATAAGGGATAAAATTTTATCTTTTGGCATAGATGCTAGTAGAGTATTTGTTGGTCAATATGGTATCGAAAAAGTATCTTTAAAATATAGCGAAAAAAGTATAGATATACTGTCAAATAGGGCATTTGTTCCAAATTCTAGAATAGAGGAAATGCTTGAATATTTAAAATATTTCAAAAATAGAAATTTAAAAATAGTTTTTGTTTTGCCCCATATAAGTGAAAATGATCTATTAAAATTAAAGCAAAATTATAGCTTTATTGATTTTTACAAGAATATGGATCATGGCAATTTGTTAAAAAAGATGGATAGGACAAAAATATATATAAGCAATACAAAATCAGATGGTACTTCTTTATCTCTAATGGAAGCTATGGCATGTGGTGCTATTCCAGTTGTATCCAATATTTTGTCGAATAGAAGTTGGATACTTGACGGAGTTAATGGTTTTTTGTTTAATGATGGCAATCAATTTATAGACTCTATAGAGAAAATTCTAAGCAACAACACTAATGACATGATGCTTATAAACCAAAATATTATAAACCAGAGAGGATTGTATGTGGAGCAGATGAAAAAGATAGAAAAATTTATTACTAAATGGTCGATATAAAATGAAGCTTCTGACAATTTTAGGCGCAAGACCACAGTTTATAAAAGCTGGATCGGTGAGCCGTGAAATATCCAAATTTGATAGTATCAAGGAAATTATAGTTCATACTGGACAGCACTATGATGCAAATATGAGCGATATATTTTTTGATGAGATGCAAATACCAAAGCCAAACTATTTTTTGGGTATTGGAGGTAAAACTCATGGTGCTATGACCGGACAGATGATGGAGAAAATAGAAGAGATAGCCATCAACGAAAAACCAGACATGATGATGGTCTATGGTGATACAAATTCGACATTGGCTGGTGCATTGATTGCTTCAAAGCTGCACGTAAAACTCGCTCATGTTGAAGCTGGGCTAAGAAGTTTTAATATGCAAATGCCCGAGGAGATCAATAGAATTTTGACGGATCGTGTGAGTCAAATTTTACTTTGCCCTACTGATACTGCAGTGCAAAATTTGAAAAATGAAGGTTTTGAAAAATTTGACTGCAAAATAATAAAAAGTGGCGATGTAATGCAAGATGGAGCAATATTTTATAAAAAGTTTGCAAAAAAGCCAAATTTGAATGTTGATAAAAAATTTATACTTTGCACTATACATAGGGCCGAAAATACAGATAATGAGGTTAGGCTTAAGGCCATTTTTGAAGCATTAAATGATATAGCTAAAAATATCCAAGTTGTCTTACCACTTCACCCAAGAACTAATAATATATTGCAAAATTTAAATGTAAATATTGAAAATCTTACCATTGTAGAGCCGGTCGGTTATTTAGAAATGACGTGGCTTATTGATAATTGCTTTTTTGTAATGACTGATAGCGGAGGACTTCAGAAAGAGGCGTTTTTCTTTAAAAAGCAGTGTATTACATTACGTGATGAAACGGAGTGGGTAGAGCTTGTAAAATGTAAGGCAAATGTTTTAGTGGGCGCAAATAAAGATAAAATTTTAGCTGCCTTTTCAACTATAAAAACTTTTGATGAAAATAATTTGGAATTAAATTTATATGGTAATGGTAAGGCAAGTGAGATAATGGTCAAAGAGATATTAAATGCCTAAAAGTGTTGTGTTTATTGGACATTATAATGGTGGCAAGGATGACTTTGATGCTAGACATTTTTTCTTTGCTAAAGAATTAGTGGAGCTTGGCTATAAAACAACGATAATCAATGCTGCTTTTTCTCACCGAATCCATGATGCAAAACTTATAGATGAGCAGTATATTTCGCACATTGATAGTGGAGTTAGATTTTTTAGTATAAAAACACCATTTTATAAAGGTAATGGACTTAGACGTATAGTAAATATGTTTGCATTTGTGTTAAATTTAATAAAATCTACAAAAAAACTATTAGTTGAAATAGGAAATATTGATGTTATTATAATGGCCTCTCCACATCCGTTTGCTATTTTTGCCGCAAAATTTATGGCAAAAAGAGCAAAAGCTAAACTAATAATTGATATTAAAGATATATGGCCATTATCTATTACAGAATTAACTAGTGCAAAAAAATATCATCCATTTGTGATGCTGACAAAACTAACGGAGATTTTTGCTTATAAGGCTCAAGACAAGGTTGTATCTCCTCTCAATAATATAAATGAATATTTTTATAACTCTGGTTTTAATATTCAAGCTGAGCATATTCCAACTGGACTTGACTTGGATTTTTATGAAAATATAAATCATAAAAATCTATCAATAAATATACCAAGTGATAAATTTATAGTTGGTTATATTGGAGGCATTACCAAGTCAAATGCTATAGAATTTTTATTAGAGAGTGCCAATTATTTTTTACAAAATTATAAAGATATTTTATTTTTAGTTGCTGGAGATGGTTCTAATAAAAATAATTTAGTAAAAAAATATAATTCAAGTAATATTTTGTATATAGATGCTGTTAAAAAAGATGAGGCCTTTATGCTAATGTCCAAATGTAATGTTTTGTATCGTGCAATGTTGTCATTAAAAATTTATAGATATGGGATATCTCCACTTAAAATGAATGAATATATGTTTGCTGGTGTGCCAATAGTTCACTCTTTTGACTATAAGGAACATGATATTGTAATGAAAACAGGATGTGGTATTAGCGTTAAATCCGGTAGTGTGCTCGAAGTACAAAATGCTATCTTGAAAATTTACAATATGTCAAAAAAGGAAAGAGAGAGAATGGGGCAAAAAGGAAAAGAATATGTTAAAAATAATTTATCATATAAAGTATTAGTTAAAAAAATGATCGAACTTCTGTAGCTAAACACCCTTTTTCTCAAATACAATCGCAATGGTTTTTACTATGATCTTTATCTCTAGCCAAAGCGACCAGTGTTTGATGTAGTAAAGATCATACATCAGCTTTTGTTTGGCATCGTGTGTATTTGAGCCATAAGGGTAGTTTACCTGCGCCCAGCCGGTGATGCCGGGGCGCACAAGGTGGCGGCGGCGTTGTTCGGCGTTGTAGAGCGGCAGGTATTCCATCAGCAGCGGGCGGGGGCCGACGAGGCTCATGTCGCCCTTCAATACGTTCCACAGTTCGGGCAGTTCGTCCAGGCTGGCGGCGCGCAGTTTGCGTCCGAAGGGTGTGAGGCGTTCGGCATCGGGCAGGGGGCGGCCGTTTTCGTCTTCCGCGTCGCGCATGGTGCGGAATTTGTACATCACGAAGGGGATGCCGCCGCGTCCGGGACGGACTTGGCGGAACAGGACGGGCGTGCCGAGTTTGCGCCGTATCTGCCAGGCGAGCAGCAGCAGGGCGGGCGACAGCAGGACGAGTGCGGCGGCGGCGATGATGATGTCAAGCAGGCGTTTGACGGGGTCGGTCATGGTTTCAGGCGGCCTTTATTTGGCTTTCGCGGGTTTGCCGGTCAGTGTCTCCATGCACAGTTGGTATTCGGCCTTGCCCGCATCGCGTGCGAAGATTTCATAGTCGGATTTCGGGACTGCGTTTAAAGCCGATTGCGGCAAACGGTATATTCCGCGGCTCGACGTGGGCTGCGGTGCTAAAAAGCGGCGACTACGATGCTGGTAGC
>ERZ773087.2099-NODE-2099-length-11041-cov-11.365010_pt1 | contig 11041 bp, 10 predicted proteins | sample MGYA00511375_ERZ773087 | MGnify/ENA primary metagenome ERZ773087 (study PRJEB29015, sample SAMEA2737995) | human oral metagenome | biome: human oral; feature: human-associated habitat; material: dental | place: China | collected 2063 ...
CCTAAATGTCTTGGTGGGAATTTAGGGGATTTTGGGGAATTTTGCAAAGGTCTCATCTTGAATTGAAGAGGTCGTCTGAAACACCGAAACGGGGTTTTCAGACGACCTCTTCAGTATAGAAGATTAAGGCAGGGAACATGGCAGGTCGGCTTTAAGCCCTGCGGCTTTGCTTTGTCCTCATCCAACGCGGTGGAAAATTACAGTGAATTAAAATAACGAAATCGCGGCATGGCATTTTTTATTTGGATGCATGGTAAAAGGTCGTCTGAAATCGGAAAGGAAGGTTTTCAGACAATCTCTCATGACGGCTCGTCTGAATCAAACAGTCCTCGGCATGTATACAGCAGCCCGCCCGCCAATACGGCCAGACCCACCGCCGCCCAATACGAATCCGCATAGCCGACCGCCTTTGCCAGCCGCAGGGCGGCGAAACCGGCCGCGTAACTGCCGAGCAGGACCACGGAAAATTGCAGGCTGCTGTCGAGTGCGGCGGTGGCGCGGTCGGATTTGTCCATCACCAACGCCAGTATCACCGGCAGCAGCAGCGTGTAGCTCAGGCTCAGGGCGATGATTTGTGCGGGAGGCAGCCAAGGGTGGACGCGGGCGAGCGCGTCGATGGCGGTCATGGACGCCAAAAGCGGCAGTTGCAGCGCGTAGAGCAGGAACACGAGTTTGCGGCGCGGATAATTGCGCGAAAACCAGCCCGACAGCGGCGTCACAATCAGGCAGGCAACAGGAATACCCACCGCCAGAATCCCGCCCGTCTGCTTCGGGGTGAAGCCCAAATCCGCCAGTTTGGGCACAAAAGTCGCCGCCGCAAACGCATACGGCGCGGCAACGGCAAATAGCAAAACCAGCCACCGCCAGCCCGTTTCAGGCTGCCGCCAAAAGGAGACCAGCCGCGCCGCCAATGCTGTCAAACCGCCTTGCGCCGTCGGGCTTTCCGGCTCGCGGTAGCACAAGAGTTGCAGCAGCATCAGCAGGCTGAACGCCAGCATAAAGCCCGCCGCCGCCGTCTGCCCGTATTCCTGATACAGCCACAACACCAGCGCGCCGCCGATCATCTTGCCGCCGCGCGCCGCCATCGTCTGAATCACGCCGCCGAAACCGCGTTCGCGGTGCGGCAGAACGATGCACGACAAGCCCAGCATCGCGCAGCCGTATACCGCCGACATCGCCGAGAGCAGTACGCAGCAGGCCAGAAGCAGCGGGAAGTTCTGCGTGATGTCGGTGCAGGCCATCAGCCCGAACACCACCGAAAGCCCCAGCGTCGCCACCAGCAGCCAGCCGCGAAACCGCCCGAACCGCCCCGCCGGCCGCCGCTCCATCAGCGCGGCAAACAACACCTTCGCCGCTTCGATACCGCCGATTAAATGTATCCAGCTCAGTTGGTTCAGGCTGTAACCGTGGTTTTTCAAAATAGCGACCAGCGCGACCAGATAAAAACCGGTCAGCGTGAATTTGTAGGTGCTGCCGCCGATAAGCAGCAGCCAGTCGCGCGGGGCGGGGGATGCAGGGGTTTGTTGGGACATGGATGGCTCCCTATTGCGAGCGTACGGGAATGATGTGGGTGCGGTAGGTCGTCTGAAAAAACGTTTCAGACGACCTACGGCTCTTCTGTTTTACATTTTCAAGTAGTTTTTCAGACGACTTTCGGGGGCTGTCTGAAATGGAAAAAAGCAGCCCCTTTTTATCCTTTCATCACCCGAAACGTCAGATTAATCCGCGGCTCTTGGATGCGGGTGCTTTTCAGGATGGTGTGCAGCCAGTGTTTCTGCGTTTCGCCGTGCATGACGATGAGCTGTCCGTGTTCCAGCCACATTTCGCGTTTTTCCTTGCTTTCTTTGTGTTTGAAGGCGAATTTGCGCGTTGCGCCGAGGCTGAGGGAGGCGATGGCACTGTCTTTGGCTAGACCCTGCCCTTCGTCGCTGTGCCACGCCATGCCTTCGTTGCCGTTGTTGTAGCGGTTGAGCAGGCAGGAGTTGAAGCGAGTGGGGCAGATGTCGGCGATGGCGGCTTCTACGCGGTTTTTGAGTTCGGGCAAGACGCCGCCCCACGGCAGGGCGATGCGGTTTGCGCCGGAATAACCGTAGTTGTAGGACGTGTCGCCGTACCACGCGACTTCGCGGGCGGTGATAATGTGCTTGCCGAATATCACGGCTTCGTCGTGCCGCCAGGGAATATCACGCTGCAAAATTTCAAAATAACGGTCGGCTTCGGCGGCGGTGAAAATTCGTCCGAAATCGCTGACGATGCCGTCGTAGGGCAGGAAGTTGGTGTGCGGGTTGGTGGTTTCTGGGAAGAGGTCAAGCGTCATCAGTGTCTCCCAATTCGTGCGCCAATATCGCCATTTTACGTCCGCGCTGCCAGCGGTAGCCGCCGATGATGCCGCTTTCTCTGATGACGCGGTGGCAGGGGATGAGTACGGCGACGGGGTTTTTGCCGATGGCGGTGCCGACGGCGCGTGCGGCTTTGGGCGAACCCATGCGCTGCGCCACCGTGCCGTAGCTTTGCAGGCTGCCTGCGGGAATATCGAGCAAGGCCTGCCACACTTTGAGCTGGAAGGGTGTGCCTTTGATGTGCAGGGTAACGCGGCCGTGCCGGGTGCGGAAGATGTCAGCGACCTGGCGGTGGAATGCGGTTTCCTGCCCGATTAGGCGGGCGTTCGGATACTCGGTGCGCAATTCGTCCAGGGCAGCGGAGGGGTCGTCTGAAAAACGCATGAAGCAGATGCCTTTGTCTGTTGCTGCTGCCAACAGGTCGCCGAAGGGGCCGGGAATCAGGCTGTAATTGATTTGTAGGCCTGCGCCACCGTTTTTGTATTCACCCGGAGTCATTTTTTCGATGCCGACAAATAAGTCGTGCAGCCGCCCCGTGCAGCTCAGTCCGCCGCAATGCGCCGCTTCCGCCACGCTTTCGCTGTTTTTCAGGGCTTCTTTGGCACGGCTGATACTGATGTGTTGCAGCATTTTTTTCGGACTGATGCCCGCCCATGCGGAAAATTCGCGCTGCAAATGTTCAGGACTGACGTGCACTGCCGCCGCCACCTGCGCCAAATCGGGCTGCTCGGCGGCATGGTCGTAAAGGTATTCGATGGCGCGGGCAATGCGGAGGAATTGGCGGGTTTGATTTAAGTTCATAAATTATCCTGTCGTTGTATGGGATAGGATAGCCTGAAAGCCGACAAGAAACGACCCGATTGTTGATGGAAAGATTGTTTGTCTGTCTGAAATTCATCAATAATCGGGTCGTCTTTATATCGCGGCTTCCTTAAACTTGCATCGTCTTTAACCGCATATGTAAGGAACGTTATGTCAAGCTTATTGAATTTGAACAATAAAACCGCCGCCGTTATCGGCGCGTCGTCGGGTATCGGTCGCGCGGTTGCACTGCTGTTGGCGGAGCACGGCGCAAACGTTGTCTTATGTGCCCGCCGTGCCGACAAACTGGAAGAAACCGCCGCACTGATACGCGCACGCGGCGGATGGGCTGTTGCCGTGGCAGGTGACGCAGTGCTGCCTGAAACGCACGAAGCCGTCGTCCATGCGGCAGAGCGAGAGTTCGGTGGCCTAGATATTGCCGTCAACAATGCAGGCATTATCGGTGCATATAAACCTTTGGCCGACATCTCGCCCGACGAATGGCGCGATACGTTGGACGGAAACCTGACTGCTGCCTTTCTGGGCGCGCGCAGCCAAATTCCCGCTATGCTCGCACGCGGCGGTGGATCGATTGTGTTCACGTCAGCTTTGTCGGCACCAGTTGTGCCCTGCCGAACAAAACCGCCTACGGCTGTGCCAAAGCCGCACTTGCTGCTCTGGCAAAAGGCATCACCGCCGATTATGCCGCCCAAGGTATCCGCGCCAATGCCCTGCTTCCCGGCGGTACGGATACGGAAATGATGACTACCGACCCGCAGCAGCGGGCATGGGCGGAAGGGCTGCATGCGGTCAAACGCATCGCCCGACCCGAAGAAATTGCCGCCGCGATTTTGTTCCTCGTCAGCCCGATGGGCAGTTTTGTAACGGGTACGGCGTTGTTTGCGGACGGCGGAAATTCGGCGGTGAAGTAAGAGACCGCCTGAAGATTACACGCTTCGGCTCAAATCTGCCAAAAACGCCTGCCGCTGTTCGTCGGTGGATTTGTCCATATTGCCGAAGTTGAGCCAACGGCGTTTGGCGATACCGATGCCTTTGAGCGTGTGTCCCACCATCGCTTTGCCGATGCCGTTGCCGCCAAACCATTTCAGATACCATGTGGGGGCGGTGGACGTGCTGATGACCAGTGCTTCTTTGATGTGGGATAGGTTGCCTTTCAAGCCTGTGGCAGTCGGGACGTAGGCGAATGTTTTCAGAAAAACTTTGTCTTCAAATCCTTTGACGATGGCGGGCATATCCGCCCACCAGATCGGAAAGATGAAAATCAGGCGGTTGGTGGTTTTCAAGAGTTCCTGATAATGCAAAACCAGCGGATCAAGGGCTTTGCCTTGGTTGAACAGGGCAAGCTCTTCTTTGGTGTAGGCGGGGTTGAAGCCGTCTGCGTATAAGTCGATCAGTTGGTATTTTTCGCCTTTTTCGTCCAACAGTTGCTGCACACGCCGCAAAATGCCGTGATTGAAGCTTTGATCGTAGGGATGGGCATAAATGATTGTGGTAAATGACATTTTTGTACTCCTGAAAGTCAGTTGCCGAGTGTTCCCATGCTATCAAACGAATGTCGGTTTGCTCAAATCCGTATCGGGCAGGCAAGGCTGAGTGATGGAACTGCTGCCGGAGCATGGATTCTGTTTTCAGACGGCCTTCAACGCTTCTTCCGCCCGCAGCAGGGCGGTTTGCTCGTCGGCTTCGACGATGTAGTTCACGCCCAGCGCGGGGGCGAGTTTGGACGATTGTTCGCGGAAGAACGCCAGTTGCGCCGCATCGGGTTCGATGAGGAGCATGGCGGCGCAGCGTTCGGCGAGTTGCGGCCGGTGTGCCTTTATCCATTCGATGTAGGTTTTGCGGTCGGCAATGCGCTGTTCGTCGCTTACCTGCCGTCGCATGGGGGTGCAGACGGTGGCGAAGCGGCGGTTTTGGTTTAACAGGGTTTCGAATTCGGCCAGCCAGTCGGAAAAGTCGGCGACGTGGGTCAGGTCGGTCAGGTAGATGGTACCTTCGGGCAGGGTTTTGGCGGGGGTGAAGTAGTGCATGGGATTCCTTTGGGTGTTGGGAAGCAGGGTAGGTCAATAGTTGGGCATTTATGCTTGGCTTTTTATTTAGACTTCTTGTGCCGTCATTCCCGCGCAGGCGGGAATCCAGAATGGAGACTCAAGGACACTTCTTTATCCGATAAGTTTCTGTGCGGATAGGTCTGGATTCCCGCCTGCGCGGGGGTAGCGAAGCGGACTTGCGTAAGCTAATGACGATAATCGGTTGTTACGGCCGTTTCAGACGACCTTCGTTATTCCAGTCACCGTAGGTAGGGCATTGATGCCCGACCTACGATTGTTTCAGACGACCTCCATCATTTCAGCCCAGCCTAAAACTTCCATTCCGCGCTCACGCCCACGCTTCTGGGGCGTTGGTAGAGTGCGTCTTGGCGGTCGGCGCTGGAAACAAAGATAGGGTGGCGGCGGTTGAACACGTTGTCGGCGTAGAGCGAGATGCGGCCTTGTTTGAAGTTGTAGGCGGTGTAGAGGTTAACTTGGTTGTATGCGCTGATTTTGCCTGATTCGGCATTGTCGGCGGCGGAGTAGTAGCCGCCGTAGAAGCGAACGTCGCCGCCGGCTTCCCAGCCTTTGTCGTTCAGGTATTTCACGCCGATGTTGGCGGTGTATTTGGGTGCGCGGCCGAGTTTGTTGCCTTCGATGCCGCTGTCGGGATAGCTTTTGATTTTGGTGTTGAGCAGCCCCAGTCCGGTGGTGAGTTTCAGGTTGTCGGTCGCCTGCCAGTCGGCGGCGAGTTCCGCGCCGTAGGTATGGACTTTTTTGGCGTTGCGGATAACGACGGAGTTGGTGCCGAGATAGAAGGGAAGCTGCATGTCGCGGTAGTGGTTCAGGAACAGGTTGCCGGAGAGTTGCAGGCGGCGGTCTGCGCTGCGCCAGCGGGTGTACCACTCGTAGTTGTTCACATATTCGGGTTCATAAGTGTAGGTTACGACGGGGCGGCCGAAGGTGATGCCCGCGCCGCCGGGGTTGTAGCCGCGCGCGGCTTTGATGCCGCTGACCCATTGGTCGGTGGGTTTGAAGGCGATGTCGATTTTGGGTAGGAACACGGTCTGGCCTTTGTCTAAATCGAGGTGCAGTGCGCCGCTGCCGCCGCTTCGTTTGTGTGTTTCTTTTTCAAGGCGTGCGGCGGCAGTGATGTCCCATTTTTCGCTGGGGCTGTATGTGGTTTCGGCAAACAGGGCGCGCACGCTGTTGCGGTCATCAAAGGTGTTGCGGCCGCCGACGCTGCGGATGTCCACCCATTCGTCTTGTTTGCTGCGGAAGTAGTGCAGTCCGGCAAGGCCTTTCAGACGGCCTTTGTTTGAAAAATGCAATACCGGCTCCCATTGCAGTTCGCGGCCTTTGAGTTCGGCGGGCACGCCTTGCGGGCTGACGGTCATCGGCAGGTGCAGCCGCTCGTTGTGGTAGCGGCCGTAAACCAGTTTGTTTTCCAGTTTCAGATAGTCGTTAAGCTGCCACGATACGTCCCAGATGCCCGATGTCGAGCCGGTTACGAACACGGGCTTTTCTTTTAAAAAACGGCGGCTGGCGGTGTTGCCCATGATTTCGTTTTGCGGCGCGCGCGAACGGATGTGGTTCAGCGTCAGGCGGCTGTAAAAATCGGGATGGTTTTCGGGCGTGAGCAGGAGTTTGAAGCGCACGTTGGTGTTTTCCACGCGGCGCGGGTTGCCGGTCGGCTCGTAGGACACGAACGGCTCGTAACTTTCGCGTTGCTGCCGCTCCGCGCTCAATCTGAAGGCAAGGTTGTTTTTCACAATCGGGCCGGACACTACGCCGGCGATGTTGCGCGTTTTCTGGTTGCCCAAACCCAAGCGCAGCGCGCCTTCCCATTCGTCGGTCGGGTCTTTGGAACGCATCACCACCGCGCCCGCCACTGCGTTCTGCCCGCGTACATGGCTTTGCGGCCCGCGCAAGACTTCCACTTGCTGCATGTCCCACAGCGACTGCGTGCCGAAGGCGAATTCGTTGTAAGTGGCGGAGCGGCCGTCTATGGACAGGTTCAGGCGCGGCCGCGTGCCCGCGAAAAACGCCACCGCACCGACGGCAGGGCCCGAACCGTCCACGCCGCGCACGGTCGGCAAATCGTTGCCGCTGCCCAAATCCACCGTGTTTACGGTCTGTTTGAGCAGGTCGGTGGCGGAAAGATTGTGGCCGCTGCGGTCGATGTTCGGCGCGGTGAAGACGCGGTTGGACGTGGCAGTTTCAAAGCCGCTGCGGTTGGTGCGTTCGCCGGTGACGACGACTTCTTCCAACTGCACTTGTTCCGCATCTTGCGCCGCATCGGCGGCATAAATCCATTCGGAGGCGAAAGCGGCAGCAAGCAGCAGCGGCAGGCGGCGGAGGGTAGGTTTCTGCATTTCTTTATCCTTTCAGACGACATACGTCGGAGCGGATTGAACATCAGACAATCCAACCGCTCCATCAGTATGCAAATATTTGTTGTTTACACATTTACATAAAACAAACTATTAATGTAAAGTATAAGAAACAAAAAACAGGAATGCAAGTATTTATCATTCACTTTACATCCCCCCTTTTTATAGTGAACCATCTAAAAAACAATTCCCTCTCCCGTTCGGCGGGAGAAGGTTGGGGGATGGCGATTCTGTAACCTTTATGATTTTGGTCTGCTAAGCATCCGACAGCCCCCTGTCCGCAGGGCGGAGCGGCGGGATAAGGAAAGAGGTCGTCTGAAACGCCGCCGTATTGCCATTGCCGTCGTGGGGAAATATGATGAGTATCCGACTTGCGGATAACTTTAATGAAAACCCTTTATGAACAAAATCAAAACCTTCCTACCGTCATGACCGCCAGCAAACAACAAACCATCGCCGACACCGCCCGCCGCCTGTTCCGCGAACACGGCTTTTCCGCCGTATCCGTAGGCGGAATCTGTGCCGAGGCCGCCGTCAGCCGCGTTACCTTTTACAAATATTACAGCGGCAAAAACGCGCTCTTGCAGGAAATCGTTACCGAACAGAAAAACCGCGTCCGTGCCGAATTTGAGGCGCTGCTTGCACGGCAATGCAACCTGCGCGAAGCCGCCGAAGCCGTGTTTGTCCTACAAAAACAATCGTTTGAAGAACTCTATTCCGCCGCCTTCCTGCGTGACATCGAAGAAAACACCGATTTGGAGCTGGAGCGGTTTTTCCATGAGTTGAACGAAGAAAAATACGCCTTTATGCGCAGCTTCTTCCACACCCTGCAACAACGCCGCCTGATTCAGCCCGATTTGCCGGTGGAACTCATCGACCTGTTCATCCGTCAGGCGGATATATTGATGCGCCATCCGCAACTGGCCGCGCTTTATGCCGCTGCGCCGCAAAAACTGCCGCAGGATATATTGGGATTGTTGCTGCACGGTTTGGCGGGAGAGGACGATGAACGCCTGGGATGATTGATCCGTGGGTAGTCGAAAGAGGTTTATCGTGTTTGATAAAACGTCGTCTGAAAACGGATTGCCCGTTTTCAAACGACGTTTCGGATGTTCGCCATATCAAAAATTACAGTAACTCGGAGTCGGGATAAGCAGCAGGCTAATTACCAGCCGATAAAGAGTTTTCTCAAATATCTACGATTTGTGGGGAAACAGGCAATATACCGTCAAACCTGTGATGAAAGGATGGCTGAAAATATCCTGTTTTTATTTTTTCCCCGTCAAATAGAAACGTCGTCTGAAACCTGATTTTCGGTTTCAGACGACGTTTGCGCTCAGGCTTCTTCTAAAAATCCGGTTTGCCTCAGCTCAGCCGATGATATTGGAAGCACTCAGCCAAGCAGCCTGACTGTCGTCAAATTTGGCGAACACGGTATTGCTGCTTGCACCTGCCGCTCGGTAGGCGAGGGTTTGAGATACAGAGTCGAAGACGAGGTAAGAACGGCCAGTGTCGTAATAATAAGGATTTTTGACGAACAGTTCCGACCAGCTCACATTTGCCTCGCTGCCGCTTAGCAGGGAACGCATACCGGACAGGTCAAGCTTGTCCATATAAGGGTTGAAGTCGGTAATACGGTCCATACTGCCGTCGCGGATGTCTGAGGTGGAGAAAGCGACGGTATCTTTGCCTGCACCTGTAACGATGGTATCGCTGCCCGAACCGCCTGTGAGGTAGTCGTTGCCGTCGCCGCCGTGGAGGTAATCGATCCCGTCTCCTCCATTCAGCCTGTCATCCCCGTCGCCGCCGTAGAGATAGTCGTTTCCACTGCCGCCCGACAACAGGTCGTCTCCACTCATGCCGTAAAGGGTATCGTTGCCGCCCTCACCGTTTAATTGGTTGTGGCCGCTGTTGCCGGTAATGGTATTGTCGCCGTAATTGCCGATGCCGAAAGTGTTGTTGCTGCCGGTCAGGGTCAGGTGTTCGACGTAGGTTGGGATGGTGTAGGAAACACTACTATATATCGTATCGACACCTTCTCCCCACCACTCAGTAACTGTATCTTTGACATTATCTACATGGTAGATATCATTCCCGTACCCACCAGACATAGTATCTGCACCGCTGCCTCCGTCCAAAGTATCATTGCCACTGCCACCATCAAGCAGGTCGTTACCTTCGTCGCCGCGAAGAATGTCATCTCCGTTACCGCCGTATAGGAAATCTCTATCATCACCTCCCATCAGCAGATCGTTGCCTTCGTTGCCGTATAGTGTATCGCTGCCGCGTCCTCCGCTTAATAGGTTATTGCCGCTGTTTCCCGTCAGAATATTATCGGCGTTGTTACCGAATGCGAAGGTATTGTCGTTGCCTGTCAGCGTTAGGTTTTCAACGTGGGTTGGTGCGGTATAGGTAACACTGCTATAAATCGTGTCGATACCGCCGTTCGTTTCCTCAATAACCGTATCGTTTACATTATCAACATGATAGACATCATTTCCCAAGCCGCCGGCCATAGTGTCTGCACCGCTGCCGCCGTCTAAAGTATCGTTGCCATAGCCTCCGTCGAACAGGTCGTTGCCTGCATCGCCGCGCAGTATGTCATCACCACCCATTAATAGGTCGTTACCTTCCATGCCATAGAGCGTGTCGCTACCGCGCCCGCCACTCAATCGATTGTTGCCGCTGTTGCCGATAAGGCTGTTATCGGCATTGTTGCCAAAGCCGAAGATATTGTCTTTACCTTCTAAAATCAGTTTTTCAACGTGGGTTGGCGCGGTATAGGTAACACTACTGTATATCGTATCGTAGCCTGCATCTGCATCTTCGACGACTGTATCTTTTACATTATCTACATAGAAAGTATCGTTTCCCTTTCCTCCGAGCATGGTGTCTATACCCGTACCGCCATATAAGATATCTTCCCCGTCATGCCCAGATAGAAAGTCGTTTCCGCTTCCACCATTTAGAACGTCGTTGCCGCCTAGTCCGCCAAGTCGGTCATCACCATCGTCGCCCCATAGATAATCGTTGCCATTTCCGCCAAGCATCAGATCATTGCCGCCTTTGCCATATAGACGGTTGCCGTTGGAATTACCCGATATAACATTGTCTGCATCATTGCCGATACCTAACATACTGTTGCCCTGCAACTTCAGATCTTCGACATGTTCTGGTAAGGTAAAGTCGGTGCTGCTATAGATTAGATCGCGGCCTTCGTTTTCACGCTCGATGATGGTATCGCCCGCATTTTTACTGTAGTAAGTATCGTTCCCTAAACCACCGTAGAATATGGTATGTCCCGTACTACCATATAAAGTATCATTACGGTCCGTACCGGTAATAACGACGGATTGAGACCTTTGCAAAAAAGCCCTTCCCCCGACAACCGAAACCCAAACACAAGTTTTCGTCTATTTCCGCTCCTAATTACTCCTGATTTTACCCAAATGCCCCCTTA
>ERZ773087.2101-NODE-2101-length-11037-cov-4.763886_pt1 | contig 11037 bp, 9 predicted proteins | sample MGYA00511375_ERZ773087 | MGnify/ENA primary metagenome ERZ773087 (study PRJEB29015, sample SAMEA2737995) | human oral metagenome | biome: human oral; feature: human-associated habitat; material: dental | place: China | collected 2063 ...
ACCCAGAGACGCAAGATTTCCGCACCAAATTGTTTTTCTACATCGCTTGGAGCAATGGTATTTCCAAGTGATTTAGACATCTTTTCACCCTTACCATCTAAGGTAAATCCTTGTGACAAGATTTGTTTGTAAGGAGCTACGCCATGGTTGGCAACTGAAGTGATGAGGGATGAGTTGAACCAACCACGGTATTGGTCTGAACCTTCTAGATAAAGATCAGCCGGGTAAGTCAATTCCGGACGGTTGACCACTACCCCATTCCATGATGAACCTGAGTCAAACCAAACGTCCATGATGTCCGTTTCCTTGGTAAATTCACCATTTGGAGAACCTGGATGAGTAAATCCTTCTGGTAAGAGGTCTTTGGCTTCACGCTTCCACCAGACGATAGAGCCGTGCTCCTCAAAGAGCTGAGCTACGTGTTCAATGGTTTCAGCCGTCATGATTGGTGTTCCGTCTTCGGCATAGAAGATTGGCAACGGCACACCCCAAGCCCGCTGACGAGAGATAACCCAGTCACCACGGTCACGAATCATATTGTAGAGGCGTACTTTCCCCCATTCAGAATGGAATTTAACCTTGTCAATTTCATCTAAAATTTCTTGACGGAATTTAGAAACAGATGCAAACCACTGTGGTACTGCCCGCCAGATGATTGGCTTCTTAGTACGCCAGTCAAATGGATAAGAGTGAGAAATTTCTTCCTGAGCAAGGAGCAAATCACCAAGCTTTTCAATAACAGTCGGCACAACCTTATCATAGAACTGGCCTTCAAAGTCAGGACCAGCATTTTCCATCATGATACCGCGCTCATTGACTGTCACAGCAACTTCCAGTCCATTGGCTACACCGACATGGTAGTCGTCCTCACCAAAACCAGGCGCTGTATGAACGATACCGGAACCAGAGTCAGTCGTAACGTGGTCACCCAGGATAACAAGTTCATCTACAGCCGTATCCCATGGGTGAACTGTCACGATGTGGTTTAATTCTTGACCACGGTAGGTATCCAAAACTTGAACATCAGTCCAGCCAAATTTCTCTGACAGACTATTCAACAATTCTGAAGCAACCACAAACTTACGAGATTCACCAGCTGGTTGAACGACTACGTAATCAATATCTGCTCCAACAGTCAAACCACGAGAAGCTGTAATAGTAAACGGAGTTGTTGTCCATACGACGATGTAAGTATCTGTGTCCAGTACCCCTTTTCCGTCTTTAACACGGTTAGCATAGTAGAGAGAGGTGGAAACCAAATCATGGTATTCAATTTCCGCTTCAGCCAAAGCTGACTCTGAAGACCAAGACCAGTATACTGGCTTAGCGCCACGGTAGATGTAGCCTTTCTTAGCCATTTCACCAAAGACGCGGATCTGAGCGGCTTCATAGTCAGGTGTCAAGGTTACATAAGGATTTTCCCAATCACCAGAAACACCCAAACGCTTGAAGTCTTCTTTTTGCTTTTCGACTTGGCTGAGAGCATAGTCCCGACACATATTGAGGTAGTCTACCAAGTCCAGCTCTTTGCGCTTAATGCCTTGCTTTGCCAAGACCTGCTCAATCGGAAGACCATGCGTATCCCATCCAGGAATGTAAGGCGCATAGTAGCCAGCCATAGACTTTGAGCGAACAATGATATCTTTGGAAATCTTGTTCATAGCATGGCCGACGTGAATATTCCCATTAGCATAGGGAGGGCCATCATGCAGGATAAAGTGCGGCTTGCCTTCATTCAGTTCCTGACGGCGCTGATAAAGCTTAGCTTGATCCCATTCTTTCTGCCAGATTGGTTCTTTATTTGGCAGGCCAGCCCGCATAGGAAAAGCAGTTTTTCCAAGATTGAGTGTTTCTTTCAGTTTCATTCTATTCCTCTTTATTTTTAAAATTACAAATTAAAAACCGCAAACTTCTCCAAAAAGGACGAAAATTCGCGGTACCACCTTTGTTTAGGCAAGACAATAGCATGATGCTCCTCTTGCCCCTCTTTGTCCGTAACGTGGACTGCCGTCTCATCCTACTGATTTCAGACGAAAGTTCTGTAAAATGATAGCCCAAGCAAGATGGACTGCAGATCTCTCACCATCATCTGCTCGCTGAAAGTATTTTGCTTGGTCTGTGTTTTTACAATCTTATCTTCTTTAAAACTATAAAATATTTACTGGAACTTTTTGTTCCCCATTTGTATCATCATCGTGACGGTCAGCTTCTGAGTTTTCCTCAGCTGTGTGAGCTTCTATATCTTCATCACTGAGCGGAGAAAAAGCTTGGGTCGCAGCTAATTCACGGTTAGCAGCTTCAATGCGCTCTTGCAGCTCAGCCATTTCTTCTGGAGAAAATTGACGTGTAACATCCACTTCTTCCTCACGAACAACTGCTTCTTCTCCCAGAACCTCCGATACAACCTCCTTGAAGGCCTCATCGCTGGTCTGCAGGTAAGTAGCTGTCGGACGCAGGATTTCTTCCCATTCAGACGAATCCACAATGCTGAGTTGGCTCTCAATCGTTGATTTCAAACGTTGATGGAAGACACGTGTTTTGTTTTTCAGTTCTTCTGTTTCAATGGCTACTTTCTTAGCATTGTCAGCTGCCTGACGCAAAATCTCATCAGCCTTGTACTTAGCTCCATCCAACAAATGCTGCGCATCCTGCTCTGCCTGACGGACAATATTTGTAGACCGCTCGTTGGCAGCAACTTTAACACGCTCAGCCGTATCTTGAGCAATCAAAACAGACTGGCTGAGAGAGTCTTTCATCTCATCAAAATATGTCAGACGTTCTTCCAAATTGCGAATTTTGGCTTCTTTTTCGTGGTTTTCGCGGACCAAGTCCTCATAATCGCGGACTACGATGTCAAGGAATTCATCTACCTCTTCAACATCATAGCCTCTAAACTTGGTTCCAAAGGATTTATCTTTAATTTCTAATGCTGTAAGTGTCATAGTTCCTCCTCATTTACTAGCTAATAATTCAACGGTTAACTTATGTTTTCCATTCTTGGAAAGGCCATTTTCTCTTAAAACCTTAAATCTTCCAAATCGTCTAACGCTTATCAAGTCTTCAAGCCCAACTTGCTGGCTGGGATTGTCATTAACAGCGTAGTTCATTTTCACATGCTTGCCAGAAATCAGCTGAACAGCCTGGCTCCTTGATAACTTAAAGGTGCTGGCTACCAACTTATCCAAGCGAAGACTAGAGGCCAAAATATCTCTGGTAACAGCTTGCCTCTGCTCTTTCAACTGCTCTGCAAAGGAAACTTCCTTTAGTCTAACAGGCATCTTTGCTATTTTAGTGACATGATCTATAAAATACTGGGCCAGTCTTTTATCTACAAAGAGCTGAGCACGGTCTCCAACCACAAGAATATCGCCAAAGGTCCGTCTTTCAATCCCTAATTGGTTGAGAAGAGTCCCCATAATCTGCGAATGACTGATTTTATAAAATTTGCTTGCATAGGAAATTTCCAGCAAGCTCAATTCAAAATCAGCCATATTCAGTTGGTAATAAGAAGGCGCCACAAGAACTCTTGCCAGTTCACTTGTAAAATAATCCGAACTAGCAAAGACTTGCACATCATATTGTTTGCCAATATTCTTTAGAATCGAAACCTGATGGGGATTCAGAAAAGACGTTGTTTCAAAGGCATAGGTATCTTGAACCCGCTGAAGCAGCTCCAAACTCCTATCAATAAACTCTCGATCCTCATGCGAAAAGTGCTGATATAAATCTTTCATCATAATAACATTAGTAAGATGCTTATTAAATAAAAGACTACACGATTTAAAAGGTTTAAAGCCAGAATTGCAACCCAAACGGTAAAGTCCAGCCCTGCAAACTGCAAGGGAAGACGGCGGAAAAGTTTTAAATACGGTTCTACAATTCGTGTTAGAAACTCTCCGAATTTGGTTTGATAGGCTCCTGGAAACCAAGACAGAAGTGCATAGACAATCAAGGCAATGCTATAAAGATCGAAAAGATTAGAGATGGCACGAATTACAAAATATAACATATCTCTTATCTACTGCGCTTCATATCAAAGTCGAATTCGCTGATTTCAACATCGTTTGGCAGGCGGATATCTTCCACATTTACCACTACATTAATCGGAGTCAGCAAATACATAGTGCTTGCAACTTTTTTCAAATTTCCAGCCAAAACATAACGAGCACCGTCTAGGTAGTCTAAACAACGTCGAGCCTGTACCTCAGTCATATACTGGAAGTCAATCAGGATGCTTTCATTAGCCAAAAGCAGGTCAACAATTTCAGTCGCTTCCTCATATCTCCTCGGATAACGAACATCAATCGTAATCTTCTCATCCGCATTTGCACGGTGCTGAGCTAATTCCTGCTGACGTGCATGCAGTCTGGTAATATTCTCTGTCGAAGATTTCTGTTGAGGCTGAGGTTTAGGCTGTGGCTTCGCCGCCGCAGCCGGACGAGGAGCTGGCTTGCTCTCTCTGACTGGCTTAGGCTGAACCAATTCAGGCTTCTGCTTAACAGGCGCTGCAGGTCTACTGACAGTCTGCTCCTGAACCTCAGTCTCATCTCCATCTTCTGTAAAATAATCTATAAATTTATCAAATCTATCTTTTAATGACATATTTCTTTCCTATTTAAAAAATGCTGTACCAATTCTGACATAGGTCGAGCCATGGGCAATTGCTTCTGGATAATCACGGCTCATTCCCATGCTTAACTCAGAAAAGGGCATATTATTTAACTGTTTCTTTTTTAGTTCTTTTTGTAGTTGCTGAGCCTTTTCAAAAATTTGATTCAGCTCCTCATGACTAGCTTCAAACGGAGCCATTGTCATCAATCCCACAATTTGAATGTTTTCTAATTTTTCAAGCTCAGGCAGGACAAGTTCTAGATCTTCAACCAAAAAGCCATGCTTGCTCTCTTCTTTAGAAATATTCACCTGCAGAAAACATTTAATCACATGTTCAGCCCGTTTGTCAATCTCCTTGGCCAATTTTACAGAATCTAAAGCATGAAAGTAATCAACATAGTTAATCACATCCTTGACTTTTCTCCTCTGCAAACTGCCGATCAGGTGCCAGGTCAGATTCTCATCTTTCAGAGCATGGTACTTTTCTAAAAATTTATCTACCCGATTCTCTCCGATATGCTGAATACCTGTACGAACAAGCTCCTGAGTTGTTTCGCAGTCAACATATTTGGTAACTGCAATGATATTTACCGAATCATTCAAACGCTGGGCTTTTTCCGCCGCCTGAGCGACAGATTGAAAGACCAACTCTTTATTATTCTGCAAATTCATGATTTAGATTAACGATTTCTGAAGAATGGAGGTGTTTCCAACTCATCATCATCTTCATTAGTTTCTGCATAGCGCTCTACGCGGGCTGAGGAACTTGGCTCTACCTGACGAACAATCGCTTCACGGCGAAGATCCCAATCTCCAAAGGCTGAACCTTTAGGTGTATCCGTTCTTTGACGGCTTGGAGCCGGAATATCAACTGTTTCGGTCATATCAAAGTTTCGTTCAAACTGTCCTGAGCGAACTTCGCGATTTGGCTCAACTTGCTGCGGACGGCTTGGGCCAGTAGGCTGCTGTGTCTGACGAATACCGCTGACCTTTTCAACCTTGTCCTGACGGACACCAGTAGCCACAACAGTCACACGGATTTCATCCTTCATAGACTCATCAATCGCAGTACCGAGCCAGATATTCACACCATGACCTGCTGCTTGGTTGACAATTTCTGAAGCTTCTTCTGCTTCAATCAAGGTCATATCTAGGCCACCAGTAACGTTGACAATTACGTCCTCTGCACCATCAATGGTTGTTTCCAAAAGAGGTGAGTAAATAGCTTTGCGAGCAGCTTCGATAACGCGTTCTTCACCGCTACCAACACCAATTCCCATTAAAGCATTACCCTTGTCTGCCATAACTGTTTTCACATCGGCAAAGTCAAGGTTAATCAGTCCTGGGCTGGTAATCAAGTCAGTAATCCCTTGGACACCTTGGCGAAGAACATTATCTGCTTCACTGAGTGCTTCAAGGAGCGGAGTCTTCTTGTCTACAATTTCAAGCAAGTTGTTATTTGAGATAATCAAGAGTGTATCTACATGCTCGCGAAGTTCATTTATACCCTCTACCGCAAATGTTCCACGCTTGCTCCCTTCAAAACCGAAAGGACGTGTAACTACAGCAACAGTCAGAGCACCAACATTCTTTGCGATACGAGCGATTACTGGAGCAGCACCTGTCCCAGATCCACCACCCATACCAGCAGTGATGAAGACCATATCTGCTCCTTGCAGAGCTTCAGTCAGGACTTCTTCGCTTTCTTCAGCAGCCTTGCGGCCAACTTCAGGCTGACCTCCGGCACCGAGTCCGCGAGTCAGCTTAGGACCAAGCTGAATAACTGTTTCAGCTTTGGCACTGCTAAGAGCTTGAACATCTGTATTTGCTGCGATGAATTCAACACCAGCAACACCTTCATCAATCATTCGGTTGATGGCATTACCGCCACCTCCACCGACACCAATAACTTTAATTACTGCGCCTTGTGCAGCAGCAGCGTCAAATGAAAATGTCATATTCTCTGTATTCTCCTTAATCAAACATTTTGCCAATTAGGTTGCGCATCCGATCTGTAATACCGGTTTTTGGTTCTTGGTTTGGCACATCAGCACTGGCAACTGGAACTTCTTGAACCGGCTTCTCAGGAATCTCATCAGCTGGTTGAGGTTCAAAGCGCGGTACTGACTGAGCAGGACGCTCAAAGGATACAGGTCGATGGCGCAGTTGCTCATCACCATGAACAGCAACCTGAGCCAGCATATCCACATCTGTTAAGTTTCCGGCATACTCTGATAGGCTGATAACATGTGCAAAGGCTGGATTGCGAATGCCGATTTGATTTGGCACATAAAGCTTGACATTCACGCCAAATACTTCTTGAGCCAGCTCAACCACTCCTGGAAGAATTGCTGCTCCACCAATAATCACAATACCGCCTGGCAACTCGAGAAGATGCCTTCTATCCAAATCGCGTTTGATTTGCTCAAAAATGTGTTGGATACGAGCAGAAATAATCTCAGCCAGATATTTTTCAGTTACTTCAACTGGCTCAATCTCGCCAATCACTTCTACTTGGAAAGACTCTGTCCCAGCTTCAGGAACATAAGCAGAACCATAGTTAAACTTGAGACTTTCAGCTAACTTTTGCGAAGTCTTCAAAACCTTGGAGATATCCTTGGTTACGTAGTCGCCGCCTTCTTGGTATATATTCGTATATTGAAGTTCTTGACCTCTAACAGAAGCCACTGTGGTTTGGCCGCCGCCCATATCAATGACAGTTGCCCCAAACTCACGTTCCCCTTCGTTCAAGATTGACTTAGTCATAGCTAATGGGGAGATAATAACGTTCTCAAGCTGAACTCCCGCGCGCTCCACTGTCTTGCGGAGGTTGTGGAGAATAGTCCGTGGTCCAGTGTAGAGAAGACCACGCATCTCTAAGCGAATCCCCATCATACCGCGTGGGTCACGAATCCCTTGGAAACCATCCACTACAAACTCTTCTGGGATGAAAGTAATCACTTCGCGATCAGGAGTCATACTCTTCGTCAGAGCAGATCTAACAACATTCTCTACATCTGTATCTGTGATTTCCTTAGAATCACTAGTCACAGGAATCATACCCTGAGTAGGCTCAATCTGTAAGAGATTAGCCGGAAGTCCGACATTAACTAAACCAATTGAAATGCCTGCCTTTTCTTCTGCTTGAGAAATAGCTGTCTTAATGGCAGCAGCAGCAGCCTCAATATCAACAATAATTCCATCTTTAACGCCAGCACTTTTTGCGTTGCTGACCCCAATAACATTCATTTCATCGTTGATGTGCTCTGCCACCAACACTTTAATTGAGCTAGTTCCTATATCTAATCCAGTAAAAAAGCCGTCTCTAGCCATTACACCAGTCCTCTCTATCTTCCATGTTTCCGGTCTATACTAATAACGCTAAAAATTAGAGTTACCCAAGCTTTATTATAACATAAAGAAAATGAAAATGCGCAGTTTTTCTACATATAATTTAGCGATTTTCGGTATTTCCCGGGTTTTCTGTTGAATTTTGTGGCTCTGCAGATTCTTGTTCTTGACTTTCTGTCACCTGCTCAGCCGCTTGTTCTGTTGGCTGTCCCGTCGATTCCTCTTCTGCTTTCTGCTTTTCTTCGTCAGAAGAAGACGACTCGTTTTGAGCTCCTTCAACATAACTAAAAATCCCTGCTTCCATATCTACAACACTAGGTATACCCTCTTCCAGTTGCGATTGGATTCCCTTGTAATATGGCAGTTTTTTGGCAATATGCGAAATTGGTACCAAAATTTTATTGCCATCATGCATGGTCAGCGTAACCAAGTCCGGTGTCACCTTGCTTGGAGTCAGCTGAACTGTCTTAATATTTTTCTTAACCGAAGCCGGTACCTTTTCAATTTGAAATGCAAATTCCTTAATCAATTTTTTATCTGAAAACTCTATCGAAATATGGGTTTCTGGCAAAGAATCTGCAGCAGTCGGATCCGAAATAACCTGCCCATTTGTCAGAATAGGATAGTACTGCCCGCCCTCATGCAGATAGGCCAGAACTCCGTACTCCTTGACCTTTACCTGAAAAGTAATCGGAAACTGATAAGCCATCTCCAGATTGTTAATCCAAGGACTAGACGCTTTCATATTGCGGATATGATTACCGCCATTGATAAAGGTTGTTAAAGTATAGTCCTTCTCATCAATCTTACTGCTTTTGAGCAGGTCTTCCTGACTGACCATTTGGTTCCCTGAAAATTTGATTGTCTTCATGGTCGCCAGTGGCGTCAAAAAATAAACTGACAGGAGAAAAATCAAGCCACTGCCTAGCAAAACTGGCAGTGCTCGATAAATATGAATCCTCAAGATATGAACCTTGGCAGCTTCTTTTTCTGCCTTTTTCTGAAGTTTCTCCAGTTTTTTTCGCTCTTTCTCGCTCAATTCGGTCTCTAGCTCAGCTTCAGATGAGTCATTTCCCAAATATTCTGTTTCTTCCTCTTCATAAGATGAGTCATCTTCTTCCGTCTCTTCAGCTATTTCTCCGCCTTCGATTGAGTCCTCAACTTCAGCTTCTTTTGCTTCCTCTTCTTCCAGCTCCTTTTGTTTGCTGGCCTCTTCCTGAGCCTTCTTTTCAAGATATTCTTTGTTTCGTTTCTGCCATTCAGAGAGGGGCTCACTTACCTCTTCCTTTGGCTCGTCGTGGTTTTTCTTGCTCATTTCTTTCCTTTGTCAATATCCGCTTTCAATAAAGCATAAAATTCATCTACAGACTTGATTTCCTGAGAATTTTGCATGGCTTGATGATAAGAAGCTTGATTAGCCAAAAGGTCATCAAGGACTGTCTGTAAATTGCTCATATCCAGCTGTTCCTCTGCCAATTGCTTGGCATATCCCTTTTTCACAAAATAATCCGCATTTTCAATCTGATCGCCGCGGCTGGCTTCGCGTCCCAGAGGAACGATAATGTGCAGCTTAGCCATGGCCAAGAGCTCAAAGATTGTATTGGAACCGCCGCGTGTCACCACTACATCTGCCAAGTCCATCAAAGGCTGGTAGATGTCGGTCACATAGGCTCTGCGAAAGAGACGTTCAGACAGAACATCCAAACTTGCATCGCCTGTCAGATTGATAACGTTATAACGCTCGGTCAGCGCAGCTTGATTCTGGCTGACAAAGTCATTAAAGACCTTAGCACCAGCAGAACCACCGACAAAAAGCAGAGTAGGCAGCTCTTTATCAAAATACTGACGGATTTCTTCTAACTCCTGCGGTAGGACTGACTCTTGACTGCCGACCTTGGTTACAGCTCCGACATGCTCAATCTTGGTCAGACTGGAACTTTGCTCAAAGGTCGCATACATCTTGGTCGCACACTTATAAGCAATTTTATTGGCCAAGCCAATGGATAGATCTGATTCATGAACATAGACGGGCACTCCGGAGAGTCGTGCTGCAATCACGGGCGGAACGGATACAAAGCCTCCCTTAGAAAAGAGCGCCTGCGGCCGCACCTTGAGCATAATGCCCAGCGACTGGAAAATCCCCCAGACAACCTTAAAGCCATCCAGCAGATTCTGCCATGAAAAATAGCGACGAAGCTTACCCGTAGCTACCGAATGGAAGGTCACGTCCAGTCCAGACTTTTGGATTTCCTGATACTCAATCCCATGCTTATCACCAATATAGTGGACCTGCCAGCCTTCTTTGATAAATTTCGGAATCAGGAGAAGGTTGAGAGTTACATGCCCAACCGTTCCTCCGCCTGTAAATACAATCTTTTTCATCTTAACCTTTTAATTCTTCAAATGCAGCGAGAAACTCATCGCCACGGACTTCAAAATTACTATACATATCCCAGCTGGCATTAGCAGGACTGAGCAAGACAATGTCTCCTGGCTTCGCTTGATCAAAGGCCTTATGAGCTGCATCTCGGACATCAGTCGCATCTAGATAAGAAACGCCAGCCAGATCAGCCGCTCTCTTTACACGCGGAGCTGATTGTCCTAAGATCACCATTTTCTTGAGTCCTTTAATGTCAGGCACCAACTCGTCAAATTCATTGCCACGGTCCAAGCCGCCCGCAATCAGAATCACCTTGCTATTGTCAAAACCAGATAAGGCTTTCTGGGTTGCCAAGATATTGGTAGACTTACTGTCATTGTAAAAGGCAACCTCATTTACCTGCCCCACATACTGGAGGCGGTGCTTAACACCCCCAAAAGCTGACAAGACTTCTTTGATCGTCTGATTGTCAATGCCACGCAGCTTGGCTACTGCAATCGTAGCCAGAGCATTTTCGACATTATGACTGCCAGGGACGCCGATTTCAGCCGCCTGCATAATCGCTTCTCCACGGAAGGTCAAGACATCACCCTCTAAATAGGCACCATCCACCTTTTCAGTTGTTGAAAAAGGGACAACAGTAGCCTGAGTATGGCTAGCCATTTCCTTGGCCCAGTCTTGATTGAAATTCAAAA
>ERZ773087.2102-NODE-2102-length-11034-cov-9.064031_pt1 | contig 11034 bp, 6 predicted proteins | sample MGYA00511375_ERZ773087 | MGnify/ENA primary metagenome ERZ773087 (study PRJEB29015, sample SAMEA2737995) | human oral metagenome | biome: human oral; feature: human-associated habitat; material: dental | place: China | collected 2063 ...
TGTTGTCTCATGACTTCTGAGAGTTTCGGATGTCATGACATCTCAAGACACCGGTTGGGTGCGTCTGCCAGATGGGAGAGCTGCTGTTTCGACCTGTCGGAGGGGCTGTCCCGGTCGCTGTGGTGGTTGCCGGCGTCGTCTGGATGCACTGCACGAGGGTGGGGTGCTACTGGAGGAGGGTGGGGGGCACTTTGGGTAGGTGGGGCCTTCGTGCAGTACGCACAACCCTTGGCCAGTAGATCCCGCCCCTCGTGGAGCAGGCCGACCCGAGGCGAGACTCAAAGCGGAGCCGGCGTCCAACCATGACCACCGGGCCCCAGCGCAGACGGCGGGCAGGGGACGGTGGGGAAGGACCTGTGACGGAGGCGCCGGGCCGTGCCGCAAGAACCCCGGACTCACTCCTGCGCGGACTGGTGTCCACAGCGCTGACATTACCGAGTCTGCCGCCTAAGAACCCAGCGGAAATCGTTGGAATACTGCGGTTTCTCTCCGGTGTGCAGCGCCGGTACGGGGTTAATGTCAGTGCTGTGGACACCAGCGGCCCTCCAGACTTCTTCCCCTCGCCCCATCCTCGCCTCCAGGACCACCAGCCCGCCCAGAGTTCCCGCCCGAGCGAGAGTCTCAGAAGTCATGACACCCACATGCCTCAGAAGTGAGGAGACAGCACAGTACCCTGAACCCTCGACCGCGCGACATAAGGTACGACCGCGACGGCAGGGACGGCGTCGGCGCGTCTGCGGGTGACTTGAAGCCGACCCATTCGAGCGGCATGGGAAGAACTGCCCCATAATTCTGCCGCACAATTCGGATCCGCCCATCACAATGGGGGCCATGCCTCCCGTGACTTCTCCCGCCGACGCCGACCACGACGACACGGCGCCGACCGACCCCGCCGATGCGTCCACCGGTCAGGCCGCTGACACCGATGCACGGGACGCCGAACGAGGGGTCGCGGATATCGCGCAACGTCTTCCGCCCGTCCTGCCGGCACTGAGAACCGGGGCGCTGCTCAGCGTCATTGGCGCCGTCGCACTCTTCTTCGCCTGGGGAAGCGGCGTCCACGTCTTCGCCTTCGACGCCCGCAACGCCTGGTGGACACCCATATCCGGGATTCCGGCCTTCTGGGCGCTGCCCCTCCTTTTCCGCTTGCTACCCCACCGATCCCAGGATCCTGACCACGGCAAATCCATCGCCACCGCACATAGGGTGGTCACCACCCTGGCGATCAGCGGAATCGTGGTGTACGCATTCCGGCTCATATGGAAGGCTCTTTCAATATGGTCGTCCGTGCTATCCCGCACGGGAATCAACACCGTGGAACTCATCGTCATCGCGGCGGGAACGGCGGGTCTGGCCCTTCTGGCTGTCACCGACATTCTCATCCACACACTCTGGGCCACCGCACTATCACCGAATCCCCCACGAAGGAAAGGCTTGGCCCGCCTCCGGCGGTCCAGAAAGCCGGTTCGGCACCCCGAAGGCCCGCGACGTCGGACGCTCTCACGTGCCGCCCTGGTGCTGGCCCCCTCCCTCATCCTTGCCGGGGCGGCGGCCGTACCACTGAGCCAGCGCAGTAAGGCCATTCAGAAGCTGGCTGCACCATCGGTCGCCAAGAACCTTCCCACCTACCCCACCTCCCTAGCCGGCAAGCCGGCCTGGGTGAAGGACATCGACAACGTCCTGGACATTGTGGCGGGGGCCGCCGGCCCCGTCATCCACACAGCCGACGGCGTCATGGGCCTCAACCCCGCGGACGGCAGTGTCCTGTGGAGCTACGAACGCCCGAGTTCAACATACATTGAGATTTTCGGCAGCCTCCCTAACTTCTCAGGCATAGGAACCCATCGGACACTGGCGGTCAGCCCCGACCACCGCCACATCGCCTTTCGTATCGCCGGCCCCGGAAAATGGACGGATCTTCCATACACCAACCAGACAGCAGTGACGATCGTTTTGGACACCACCACCGGCCAGGTAACCAATGAACATCTCTCCGATGACGGTGTCCTTCAGATCACCGATTCTGCGATCATGGATAGGAACAAGATCTACACCATCGGCAGCGACGTCGAGAGGTGGGATTTCGACAAGCACGGTACCAGACCCTTTGGGAGAGGGGCGAACTATTCAGGGACGGCGGGACACTCAACCTTCATCGTCAATATCGACATTGACGTCGACGACAGCCACGGCAACAGTAGCCCACAGTACGGTCACCTATCCCTTGTTTCACAGGACAATCCAGATCAGATCCATACCTCTCCACCATCTGTGCTGACAACAGAATCCCCGAATGCAATCAGCATTGATGGCTGGACGGCTATCTATCGAGAAGGAGTCCCCACAAGCACCAACGGCTCCTTCCACCAGGGCTGGGAGATGCAAGCCGCCACCCTGGACTCCCTAGTCTCCGAAAAAGAATCTCAGCAGCAACGACATGACCTGGGGCGAGGTGTGGGCATCAACGACAACGCATCAATCACCACAGGAAAGATCATCACACTTCCAGCAACACCCTCATCGTCAGCGCAAGAGACCTTGACGGAACACTCTTTCCTCTTCTGGAAGGAACCCACGACGGTCTCAGCAGTCTTCGATCCCTCAACACAGAAGCTCCTACCCATGGACCAGCCCTCAGGCCTCATTCGAGCAATCGGTATATCACCAGAGACCTCACCCGACAGCCTCGAAGCAAGGGTGCGACTCGCCCCCATGAGTCACGGAGAGGAGGCCTCCTTCACTATTTCCACAGGAAGCATTTTCCACACACCAGGTTCATATGAATACAACCCCGGAATGAAGGATATCGCCATCCGAAGTTCTTCGAAGGTGTCCGCACTCCACACCCCAGGCGCCAACACCATCATCCTCAACCCCACCGCGCAACCCACATACGAGAACCGTTCCTATCGTCTCTACGGGATCGCGGAGGCCACAAAGAAATGAGATCCGCCAACGACAGTCTCTGCTCGCACGGCCAACACTCGAGCCTCCTTCTACGCATCATCGGTGCAATGACGTCACTCTCCCTTGGGCTGACATCCCTCGCAGCATGCGCACCCACCAGCAGAACCCCCTCCGAGTCTTCCACACCCACAGTTTCTTCACTCACTACAAGTGAAGCCAAGAACATCGAGTTAGGCGACCATTCCGAGCACTCCGACATCACCCCATTACCGACAAATAGTGGCCCGCTCAACATGTATGAAGCACCCCACGGCCAGACAACTTTAATCAAGCACAACACAGAGGGAGGCATGACATGGGCATCCACGATCAGACCTTCTGTTGCTGATATGATCTCGGGAGAGATCACAACACCCCAAAAGGCTGCTAAATTCCAGCTTTTCGAGTCGACATCCGGATACGCAGTCGTCAGTCCTGACGGACGTCACGCTTCGTTCCTCCTACGACCCGCAGACATGCGAGGTCCCCACGAGGCACGGGAGGAGAGGAAGGACTTCACTGTCGCAGACCAGCGCGCTTACGTCCTCGTTATCGAGACCGAGACCGGAAGGACCGTCCGCACTGAGGAGGTCAAGGGGCTGATTCTGGGCCAGGTCCTCACCAATGACACCCTGGCCGTGGAGACCTCTCAGAGCTACTACCCCGGCGGCAACGGGCACGGCACCATCACCACGTTCTCCCTGGACAAGCCAGCGACCAAGGCGGCCACGATCCCCACCGACAAGTGGCTCGTCGGAGCCACCCAGGACACCCTGCTGCTGGCACCGTCCAACATGAGCGAAGGGCATTACAGCGCTCAACCGCTGACCCGCCTGAGCGAGAGCGGCGACGTCGTCGGAACAGTTGCCGGAGTGACCGACGTCTATCGGGGCGGATGGGTCGGACGGGTCAAGGACGGCAACACGCCGCCCACGACGGACAACACCGATGACACACCTCTGGCCACCCCCACAGAACTGGTCCACCTCGACTCCGGCGTCACCACCGACGTCGCGGGACTCAAGGTGAAGGAGGTCGCGTTGCCGACTGCTGCAGGGCTCCTTGTCTCCCGGGAGACCAGCACCGGCGAGAGCCAGAACCGCGAGACCACCTCCACCCCACAGTTCTGGCTCAGCGCCGCCGACGACGGCCACCGCCATACCGAGGACCTCGAGCAGTTCTCCACCAAGTAGCGCCCAAGCCGGCCCGCAACGAAGGACTCTCACGCCATGCCACGCGCCACCGACGTCGACTACCCCATTGACGGCTCTCCCTCCGCTTCCGGCTACAGCGCCGACCAGGCCGATGCGGCCCTCAACCGGCGCAGACGCCGCCATCAGCGCATCATCACTGCCCTGACGTCGCTGCGTTTTGGCTGCTTCCTCGGCATGGTGGCCGCGGCCGCCCTCTGCGTCATCTGCGGCAGCGGGATCGCCAAGGTGCTGCTCAAGCTCCCCCTGCTGTCCTGGAAGGGGCTGGCGCTGACCGTGTTCCTGTGGGCGTGCGGGGTCGTCCTCTGGCCCGAGCCTCGCCATGACAGCCGCAGCACGCGCAACAGGGTCCTGACCGCGGCCCGCTCAGCGCTCATGCTCCTACCCGCCGTCCTGGTCCCGGCCGCTGCCGTGTACGCCGTCCTCCCGATCGTCAGTCTCTGGAGGTTCGTGTTCTCCACTTACGCGGTCAACCTCGGCGAGGCCCTGGCCTACATCATGGGGATCGCCGCCTTCGCCCTGCTGCTGTCCACAGACGTTCTTCTGCGGGCCTCACGTGCTCTGTTCGAGCCCTATGCCGACAAATCGCTGTACGAACCCAACCCGATCTCGGCGCGGATACACGACCTGCGCGATCAGCTGCGGCGACCGTGGCGATCCTCCCTCCGGGCTCTGGGGCCTCGCGCCCTGCTCGCCCTCGTTCCCGTCGTAGCGCTCGTCGCCTCCTTCGCCGTCCCCTACCGCGGCCACCCGACGGCGTCCAACCGGCCCACCATCACCCAGGCCACTGGCCCGTCGGTGAACGCCGACCAGCTGCCGGCATACCCCACCGGCTTCGCCTCGCAGGAGACGTGGACCAAGAACCTGGCGAGCGGACAGGACGTGATCGCAGGAGCCGCCGGCCCCATCATTCTCACCTCCGACGGAGTCACCGGGCTCGACCCCCGTGACGGCTCGAACCGCTGGAGCTACCAGCGCAAGGGCTCAACAGCGGGAAAAGTCATCCGCAGTCCCGACGGCCGCTACATGGCGTTGAGATTCGAAGATCCGGTCGTCTACACATCCTTGACCAACACTGACGGAGAGCTCGACTCCTCGACACCAAAGGCCACCGTCGTCCTGGACACCATCACCGGAGCCACGGTCTTCGACTGGCGCGGCGACAGTACCCTCCAGATGACCGACTCAGCGGTCCTCTACGGCACCACCGCCTACTCGCTGAAGGACCGGTCGAGCATGTGGGACCTTCGAAAGCTCACCGTTGACGGCGCCTCAGGTCCTCAGCCCGCCCAGGCCGCCTACTTCGGCGCGGCTGGTCACTCGGCCTTCGTCCTCAGTCTCCCCTCGAGGGACCGTGACGTCGTCGTATCGCAGAAGGATCCCACCACCACGCATGAGCTTCCTGACCTCACCCCCCGGTCATCCTCACCGACCACCGGCGGGTCCGACGTCGACGACAGCCCCGTCGTCATCGACGGCTGGGTGGTCATTGACAAGCCCGCCGGGAAACAGGTCAAGCCTGCATGGTCCGAGAAGGGCCTACCGGATAGAGAGGTCCAAGCAGTCAGTCTCGACGGTCTGGCCGGTGTCCCCGGAGCAGAAACTCGGGCCTACGACCTCGGCATGACCTCCAAGGTCAACTCGGTCACCTCCAAGAAATCGCAGACCCTCGTGACCCTCCCGCCCCTCCCAGCGGAGAAGCCAAAGGATGACGTGGACTTGGAGCTTCACCTGTGGGAGGCCTCCGGCACTGTCGGCTCCGTCTTCAACCCCCGGACCCTGGCAGTGACGACGGCGGCACAGACGCCGGGACTCGCCGCCGCCTCCGTCGGCATCACCCAGGCCGCCGTCGGTGAAGCCGTCGAGGGACGGATCACCGTCAAGCCCGCAGACGGGTCATCGGGCGTATCAATCCCTCTGGCACCGGGGACAACATTCGCTCCGCCGGGAGACAAGCTCTACAACCCTCACCTCAAGGATCTGGCACTGGCCAACGTGAGGCCGGAAGAGAATCTAGTGAGCGCCATCAGTACTCCCGGCGCCACCATCATCATGGTTCAGACAGGCACGCGGTATTCCGGCACCTCTCGCATCTACGCCGTGGGAGGAGAAGCCCGATGATGCGCCACACGACACACGCGACGAAGCCCGCCCCAATGCCCTCGATGCCCCGTCACCTCACCGGTTCGGCGGCGAACCGCGCCGCCCGCGCCCTAGTGGCAACGCTCCTGATCTCACTGCCACTGTCCAGCTGCGGCTCCTCGGCCCCGAAGCCTGCAGCGACCACGTCGGCGGCGGGAGTCTCCGTGACCCCGCTCAGTGCAGATCAGGTGGAGTCCGAACGGAAGCACTTCGACGTCATTGACGTTGGCGACCTGCCTACCCGCTATGGGACCGTCAGGGTGGACAACTCGCAGGTCTCATCCGGTGCCAGGTTGGAACGCGCAGGAGTCGTCACCAGCTACAAACCGGGTAGCACGGGGCACAAACCGGATGTCAAGGGCCTGCAGTGGGCAAGCCGCATCGAACCCGCGGTGTTCGATCACGAGTACGAGTCCAGCAGTGATGACTGGGCAACCACCCAGAAGAACACGTTCCGTCTTCTCGAACAGGAATCCTCCGGCGTGGGTGTCGTCAGTCCCGACGGGCAGCACATCTCGCTCATTCTCCAACCGCACCGGACGGCTCAGGACGACGACTTCTCGGCCCAGCGCACCTACGTCGTCGTCCTCAGCGCCGAGACGGGCACGCTCGAGGGCTCGGTGGAGGTCTCCGGGCTGATCCTGGGTCGGGTCCTCACTAACGACAGCCTGGCCATCCAGACCGCCCGGAACTACTACCCGGGAGCCGAGGGTCAGGGAGTCATCTCCGTCTACCCGCTGAGCAACCTTGCGGACAAGCCATCGACCATTTCCAGTGACCACTGGCTCATCGGCGCCTCCCGGGACTCACTCCTCCTGTCCCCGTACTCCCCCACCACCGGCAACGACCGGAGCACCCGGTTCCGCCCGTTCACGGTGACCCAGATGGGTACGGACGGCACAGTGCGCAGAACCATCACCGGTGTCAATCGGGTCTATCCCGGCGGATGGCTTCAACGCTTCAGCGATCCTGCCGCCGCGGCCGCACTCGCCACCGGCACCGCAGGGAAGGACGATGACCAGACGCGAGCAGCCTGGGACGCCCTGCCCACCCAGATCGTCGACCTGAACTCAGGAAGCACGCACGACCTCATGGGAGGAAGGACCGAATCGGTCGGCGTCCCCACCGGACCCGGCCTGCTCATCAGCCATGAGGGCGCCGACGGCAACGGCAGCCCCCAGCAGTTCTGGCTCAGCGCCGACGACGACGGGCACCCCCACACCGAGAACCTCGAGCAGTTCGCCAACAAGTAGCGGCACGGAAGACAGCACGATGACCGATCAACCCACGGGCGAGGACGCGGAGCCTCTCGCGGCTCGCACTCCCCTCGCCTCAGAGAATCCCTACTCCTCGCTATCAGCCCTTGCCCGCCGTCGGCGCCCCCGCACGCCCCAGGAGCGCCGTCAGGTCTGGTCGCGGCGGATCGAGCGCCTCTTCTGGGCGCTGAGGGTCAGCTCAGTGCTCACCGTCCTCGTGGCAGCCGGCCTCTACCTGGCATGGCGCGCTGATCTGACGATGCGGTGGGTGCTCCTCTACCTCGGCCTCGCACCGCTGGTCACGGCGCTCGTCCTGTGGGGGATCGGCATTCTCGCCTGGCAGGAGCCGGCCGAGTACTGGGTCGACTGGCAGCATCGGGCGAGGACCTGCCGGCGCATCATCAAGCGGCTCCTGCCCGTTGCCGGGGTGGCCGCCTGCGGCCTGCTCAGCGCCAGAGGCACGCTCGGCCTGTGGCACGGCATCTTCATGCCGCTGGACGCCAGCGCCGGCGAGCTGCTCGCCTTCGCGATGGCGGCCCTGGGGCTGGGCGCCTTCTTCACCTTCGACCTCCTCCAGCGCGTCACCCGCTCCTTCTTCCCCGAGCTCGCACAGGCCTCCTCGCTCCGTTCACGGCTGCGTGCCAGGTCCGCTCGTCTCTTTCTACCCGCCCACCTCCGCGGCACCGACTCCTGGAGCTCACGCATCGTTCTGGTGGTGATCCTCCTGGCCCCGGCCCTCGTGCTCAGCGCAAGCGCCTACCTCGCCCACAACTGGGACCGGTCCCGCCCGACCCCTGTGGCCGCCCCCGCCACCTTGCCCACCTACCCGACCTCCTTCCCGTCTCAGGCGACCTGGACCCACGACATCCCCTCCGCGCTGGACGTGACCGCAGGGGCCGCCGGGCCCCTCGTCCTCACCGATGACAGCCTCATCAGCCTGGAGCCCTCCACCGGGAAGATCCGCTGGGACTACCACCGCCAAGGCAAGAAGTTCACCCAGTACGGGGGACATGTCAACGGTGTCCTTGGTGAGCGTCCCTACCTCATCACCAGCCCGGACAGGCGTCACGTCGCCCTGACGCTCGGGGAGCGGGAGTTCCAGGGCAAGAGCTCCGACGGCGATTACGGTCTGGAGCCGGCCCTCACCATCGTCCTGGACACCGTGACCGGACGCGTGACCAACGAGCACTTCCACGACGGTAAGGCCGTCCAGCTCACCGACTCCGTGCTCCTGGCCGGCAGCACCGTCTACTCACTGGCTGACGACTCCGTCCTGTGGCGGCTGAGCGACGTCGACCTTGATCTCTCCGAGGAAGGCTCCCCGTACACAGGTACAGCGGGGCACGCCAGCCTCATTCTCGCGGAGAAAATCCCCGGTAGCACCAACGGGATCGGCCTTTTCACACTCGTCCCGGATACCAACCCCCGCGGTGTCGTCAGGGACGTTCCGGCCGCCTACGCCAATCGGGAGCTGCTCATCATCGAGGGCTGGACAGTCACCTACCCCGAGGCCACCCAGGATGAGTTCGACGATGTCGATTGGGACTACACGAAGGCCCACCGCTCCCAGGCCGTCTCCCTTGACGCCCTGGCGAAGGTGCCCGGCGCCGACACCCACACCTACGACCTGGGCCAGACCCTCGGCATCGCCCCGATGGCGTCCCACCTTTCCGGGAGACTGGCCGTCCTGCCGGAGACCGCACCCGACCCGGTCGAACCGAACGAGAGTCGCATCCCCGATGCCTGGAAGGACCGGTCCACCGTCGCCACCACCTTCAACCCCAGGACACGTGCTGTGCTGGCAGCCTCCCAGGACCCGGGGCTTGTCACCGCCGTCGGGGTCACCCGGGCCGACGACGGGCAGCGACGCATCAGCCTTCAGTCGGGAAACAAGTCGAAAGCCACCTCCATCCCCCTGGAGAAAGGCACAGTCTTCTTCGATCCACGAACAGGCGGTCCCAACGCCGGCCTTGACGACTTCTCCGTCAATACACCGGGAGGCAACGACGACATCAGCGCACTCAGCGCGCCGGGCGTCACCGTCGTCCTTCTGCGCCCCAGCTACGAGAGTCAGACCACCGGCACACGCATTCGTCTCTACGGACTGGCATGGTTGTGACAGCTTGGTTCGGCCCCGTTGTGACGGCCTGATCTGGCCCCGCGTGCGACTTGCCGGGGTGTTGACGGTCTGAACTGGCCCCACCCCTTCACGCTGGTCCCCATCACTGGGAACCAGTCGCGAGGGCAAGGGAGCCAAGATGGGATCACGAGTGCAGCTGTACGCCGACATCCGCCACGACGCGCGAGTCGATGGCCTGTCCATCCGCGAGCTCGCCCGCAAACACGGAGTCCACCGCCGCACCGTCCGCCAGGCACTCGCCGCAGCCGAACCCCCACCCCGCAAGAAACCGGTCCGCACAGCACCGCGCCTGGACCCGTACAAGCCGGCGATCGACGAGATGCTCACCTATGACCTGACCGCGCCGCGCAAGCAGCGCCATACCGCGACCAGGATCTTGGCCCGGCTGCGCGACGAGCACGGCGCCACCGACCTGTCCTACTCCACGGTGCGGGACTACGTCCGGGTCAGGCGCGCGCAGATCGATCTGGAGGCCGGGCGCCGGGTGGAGGCGATGATGCCGCAGGACCACGCCCCCGGCGCGGAGGCCGAGGTCGACTTCGGCGAGGTCTACGTCATCCTGGACGGCGTCAAGACCAAGTGCCACATGTTCGTCTACCGCCTGTCCCACTCCGGCAAGGCCATCCACCGCGTCTACCCGACCGGCGGACAGGAGGCCTTCCTCGAAGGACACATCGAGGCCTTCCACGCCCTGGGCGGCATCCCCACCCGCCACATCCGCTACGACAACCTCACCTCCGCCGTCGTCCAGGTCATCCACGGCGGCGACCGGCTACGCGACGAGAACGAACGCTGGGTGCTGTTCCGCTCCCACTACGGCTTCGACGCGTTCTACTGCCAGCCCGGCATCGACGGCGCCCACGAGAAAGGCGGCGTCGAGGGCGAGGTCGGATGGTTCCGCCGCAACCACCTCACCCCCATGCCCGAAGTCGCCACCCTGGACGAACTCAACGACAAGATCCGCGCCTGGGAGCACGACGACAACACCCGCCGCATCACCGGCCACGCCAACACGATCGGGCAGGACCACCACGCCGAGCTGCCCCACCTGGCACCGTTGCCGGCCGACGACTTCGACCCCGGCCTGATCCTCCACCCCCGCGTCGACCGCTCCGCCCTGATCACCGTCCGCATGGTCAAGTACTCCGTCCCCGCGCACCTCATCGGCCAACGCGTCCGCGTGTCCCTGCGGGCCTCGTGCGTGGTCGTGTTCGAGGGCCGCACCGTCCTCGCCACCCACCCTCGCCTCGGCACCCGTGGCGTGACCCGGGTCGAGCTGGACCACTACCTCGAAGTGCTGCGGCACAAGCCCGGCGCGTTCCCCGGCTCCACCGCCCTC
>ERZ773087.2103-NODE-2103-length-11033-cov-4.366551_pt1 | contig 11033 bp, 9 predicted proteins | sample MGYA00511375_ERZ773087 | MGnify/ENA primary metagenome ERZ773087 (study PRJEB29015, sample SAMEA2737995) | human oral metagenome | biome: human oral; feature: human-associated habitat; material: dental | place: China | collected 2063 ...
CCGAAGCTGGTTATGCGCCAGAATTGGCTTACTTTGAAGTGCTGCACGAAATGAAACTGATTGTAGACTTGATCTATGAAGGTGGCTTCAAGAAGATGCGCCAATCTATCTCAAATACAGCTGAATATGGTGACTATGTATCTGGTCCGCGCGTGATTACTGAGCAAGTCAAAGAAAACATGAAGGCGGTCTTGGCTGATATCCAAAACGGTAAATTTGCGAACGACTTTGTTGACGACTATAAAGCTGGCCGTCCGAAACTCACTGCTTACCGTGAGCAAGCTGCTAATCTGGAGATTGAAAAAGTCGGTGCAGAATTGCGTAAAGCAATGCCATTCGTTGGTAAAAACGACGACGATGCCTTCAAGATTTATAATTAAGATAAAGAGCAGATAAGACATTAGGGGTTGGAATGCGAATTCCCAGCCCCTTGTTTTGCTTGATAGAGAATAAACTGAAAAAACAGGGAAGGAAGAAACATGCTCAGAGCAAAAGATATCACGCATGCTCATAAAGTGTTAAAAGATGTGGTTGTCAATACACCGCTTGACTACGATCACTATTTGTCAGAGAAGTACCAGGCTAAAATTTACCTGAAGAAAGAAAATATGCAGCGGGTACGCTCTTTTAAACTCCGCGGGGCTTATTATGCCATTTCTCAACTTAATGAAGAGGAACGTCAGCGTGGGGTTGTCTGTGCTTCTGCGGGAAATCACGCCCAAGGAGTGGCCTATACTTGTAAGGAAATGAAAATTCCAGCAACCATTTTTATGCCCATCACGACCCCTCAGCAGAAGATTGGTCAGGTTCGCTTCTTTGGCGGTGAATTTGTGGAAATTAAATTGGTTGGAGATACCTTTGATGCTTCGGCCAAGGCAGCGCTTGATTATACTAAGACTGAAAACCGCACCTTTATCGATCCTTTTGATAATGAAGATGTCCAAGCTGGTCAAGGGACTGTAGCCTATGAAATCTTAGATGAGGCCAAGAGAGAAGCTATTACTTTTGATGCAGTTTTGGTGCCAGTTGGAGGCGGTGGCCTGATATCAGGAGTCTCGACCTATATCAAAGAAAGTCAGCCAACTATTGAAGTCATTGGTGTAGAAGCCAACGGTGCCCGCAGTATGAAAGCAGCTTTTGAAGCAGGTGGTCCAGTCAAGCTTAAAGAAATTGATAAATTTGCGGACGGTATCGCAGTCCAGAAAGTCGGTGCATCAACCTATGAGGTCACACAAAAGAATGTTCAAAATCTTATCGGTGTAGACGAAGGGCTTATTTCAGAGACCATCATTGACCTATACTCTAAGCAAGGGATTGTCGCAGAGCCAGCTGGTGCTGCCAGTGTCGCAGCTTTGGAAGTCCTGAGCGAGTTTATCAAGGGGAAGACTATCTGCTGCATTATCTCAGGTGGGAATAATGACATCAACCGCATGCCAGAGATGGAAGAGCGAGCGCTTATTTATGATGGTATCAAGCACTATTTCGTGGTTAACTTCCCGCAGCGTCCTGGTGCCCTGCGTGAGTTTGTGAATGATATTTTAGGGCCTAATGACGACATCACTCGTTTTGAATATATCAAACGGGCCAGCAAGGGAACGGGTCCGGTCCTGATTGGTATTGCCCTGGCAGATAAGCATGATTATGCTTCTTTGATTAACCGTGTTGAGCAGTTCGATCCCTCCTTTATCAATCTGAACGGAAATGAAACACTCTACAATATGCTTGTCTAATTGTAAATATATTTTAGCCTAATTTGTATGCTTTCGTTTGAAACTGCAAATTAAATATGTTAGAATATACTATAGTGAATCAAGGAGGCTTGAACATGTTTTTTATTCCATTTTTCTTTATCATATTGATCATAATCTTTGTATTCTTGATGCTTAGTGCAGTCTATGTGGTTCGTCAGCAATCTGTTGCAATCATTGAGCGTTTTGGACGCTATCATAAAACCAGCAGCAGCGGTATCAACTTCCGCCTTCCTTTAGGGATTGATAAGATAGCAGCTCGTGTTCAGCTGCGTTTGCTGCAGAGCGAGATTGTCGTTGAGACCAAGACACAAGATAATGTTTTTGTAACTATGAATGTTGCGACCCAGTATCGTGTAAATGAGAACAACGTTATTGATGCGTACTACAAGCTTATGAGACCGGAAGCGCAGATTAAGTCCTATATTGAAGACGCTCTTCGCTCCTCTGTTCCAAAGCTGACCTTGGACGAGCTCTTTGAAAAAAAGGACGAAATTGCCCTAGAAGTTCAAAAGCAAGTGGCAGAAGAAATGTCGACCTATGGTTATATCATTGTCAAAACTCTGATTACCAAGGTTGAGCCTGATGCTGAAGTTAAACAGTCTATGAACGAAATCAATGCGGCGCAACGGAAGCGTGTGGCTGCTCAGGAATTGGCAGAGGCCGACAAGATTAAGATTGTGACAGCTGCCTCTGCAGAAGCTGAGAAAGACCGCTTGCATGGTGTTGGTATTGCCGAGCAGCGGAAGGCCATTGTGGATGGTTTGGCAGACTCCATCAAGGAATTGAAGGGTGCCAATATTGAGTTGACAGAAGAGCAGATTATGTCTATTCTTTTGACCAACCAGTACCTGGATACGCTGAATAATTTTGCAGATAGTTCGGGTAATAATACCATCTTCCTTCCGGCAAATCCAGAAGGAGTCGAAAGTATTCGGACTCAGATACTTTCAGCTCTCAAAGCAAAGTAAAGAAAATTCAGAATTATTTAATTTGTTCGAATTTGGTTTGTTTAAGTTGACAAACTGTATAAAAACAATTATAGTAGTTGATGTAGCTAGAATAGAGAGGAGTAAGAAATGGCTAAATCTAATTTCGAGAAAGTAGAATCTGTTGTTAGTTGGGTACGTGATAAGAAGATCACCGGTTACCGTATTAGTAAAGAAACAAATGCACGTGAAATGTCTATCATTGCTCTTGCTCAAGGACGTGCAAAAGTGAAAAATATCTCTTTTGAAACAGCTCTTGGCTTGATTGATTTCTACGACAAAAACCATGAAAAATTTGAAGACTAAACTTCAAAATCGTGCAACTGATATTGCTCATTAAATCAAAAAAGGAATCTGGACTTAGTTCCAGATTCCTTTTTGCTTTTGAAAATAGAAGTAATTTAGCTGAGGAAGCGTTGCAGGAATTCTTTGGTTCTTTCTTCTTTGGGATTGGTGAAGATATCCTGCGGATTGCCAGCTTCAGCGATAACGCCCTTATCCATAAAGATGACACGGCTGGAGACATCACGAGCAAATTCCATTTCGTGGGTCACGACAATCATTGTCAGCCCTTCCTGAGCCAGTTCTTTCATGATTTTCAGAACTTCACCAACCATTTCAGGGTCGAGGGCTGAAGTCGGCTCATCAAAGAGGATGGCATCAGGATTCATAGAGAGGGCGCGGGCAATAGCAACGCGTTGCTTCTGACCGCCTGAGAGTTGCTTAGGCTTGGCCTGCCAGTATTGCTCACCCATTCCAACCTTATTGAGGTTTTCTTTGGCAATTTTTTCAGCTTCTGTTCGGTCTTTTTTCAGGACGGTTGTCTGAGCGACGATGGTATTTTCCAGGACATTAAGATTTTCAAAGAGATTGAAAGACTGAAAGACCATGCCTAGCTTTTCACGGTAATGGGTCAAGTCGTAATTCTCGTCCAGGACATTCTTGCCGCGATAGAAAATCTGTCCGCCAGTTGGCGTTTCCAGAAGGTTAATGGATCGCAGGAAGGTTGACTTTCCGCTGCCAGAGCTGCCGATGATGGAAATTACTTCTCCTTGATGAACTGTGAGGGAGATGTCCTTGAGGACTTCGTTTTCACCGTAGGACTTTTTGAGGTTTTTAATTTCTAAAATGGTTTCTGTCATGATTTCACTTCTCCTGTCTGCATTTGATTGGCACCTGTCGTGTAGTTGTCTGTGTCGAAGCGTTTTTCAACATAGCGCAGGATGCGTGTCACGCTGAATGTCAGGACAAAGTAGATTACAGCGATGATGGTAAAGGTTTGGAAATATTGGTAGGTCTGGGTAGCGATGGTATTTCCGGAGAAATAAAGCTCAACTACTGAGATAACGTTCAACACGGATGTATCCTTGATGTTGATGACAAATTCGTTACCGGTTGCGGGCAGAATATTGCGGATGACCTGAGGCAGAACAATCTTGCGCATGGTCTGACCATGTGTCATACCCAGTGCCGTTGCGGCCTCGAATTGCCCCTTATCAACGGCAAAGATACCACCGCGGACAATCTCGCTCATATAAGCTCCAGTATTGATGGAGACGATGAAAATAGCTGCGATAGTCCGGTCAATAGAAATTCCGAAAGCTTGAGCTGTTCCGTAGTAGATAACCATGGACTGAACAATCATGGGAGTTCCACGGAAAATCTCAATATAGACATTTAAGAACCAGCCGAAGATTTTTTGCAGTGATGCTAGGAATTTATTCTTAGAAGCTGGCGCTGTCCGATAAACACCAATCAGCAGTCCGATAATAAGACCTGCAATAGTCCCTGTAATCGAAATGAGTAGAGTCAAACCAGCTCCGCGTAGGAATTGAGGCCAGTTTTCAGCCAGAATCTTAGTAACTTGACTGAAGAATGATTCGCTAGCTGCTTCACTATCCGTATCAACAGGCTGTTTCTGAATCATCTCATCCATCAGCTTGACTTGGTCATTGGTAGTAATCTTAGCAATAGCTGTATTAGCTTGTTCGATACGGTCGTCATCCTTGCGCATCCCAATAGCAATGGAAGCATCTTCTTCGCCGACTTCAAAGCCTTTTTCAAACTGAATCATTTTGAAGTTGGAGTTGGCAGTCTCAGCAGTCAAGGCTTCTGGCCGCTCAGAGATATAGCCATCAATAACTCCAGATTCCAAGGCTTGACGCATCTGAGCAAAATCACCCATAGCTGTTTCTTTTTTGGCGCCAGGCAGCTGGCCAATGAGATTGTAGAGGTAAACTCCTTGCTGGGAAGTAATTTTAGCGTCTTTGAAGTCTTCTAGAGTCTTAGCGGATGCATATTTTCCATCTTTACGAACTAGGAGAACTGGTTCGCTGGTGTAGTAACTGTTGGAAAAGGCGATTTCCTTTTTCCGCTCGGCAGTTGGGCTCATACCCGCAATAATCATGTCAATTTTGCCAGAAGTCAGAGCAGGAATTAAGCCATTCCAAGAAGTCTTGACAACCAGAGGTTCCTTGCCCATCTCTTGTGCAATTTTTTTGGCAATCTGCACATCGTATCCGTTGGCATATTGGTTGGTTCCTTCGATTTTTACGGCATCGTTGGAATCATCATCCTGAGTCCAGTTGAAGGGAGCGTAGGCTGCTTCCATACCGATTCTCAGGTAGTCATCGGCCTGAATAACACGGACCGTTCCTAAGGTGACCAGGAGGGCTGTAAATAGAGTGAGTAATAATTTCTTCATGGGTTTCTCCTGCTTATCTAATAATAGTTCTTCCTATTCTATCGAAAATTGCTGTTCTTTTCAATCCTAGTAAGCCCTTACTTGATAAAAATGATATAATAGAGCAAAGTATCTGTAAAGAGAGGTTGAATATGAAGCGATATTTTTATCTTCTGTTAGTTTTATTTTCCTGTCTTTGTTTTGGTCAGGTTGTCTCAGCTGTTGACTATGATATTGAATCCTATCAAGGCGATCTGGCCTTGCGTGAGGACAATACAGCTACCTACACAGAGAAAGTGACCTACAAGTTTAATGACGACTATAATGGTCAGATTGTTTCGCTGGGCTCTGCTGGAAAGATGCCCAATGGCTTTGCCATTGATGGGAATCCGACGGTCTCGATTATGACAAATGGTGAAACTGATGAGGACTTTAGGCCAGAAATCAAAGACTTAGGCGACGGTTATGAAGTCAAAGTCTATAATTCAGGAAACGATGGTGACAGAGTTGTTGTCACTGTGACCTGGCAGTTGAGAAATCTCCTTTTTCTTTACAGGGATATTGCTGAGCTCAACTGGACTCCTATCAGCGACTGGGACCAGGGGATAGGGGAGGTCGTTTTGACGGTTTCTGGCTTGAGCAATCCAGATAAGAGCGAACTCTTTGCTCATAGTGGCTACTTTGGTGCCCAGCCTTTCGTGGATAAGGATGGTACTGACTATCTGGTCAAAATCAATGGAATTGGCTCGGGCGATAATGTCGAGCTCCACGGCTATTGGGATCGACAAGCGGTTTCTCTTGTGTCCCAGAATGAAGACGAGAGCGACTACTTGCCAACCTTTAAAGCTCAAGAAGAAAAGATTGCCCGCAGGACGGTCCTTTACCGGCAACTGGGAGAGATTTATATGCCCTTGCTGCTCCTATGTGCCATCCTTATAGCGGCTATTCTTTATTTTGTCTTTGCCCAGAAAATCAAGCCTAAGCAGTCTTATCCCAAGAATGCCCGTCTATATGAGGCTCCTCAGGACTTGGCTCCTCTTGTCTTAGCGGAAAATATTTACGCGGTAGACATGGAGGATGTCAACCCAACTAGGGGCGGCAAGGCGGTGCTGAACTTTGAAAACATGGTCCAGGCGACTTTGTTAGACTTGCTGGATAGGGGCAATCTCCTCCTGCAGGGAGATGCTGAAAATCCTGTTCTGCAAATAGCGACTTATGATGGGCTAGCGGACTTTGAGAGACGTTTTCTGGGCATGGCTTTTAACAAGCAATCCCAAGCCAGAGTGAAAGATCTCTTTTCAGCCTATCAAATTTCAGAAGATATTTATAAGCACAAGTCTTCTGCGGATGAGTCCTATATCCGTAACATCGGTAGCAATATTAAGTCCTTGTTTACTAACAGTTTGCGCTCCTTATCTAAAGAAGTGCGATCTGAAGGCAAGCGTTTAGGTCTCTTTGGTCACTACCGGCCTCTTAAAGTTCAGGAAAAGAGATTGCTGATTACTGCCATTGTTCTAGCTAGTGCTGTTTTGTTGTTCTCTCTTGGAGTTTGGTTTGTCTATATGGCAGCTTTTGAAAGTCTTATCTGGATATATATTCCTTTAGCACTGGTGGGACTTGTTATGATTTGCATTTTTGCTAGTAAGGCGCAGCTTTATTGGCGAGATGGCGTCCTGAATGATGAAGGCGCGCATGATTACTATCTGTGGAGAAGTTTTTCAAATATGCTACGAGATATTGCCCATCTGGACAAGACGGAAATTGAAGGCATTATCCTCTGGAACCGTCTCTTGGTCTATGCAACCCTCTTTGGCTATGCAGATCGTGTCAGCCGTGTCATGGCTCTGCGCCAGATTCACTTGGAAAATCCATCTATGGACAGCTATGTTCAGGCTAACCTGCATTATGCCTTCTATAGCAGTATGCACAGCTTCTCAAACTATGGTCATGTAGCCACCACAGCCAGCAATTTCTCTGTCTCATCTGGCGGTAGTTCAGGTGGTGGGTTCTCTGGCGGCGGAGGCGGCGGAGGCGGTGGAGCTTTCTAATAGTCAAGCCCTCGCCTATCCGGAAAAGTCTTAGTACTGGCTTTTCCTAGCCTTTAAATTGTGATATAATAAAATCTAATACTCTTTGGGAATTTATATATGACTTTCCTTGAGTAAACCCTTGTTTCAGGAGTATTTTATGTTTATCATTGAAATTTTCATCTCTATTATTTACGGTATCATCGAAGGAATCACAGAATGGCTGCCGATTTCCAGTACAGGTCACCTGATTTTGATTCAAGATTTTATCCAGTATAAAAATCAAAGTCCAGCCTTTATGGAAATGTTTAATGTCGTTATCCAGCTGGGAGCAATTTTGGCGGTTGTCGTCATCTATTTTGACAAGCTCAATCCTTTTAAATCAGGCAAGTCAGCACGTCAGGTTCAAAAGACTTGGCAGCTTTGGGCCAAGGTGGTCGTGGCAGCCTTGCCGGCTGCTGTTATCGGCTTATTTTTGGATGATTGGTTTGAAGCGCACTTCTACAATCTAGTCTCTGTATCAGTGATGCTGATTGTCTATGGCGCTGCCTTTATCTATCTGGAAAGGCGCGAGCATGAGGAGCCTGCTGTGACGGATTTAGCCTATTTGCCTTACAAGACTGCCTTGCAGATTGGTCTCTTTCAGGTTCTAGCTCTCTTTCCTGGGACTAGCCGTTCTGGTGCCACCATTGTCGGTGGTCTCCTGAATGGTGTCAGTCGTTCTGTCGTGACAGAGTTCACTTTCTATCTGGGGATTCCCATTATGTTTGGCGCTAGTGGCTGGAAAATTCTCAAGTTTATCAAGAATGGGAACAGTCTGGGATTTGGGCAAATCTTCTTGCTCTTAGTTGCCATGGGGGTTGCCTTCGGTGTTAGTCTAGTCGTGATTCGTTTCCTGACAGACTACGTCAAAAAGCATGACTTTACAATTTTTGGGAAATATCGGATTGGTCTGGGCGGTGTGCTTCTGGTTTATGCTGCAATCAAAGCCTTGATGGGTTAAAAAGGTAATTTTAATGTTTCCCTGACTCTTTCTCATGTAATGAAATAATAAGCTCTCGGAATTTTCTGAGAGTTTTTTCTTGCAAATTCCATTTTCAAAGCGTTACTAGCTATTTTTTGAAATACGGGGGATTTTTTAGTATAATAGTAGGACTAGAAGTGTATGAGGTAGAGATATGGAAATGAAACAGATTAGTGATTCGACCATAAAAATCACGATTCAGCTGGAAGATTTGGAAGAGCGCGGCATGGAAATGGCTGATTTCTTGGTTCCCCAAGAAAAGACGGAAGAGTTTTTCTATACCATCTTAGATGAGTTGGAAATGCCAGATAATTTTTTGGACAGCGGTATGCTGAGTTTCCGCGTGACGCCTAAGCCGGATAAGGTGGATGTGTTTGTTACCAAGTCTAAATTGGATAAGAATCTGAGTTTTGAGGATTTGGCAGATCTGCCAGACATGGATGAGCTGTCTCATATGTCTCCAGATGAATTCCTCAAGACATTGGAAAAGAGCATTTTTGAAAAGAGTAAGGAAGACATAGAAGCAGTCCAATCTTTGGAAACAGCCGAAGCAGAGGAAAGGGAGCAGCTTTCTCAGGAGGCGGATGATGAGCGGTCGGCGGAAAATGCAGAGCGCTATATTTACTATATCCTGCGTTTTGAAGATATTAAGGCTGCTGCGGCCTTTGCTCAGACGGTGGACTATAAGATTGACTTATCAGAACTTTATAAGTATGATTCGGCTTATTATTTGACGATTTTAGTAGATGTTGAAGGTTTTCCAGAGCGCTATCCAGCTTGGCTCTTGGCCAAAATGCGTGAATTCGCAGATGATTCAGATATCACTCGGGCAGTGCTGCAGGAGCATGGTCATCTGCTTTTGGTGACAGATGCCGTCTCCGGCCTGCAGAAGGTTGAATGCCTATGATTACTTTTCCTTTAAAGTTTATCTTGGTATTGCTGGGAACTTTTTTTATCGGGGTGATTCTGACACCCTTGGTTCGGCTCTTAGCCTTTAAGATTGGTGCGGTAGATTATCCCAATGCTCGCCGCATCAATAAAAAGCCCATGCCTAGTAGTGGCGGGTTGGCGATTGTAGCGGCCTTTTCTATCTCTACTCTGCTCTTGATGCCACAAATTGTTGCTGTAGATTTTTTTGGACAGACCTATTTTGATTATGTTTGGCCGGTTGTACTAGGTGGCTTGATTATTGCCTTTACAGGGCTGGTCGATGATATCAAAGAACTATCACCCCTGCTGAAAATGGGTGGAATTGTTCTAGCAGCCAGTCTAATCTGGTGGCTGACAGATTTCCGATTGGATGATTTCAAGATTCCTTTTGGCGGACCTTTCCTGCATTTTGAGCCTTGGCTGTCCTATATTTTGACAGTGGTGTGGATTATTTCTATCACTAATGCGGTTAATTTGATTGACGGGCTGGATGGTCTGGTGAGTGGGGTGTCCATCATCTCCTTGGTGACGATGGGGATTGTTTCTTACTTCTTTTTGCCCCAGCATAATCTCTTTTTGACCTTGACTATTTTCGTCTTGGTCTTGTCAATTGCAGGTTTTTTCCCTTACAATTACCACCCAGCTATTATCTATCTTGGTGATACGGGAGCCCTTTTCATCGGCTTTATGATTGCTGTTCTGTCCTTGCAAGGATTGAAAAATGCGACGGCTGTTGCGGTGGTGACTCCTATGATTATCCTAGGGGTGCCGATTACGGATACTTTTCTGGCGATTATCCGCCGTACTCTGTCTGGTCAGAAATTCTACACACCTGACAAGCACCATCTCCACCATAGGCTCTTGTCTTTGGGATTGACTCACCGAGGAACAGTGCTAGTTATCTACGGGATTTCGCTGGTCTTTGCCATGATTTCTCTCTTGTTGAATGTTTCCAGTCGAATTGGTGGTGTGCTCTTGATGATCGGCTTACTTCTGGGTGTTGAGCTCTTTGCTGAGCTGGTCGGAGTTTTGGGACCCAATCGTACTCCTTTGCTCAATATTCTCCGCTTTGTTGGGAACTCCTCCTACCGAGAGGAAGTTCGGCAGAAATGGCGTCAAAAGCGGAATAAATAAGAATAGCTCTAAACAAAATAAAAGCCTTTTGGGCTTTTTTTTGGTATACTAAAGTGTGTAAATCAGCTAAGCAAAGAAAGGAAAAAGAAATGTCTGTCTTAGAAATTAAAGATCTTCATGTTGAAATCGAAGGGAAAAAAATTCTCAAAGGGGTGAATCTCACTCTGAAAACGGGAGAGGTTGCAGCTATTATGGGCCCAAATGGAACAGGGAAGTCCACCTTGTCCGCAGCTATCATGGGCAATCCTAACTACGAAGTGACTCAAGGAGAGGTGCTTTTTGATGGGGTCAATATCTTGGAGTTGGAAGTAGACGAGCGTGCTCGCATGGGCCTCTTCCTTGCTATGCAATACCCTAGTGAAATTCCTGGTATTACTAATGCCGAATTCTTGAGAGCAGCTATGAATGCTGGCAAGGAAGACGAGGAAAAAATCTCTGTCCGTGACTTTATCATGAAGCTGGATGAAAAGATGGAACTGCTCAACATGAAAGAAGAAA
>ERZ773087.2107-NODE-2107-length-11003-cov-3.347643_pt1 | contig 11003 bp, 12 predicted proteins | sample MGYA00511375_ERZ773087 | MGnify/ENA primary metagenome ERZ773087 (study PRJEB29015, sample SAMEA2737995) | human oral metagenome | biome: human oral; feature: human-associated habitat; material: dental | place: China | collected 2063 ...
TGCCTCGGCGGCCTGGGCCTTGAGCTCAAGAACGTCTATCTCGTCTAGGGACTCGTCCATAGCGGGCGCCCGCGCGTGACTCGCGTCCGTCCCAGCCAGCGGCCAGGCCTGCGATAACGTGCGCTCGCCAAAGAGGCCGAAGCTCGCCCTTGGTGTCATCCTGAAGACCTCACACCCAGGGTCTTTTGCCAAGACGGTGCTGCCCTTGCGCCTACCGGGACCCATGCACTCCAGACGCGTGCGCAGAAAGCCCGTGCGCTCCTGACAGAAGACACAGTTCTCGCAGACGCGCTCCCATCTCCCCACGCCAGCCCCCTCCGTCTGCGCGAACCTTCTGCGGCGGCAGAATAGCCCTCCGACGATTGTCTTCTGCCTCACGTCCCGGACTACTCCAGCGAGACTGTCGTCACCTTACCCGCATCGTCTGTCACAAGCAGGCTCGACCCCTTGAGCTCCGCCTTGGCGATGGAGCCAGAACCACCCACAGGGTTTCCATCCTCGTCAACCACCGGCGATGATCCGCTGCCAACCGTATAGGCGAGCACGTCCCACCTGCCCTCGAGACTCTCGGGAATGATGATCGTGCCATTATAGAGGACGAGTTGCGCAGGCTTACCAGGGATCTGCATGTATGCGTCACCGGAAGCTGAGTTCTCCCTACGGCCGACCAGCGCATACGTACCGTCATCCTGCTTTGATATCGAGAAGACCGTCCCTTGGTAGGTGACGCTCCCCTCCGCCGAGGTCTGGGTCTGCTGCGGTGGTTGACCCACCTGCTCACTCACCTTGTTAGCCGACTCGATGCAGCCGCGCAACAGCACAAAGCTGATGCCCAAGACGATGAGCGCGGCCACGACGATGAACCAGCGCTCCTTAAGCTGGTCTACAAGCGTGTGCGGGTCAGGTTCCTTTGCGTGCGACCTGCTGGCCACCCGCGGACGTCGTGCCCCCCGCAGGCGCATCTCGGCACCAAGCCCCGTGCGCGACCAGCTCGCAGTGGAATCAGGCGAGATCTTGCCAATGTTATCCCTGGTCTCGACCGTGGCACCCTGGCTCGCATCGATGCGGGCGAAGGCTCCCGTCTGAGCTGGGTCGACACCAATAGGCCTCGGTGCCTCCTGCTCGTCGAGGGGACCCACGACCGGCAGGCTCGAGGCAAGGCGAGACCGACTGCCTCTGCCTCTACCCCTGCGTTGAGCGCGGTGAGGCGTGCCGATGGGCCTTAGTGATCCCTGCCCCTCGTGGGAGCCAACAGACGGCAGGCGCGAGGCGAGTGGCGACTGGCCGCTCGACGAGCTTCTCGTGGAGCCTGTGGCATGCGAGTGAGGCGTTGATCCACCAGAGACCGCGCGCCTTCCCTGGGGGACTGCAGATCCCCGTGGAGACACTGGGTTATTGTCCTGGGCCATGTCAGACCTCCTCACCTGATAGTACCGGCCAGCCGCATCGGCAGGCACTCGCTCCGCTCTTTCCCACTCTCTATATAATACGGCGTTCCTCTATGGCGCGTCCAAGCGTCACCTCATCGGCGTACTCAAGGTCTCCGCCAACGGGCAGGCCACTCGCGAGTCGCGAGACCCTGACGCCTAGGGGCGCTATAGTGCGCGCAAGGTAGGCGGCCGTAGTCTCTCCCTCGACGTCCGGGTTGGTGGCGAGGATGACCTCCCGCACCGTACCATCAGCCAAACGCGAGATCAGCTCACGCACGTGCAGCTGGTCTGGCCCCACCTTGTCCATGGGCGAGATGACGCCACCAAGCACATGGTATAGGCCATGATAGCTTTCGCTGCGCTCAATCGCCGAGACATCACGCGGCTCCGACACGACGCAGAGGCAACCCCGGTCGCGAGAGGAGTCTGCACAGATGTCACAGGTCTTGCGCACCGCATACGAAAAACAGACCGGACAGAAGTGAACCTCCTGCTTGACCCGTGTGATGGCAGCCGAAAGACGACGCGCGGCCTCTGCGTCAGACTCAAGGATCCAGTATGCGATGCGCTGTGCAGACTTGGGACCGATCCCCGGTAGCCTGCCAAGCTCATCGAGCAGACGCTGCAGCGCACGTCCGTCGCTCGGGTTGGGCTCCGCAGGCTGCATGACCCGTAGCGACTCTGCGGCCTGTGGCGGCTTGCCCATCTGCACAGGTGTTCCCATCCCTAGAGCACCTTAGAACAGCCCCGGGATATTCATGCCACCCGTGACGGCTCCGAGCTGCTGATTGGCGGCTTCCTGCGCACTCGAGAGACACTCGTTGACTGCCGCGACGATCGTGTCCTGAATAATCTCGATGTCCTCGGGATCGAGCGCGTCGGGATCGATGGTGATCGAGGTGATCTGCATGTCGGCCGTACCGATCACCTTGACCATGCCACCGCCGGCAGAGGCAGAGACCTCGATGTCCGAAAGCCTATCCTGGGCGTCGGCGAGCTGCTTTTGCATCTTCTGCGCCTGCCTCATCATCTGCTGCATGTCCATGGTAATCCTCCTTATGCCCACCCGCGCAGACGGACGCAGGGGGAATGTCCTCATTGAGAAGAAAGCTTACCTCATCTTGCGGACATTACGGCAGGGGCCTCGACTCAATTTTGCTCTACGGCACTGTCCTGCAGCTTCTCCACACTCGCCTCCACGCCGTCACCAAAGACCTCGGTGAGCATCGCAAGAAGCTCATTCATATCCTGAGGCATGCCATCGGCGCGCTTGGGGACAGACTTGGACCCTTTGGGTTTGGACCGAAGCTTGGGATCGGTCTTTGATTTGGGCTTAGGATCGGGCTTGGGCTTTTGTTTGGGCTCGGTCTTTGCTGTGGTCTTAGCCTTGGGTTTGGGATCGGGCTTGGGTTTGGACTCGGCAGTGTTTGCCGCCTCCGCCTCAAAGACAACGGCGGTCCTAGGCTCAACTTGCTGAGACGTCTGGTGCACAGGCCCAGGGACGGCTCGTGAGGCCACCTGAGGCTCTGCGGCCAGGGAAGCTTCGCCGACAGGAGCCATTGGCTCGTCCTCGTACGCGGATGGCTCGTCCCAGGGCATGTCGTAGTAACTCTCCAGGGGAACTTCCTCAATGGGCGGCTCTGTCTGGGGAGCTGTCGCAGGTGCCGCCGCGTGCGACACGGCGGGCCGCGGGGCAGGCGCAGGTCCTCGCTGCGGGATGACGGAAGACACGGCCTGAGGAGCCGCTTGCCCCTGTGATGCGGACAAAGGCTGCGGCGTCACCATCGTACTGCGGGCTGGAGTAGGTGCAGGCGCCTTGGCCCGAGAGCGAGCAATGTCAGCCCCGACGAGGCTCGACTCCGCATAGACCAGCGCCCTCTCGCCAAAGGCCTGGCGCACCGCCGCCTCCACGGTGGCACGAACATCCTTGCGGTCGAGCATCTTGGTCACGAACGACGAGCCCTTGGGCAGGTTGATCAGAAGCCGATGCCCGTCATCCTCGAGCGCAGTCGACGCCGCGAGGAGGGATCCGCGTGGTGGGTCCGTTCGCACAAGTCCGTCCACAACCTGACGCCACCTGCGCTGCAGCTCCCCCCCGTCGGTGATGGCAGGTGTTGCGGGGGTGACGGCAGGCGTTGCTGGAGCTGTCTCCTTCCTTGGTTGGACGGCAACGTCTGGGGGTTGCGACTGCTGCGCGGCACCTGCGCCTGTTGTTTGATCAGACTGTGAGGCACCCTCTGATGAACGCTTCTGGGGCGCTGGCTGCGCAGGCGAGGCGAGAGGCACCTCCTCCGAAGTCAGCAGCTCCTGTGGCGCTTGTCGTGCGACCGATGCGGGAACCTGCTGGGGCTCCTGCGACGTTGACTGTGCCCGTTGCTCTAAAGTTGGGGGCTGGGGAGCCTGTGGTTCCGGCCGCTCCGCATGGACAGGCGCAGGAGCAACTTGAGGGGCGAATATGGTCTGCCTCGCCGATGCCTGCGGCGTAGAGTCAGGAGGTGTCGGCGCGGGAGCGGTGGGCGCCAGCGCCGGAGCGGTAAGGCTCGACGCGGGAGTGGTTGACATCGGCACGGACGCGTTTCCCGCAGCGAGCACCTCCACGGTCTTCTCGAGCTGGGCGACGCGCTCGGCAAGTGAGTCTAACGTCAGGTCTGACTTGGGTCGGGCGATGCGCGTAAGGGCCACCTCAAGGGCAAGACGCTGGTTGGTGGCAACGCGCATCTCGCTCGAAACCTCGCTCATGACCGCCAGGGCACGCGCCACGCGATCGGGCGCTCCAAAGGCCAGCGCCTCGTCCTTGAGCTGTCGAAGCTCGTCTCCCGCCACAGGTAGTGTGGACGCACCCTCTCCCACCACGCTCGCAACGTAAACGTCACGCAGGTGCGCCGAGAGCTCGCGCGCAAGCTGGAGCAGATCTCTGCCCGACTCGACGAGCTCTCCTATCCTAGCAAAGACGGTCGGCACGTCACGCCTCGCGAGAGCACCCGTCAGCTCGGTGAGCATTGAGCTCGAGACCTCGCCCAAGAGGTCGCGGGCGGCATCGAGCGAGACGCTGCCGCCGCCAAAGGTCGAGAGCTGCTCCAAGGCCGAGAGCGCGTCTCGCATGCCGCCTCGAGCATGGCGGACCACGAGCTCGAGCGCCGCCTCGTCATATGAGAAACCCTCGGCATCGCACACACGCTTGAGCTGGCCCAAGATGTCACTCGCTCCGATCGCATGGAAGTCAAAGCGCTGCACTCGAGAGAGGATGGTCTCGGGCACCTTTTGCGGGTCGGTGGTGCAGAGAACGAAGACGATGTGCTCGGGCGGCTCCTCCAGCGTCTTGAGCAGCGCATTGAACGCCGCCGTCGTCAGCATGTGAACCTCGTCGATGATGTAGACCTTGTAGCTGCCGCGCACGGGCGCGAAGCTCACACGGCCGATGATCTCCTCGCGAACATTGTCGACCCCCGTGCGCGACGCCGCGTCAAGCTCGTAGACGTCAGGATGCTCACCTGCGGCGATGAGCTGACAGTTCTCGCATGTGCCGTCCGGGAGCTGCCCTGCGCCGCGCTCGCACATGAGGGCCTTGGCGAGGATGCGTGCCATGGTCGTCTTGCCCGTGCCACGTGGACCACAAAAGAGGTAGGCATGGCTGGTCCTGCCCTCAAGGACGGCATGCTCCAGCGTGGAGACGACATGCTGCTGGCCAACGACGTCCTCGAACGTCTTGGGACGATACTTCCTGTACAGCGACTCCATGGCACCTCCGACTCGCGTTGCTTTGACTCGCCTTGCGTCAGACGAACCTCAAGTATAGCCGTGGAACCCGCCCGTGCCCGGGTTGGACGAGCCCTCTGGAGACGGTGACCGACGCGCGCCCAAAGGCGTGGCACGCCCTGCGGGTGCCATCTATCCTCTCGCTCCCCAGAACTCCTGCTATGCGACGTGCTCGGTCGCAGCCTAGCAAAGACGGACGCGGTCTCTTCTGCGAACCTCCAAGCCCACCCACGTCGAACGTGCTTCGCTACTTCATCCACCTCTTGAGCTGCCAAAGCAAAATTCCCACATATTCGGACTTTGTTGTGGCGTTGCTGATGCGGCCGTACATCTTGGCACACCAGTTGCGCTTCGATTGAGGACCGTGGGCACGGCAGTGGCCTTCGATCTTCTTCTGGAGACCCATAAGGGCACTTCTTCGATTCTCCTTGAGACTGAACGCCCTGCTGTTTAGGTTCAGAAGCTTGTCGAGATCCCGGTTGATGTCAGTATCCTCGGACCAGACTGTCCCGTCATTCCTATATCTGACCTGCACGATCGACCCAAGGTTCAGTGGATCGGCCTTGAGTGGGACATCGAGGACACATCGCGGCCATAGGTCTGGTTCCCGGGAATCACTACGACTCCCCCCTCTGTGAAACTCCGCAGCTTCTCTCTTTTGACAGACGCTATCACCGCAGGTGAGTGCGTTGTCACGATGAACTGCACCCCTGGGAAGATGCCCGTCAGGTCACCTAGTATCCTCGCTTGCCACTTTGGGTGGAGGTGCAGATCGACCTCATCTATGAGCACCACGCCGTGTGTCTTCTCGATAGCGTCGCTGCCGTAATGGGGATTCAGCTGGGCCATCCTGTACGCTATGTCAGCCACCATGCCGAGCGTAGTCCGATACCCGTCACTCAGCTGGTGGAGAGGGAGCGAGATCGCTGTATCGCCATATATTTCGACGCAGAGGTCATTGCTTTGGACATCAAAGAAGACGTGCACGTTATCTGCCTAGATGATGCGTCTCAGACATTCCTCAGTGGCACGGCACACTGCCTGCAGCTCGGGAACGGGCTCGCCCTTTTGAAGCTGCTGGTAGGTCATCTTTCGCAACCATCGCATGAGACTACCGTCATCCGCTCGCGGCGAAAGGGATGAGGCGTATGCGGCCTCTCTGAGCGACGTACGCGGCTCTTCGTTTTTTGACTGGGCCCACAGACGGCCCGTTCCGTAATAGGAGATGATCGGAAGGGGCAGCACCCCGCCCTCACCACACTCACCCAGATCGCTCGGGATATCCCCAGACGAGAGACACTCATGGACCCGCTCGGACAGCTCGACCATCTCCCGGGCATTCCCCCAGGTGGTTCGTCCCGTGTCTCGTCTCAGCTCCCTTTGCCAGGAAAGACTCCGGCCATAAGCGCAGTCGTCCGCACGGACGATGACCGGAAACTGCGGCCGACGCTCAATGGTGCTACCGACCGCACGAGACACCACCCGCGCGTCAGTGTTGCGAATACTGCGCTGGCTGGCTTGGGGTATGTGCATAAAGAACGTCCCTAGGGCAATCGCTGCAGCGTCAACCACGGCGGACTTTCCATAGCCGCTGTCGCCGACGAGCACCGTAAGCTGCCTGTCAAACCCAATATGCAGCTCCTCGAATTTCCGGAAGTTCCGTAGCTCTAAGCTGTTCAAGTACATGAGCGCTCCTCACGTCTTGTGACCCTCGTCGCATTCTATCAGAGGCTGGAGCAGGACGTCCGCGCCTGTGCCCAAGGATGAGGTTGTGGGTTGGCCACACTCGGGGACAGCTTTCGGACGCTGGCGGACGTCGCAGCGCAAGACCGCACGCACCACTTCGACTGCCCACCCATGTTCGTGTGCAGGACCAAGGGCGCGACGAATCCGCAAGGCCTACGGTGAGGCGTGGTCGAGGGGGCTGAGGCGCCCGTCACCTGGGTTGAGAGCACGCGGCGCAACTACAGCGCAGCGTGCTCTCGTTTTTGCCAACGCCTCCATCGACAGGTTTCTGTAGTCCGCAGTCGAGCGTCTCCCGCGCGCATCTTTACATTGACGGAGTCGGGCAGGCGTGCTGACGTGCTCCGAGCTTCCCCGTACCCGCTCGCCCCCATTGATTCGCTTGCCTCTATAAGATAGAATACACTGTATTCACAAGAAGGGGTCGCCTATGTCCACCATGACGATGCGTGTCAGCGATGAAGACGCTGCCGTAGTGCGTAAGTACGCCAAGTTCGAGGGAAAGACCATATCCGACTTCATCCGCGATGCCGTCTTCGAGAGAATCGAGGACCAAGAGGATCTGACAGCCCTGCGCATTGCCATCGCTGAGGATGACGGCATACGCCATACCCACGAGCAGGTGCTCTCAGAGCTGGAGCTGTAGGTGGCCTACCACGTCGAGTACACGGATGTCGCGCTCAAACAGCTGAAGAAGATGGATCGCTTTGACGCCCGACTCATTGTGTCCTGGATTGGCAAAAACTTGGAGGGCTGCAAGGACCCGCGTGTCCGTGGCAAGGGGCTGACCGCCAATCGTTCAGGGGAATGGCGCTACCGCATCGGAAACTACCGCGTCCTCTGCGTCATCCGGGACGACAGACTTGTGGTCGAGGTGTTCTCAGTTGGCCATCGCAGCGACATCTACAAGTGAGGTCATACGCACGCATAAAGGGCGCGTACGATTCGGCTGCTTGGGTTTCTGAGGACGACACGATGGGAGCTGACCGAAGCCCGGCGGCACGATCTCGCTCATTTCCATGAGAGAGCTGTCGGTTGCCTGCACTGACAAGGTTGAGACGTGCCAAAAGTAGATGACGCCCCGCCTAGCATCCAGTGGCTGCAAAGCCAAGTTCTATCAGAGGCTGGAGCAGGACGTCCGCGCCTGTGCCAAAGGATGAGGTTGTGGGTTGGTCACGCTCGGTGTGCTTGGAAGGCACAAGTCCCTCTGGCTCAGAACAGCCGCTCTATGGCTTCGACGATGCCGTCGCGATCACAGTCGGCGACCACGACGTCGCAGGCCATGCGGATGCGCTCGTTGGCGTTGCCCATGGCAACGGAGGTGCCCGCAGCCTTAAGGACGTCCATGTCGTTGTCGGCGTCGCCAATGGCGACGACCTCCCCCATCCCGATATCGAGTAGCTCGCATATCTTCTGGAGGCCCGTGGCCTTGTTGACGCCTACGGGCGTGCACTCAACCGAGGTGGCCTCGGCACGCTTGAGCGAGAGCGAGGAACCTGCCGAAAGCCTACCGAACGTACGCTCACACGACGCGGAGTCGAGGTGGAAGAGGTCGATCTTCACGACCGTACAGGGATGGTCCTGCACGTAGCGGGCAATGTCATCCACACGCTCGCACCTGCGGTCAAACATGGGCTGGTAGATGCCCACACCGAACTCGTCCGACCGCTCGACGTAGCCATGCTCGACGACCGATCCCGTCGTGGTGCTCATATGGACCATGACTCCCTCCCTCCTGCCAGTCCTGATACAGGAGAGAACCAAAGTGTCGGGAATAGGGAGGGCGTCAATCGGCCTTTTTGCCTCCAGGTTGTACACGAGCGCACCAGCGTCGAGCGATGCGTATCTGAGCCAAGAAAGCTCATCCCTATAGTCCGCAATCTCGGCAAGACCGCGCCCAGTTGACAAGGTGATGACGACGCCCCTGTGCGCAAGCCCGTACAATGCAGCGATTGTCCGGGGCGAGATGCGCTTCTGGCTGTTAAGGAGTGTACCGTCCATGTCAAGCGCCAGGAACTTTGGTCTTGAGGGCATCGGTCGAGTCCTTCCTGTCGGGATCGCGTCTCTGTTGGGATCAGGACATATCGGGAGAGTGGGTGCCAGAGAGGCCGGAGTAATTATACATCTGGCGTGGAGGCGACCAGAGAGCGGATCGGCCTGTGCTCGGTAGATAGCAGGGCACGGGAGCCATGCTCTCTCCAAGGCCTTGAAGGCCATCAGGGGCCCCTCGGCCTCTTTGTTGGGACCATGCAGAGTTCTTTATGCTCGGAAGGTCATGTCAAAGTGTACGCTTTCGTCATGCCGATCGGTAAAAGCCCGGTAGGTTGAGCTTTTTCTTCAAGGCAACGAAAACGTACACTTTATAGGAGGTTTCGCGAGCTCGCGTGGGTTGGCGGTTGCGTTACCGCCCCGGCAGCGAGGACGTCACCGGCGCGGTGGGGTGGGTCTCAGGCCAGGGCACCCTGGTGTCTTGGTTCAGTAAAGATCCCCCGGCGTAGCCGGGGGCTTTAGTAACGCCCCATAGGGGCTCATCACGACAGCGGCATTGCCGCGACGGGCCGGTGGCCGCTGCCGTCAGGCCCCCGTCGGGGGCACTCCCGCTACTCTATGAGGCTCCCGTCAGACTGCCGCCGGACGTGCCTCCCGGTGACCGACTCGTCAGGGCCGACGGTGCCCGCGTGGTGGCCCCTCGCCCACATCGTCCGGTCCCTGCCCGTAAGGGCCCCCCGCTCATGGTGCCGCTCGCGCGGTATGATCGCGCTCTTACCCCTCGACCTACCCACCACGTTGCCCGCGCTGTGCTTGGGCGCAATCCGGAGGCAGATGCGTGTGTGGTCGGGGCAGGCGCTCCCCTCCACTATCTCGACACCGCCCGTCCTGCCGGCCAGCATCCCGGGTATCTCGCCGACCTCCCTCCTGGTCTCGCCGCACGGCACCTTCCTGCGATGCTTCGGTATCCACACCACATGGCACGCGCAATCCCAGCTCGTGTGCGATAGGCTATCCTTGTCCATAGTTCCCGCCCTTCTCGGACGGCGCAGCCGGTCCGCCGCGCCTCCATGGTAGGGCGGGAGCCGCTATTACGGAAAGACGATAGGGGTGGAACCACCACTGGCACAGCCAGTGGTTTTCTCACCGGAATAACAACTGACTCCAAAACAAAGCCTCCCAACGACCCCATCCTCCAACCGCGTCACAAATCCGCCACGCAGCCCACCCCACGCCCCATGCCAGCGGGCATCCCCTGGGTATAATTAGGTAAGACCTAATAGGGAGGACGGGACATGGGAGACGTGGTGATCCACCCGCGCGTCTTCGAGCAGCACCTGGACCTGACGGAGGACGACGTGCTCAGCGCATGGGACAACACCCTCCGCTGGGTCATCCGCTCGCGGAGCGCCTTCGACGAGACGGTGGCCGTCGGGATAGCCGGCAGCGGCAAGACGCTCGAGATGGCGGCGGTCTTCCGCGAAGACGGCATCTGGCTCGTGTACCACGCCATGTGCCCGCCCACGAACGGGACCTTGAGGGAGGTTGGCCTGAAATGAAGGAGAACGAGAGGAAGAAGTTTGACGCGGGAACGGCCTACAACGGGGCCGAACTCGACGGCGCTCTGCTCGACGCGATGGCCAAGGAGTACGAGGAGGGTACCTGGTCCGGCCACAAGGGCGAGGTCCACACGGGACGCCCGCGCTTCGGGGTAGAGAGGCTCGTCCCCGTCACCTTCAAGATCGCGCCCTCGACGCTCGCCACCATCGACCAGCTCGCGGCCGACAGCGACGAGACCCGCTCGGAGGCCATGCGCCAGGTCATCGACCGGGGGCTCAGGGTACCGTCCTAGTACAATATCCACAAAGTAATTGGACTGCATATATGGCGTGCCACCATTGACGGAGGGCGGGGGCGAAAGGCACGGTTTGGCGGGGTCGAAGACGGCGGTCGTGCTAGACGCAAAGGACAGGGAGAGACCCGAGTAGCTGGCCCGCATACGCACGGCCCAGGCCGCCGCCAGGGCCCAGATCCCGCTGCCGCGCGACTCCGACGAGAGGCCCGACACCCGGGACGCGCGCGAGC
>ERZ773087.2110-NODE-2110-length-10983-cov-3.658492_pt1 | contig 10983 bp, 8 predicted proteins | sample MGYA00511375_ERZ773087 | MGnify/ENA primary metagenome ERZ773087 (study PRJEB29015, sample SAMEA2737995) | human oral metagenome | biome: human oral; feature: human-associated habitat; material: dental | place: China | collected 2063 ...
TTTGTCTCTTCACGATGAGAAATATTTCTCTTCATGAAGATAATTCGATAAGGCAAGTATCTATGGCCTTACACTCCTTATAGGAAAGGTCTTGTATTCCTTATATGAGGAGCCTTACAGGTATGAGTGCATGACAAAGTGCATGGAAGTGTCTGGCGAGGCACACGAAAAAGTTCCCCCAAGTGGTTCAGACACTTGGGGGAACTTTGTGAACAGGGCTTCAGAGGTCGAGGTCTACTTCAACCGGACAGTGGTCGCTGCCGAATATCTCGTTATGGATGGCGGCTTCTTTGAGCCGTGGTCGCAACCGATCGGAGATGAGAAAGTAGTCGATGCGCCAGCCGGTGTTCTTCTCGCGGGCGCGGAAGCGGTAGCTCCACCAGCTGTAGGCATCCGCTCGATCGGGATAGAGCTTACGGAAGCTGTCCGTGAAGCCAGCGTCCAGAAGGCGCGTGAAGCCCTCGCGCTCCTGATCCGAGAAACCAGCGTTCTGGTGGTTGGTGTCGGGGTTCTTGAGGTCTATCTCCTCGTGTGCGACGTTGAAGTCCCCACAGCTCACGACCGGCTTCTCTTTGGCGAGTCCGGCCAGGAAGCTACGGTAGCGCTCGTCCCACAGCATGCGCTCGTCGAGGCGAGCCAGACCGTTCTTCGAGTTAGGCGTGTAGACATTCACGAACCAGTAGCCTGTGAACTCTAAGGCGCAGACGCGACCCTCGTCCTCTGCCACGGGAGATCCTATCTGGCGCACCACCTGCAGGGGCTCCTCCCTGCTGAAGACCGCCGTGCCCGAGTAGCCCTTGCGCTTGGCGAAGCTCCAGGTCTGCACGTAGCCTGGGATGTCAAGGTCCACCTGCCCCTCCTGGAGCTTGGTCTCCTGGATGGCGAAGACGTCTGCCGAGCAGGAGTTGAAGACCTCGGCAAAGCTTGGCTCCTTCTTGAGTACGGCGCGCAGGCCGTTTACGTTCCACGATACGAGCGTGAGCTCGCGCGCGTCGGTGTCTGAGTCGGTCGTGGGGGTGCTGAGCGTATCGTTCACAATTTCTCCTTCTGCTGGGGAGTTGTGTCTGGTTAAAGGGGCAGCCTGGGTGTGCCTGACTCTCCTGCGGCGATCTGCAGGGCCTCATGCCCTACCGTCTGAGGTCAGGGAGGATCCTCCATCCCTTTGCGTGTGTGGTCTCTCGCACAGGCCATGCCTACGGCTCGATGACGATGTATCCGTCATCACCATCTGCCTCGCGGATCTGGGCCTGAATCGCGGCGGGATCGGGATGCGGTCCCGCGTCGGCGGACCCAAAGAGAAACTCGCGCCATATCGGCAGGTCGCGCATGCCCTGCGCGTGACCCCGGTCGTAGGCCTCGATCAGCCTTGCCGTGCTCAGCGTGTCGCTCTCGACGGGCATGGCGTCGGGATAGACGATGAGGCAGCGCCCCTCCCGTGCGAGCCGCTCCACGCGGGCGAGTTCCTCGTTGTAGCGCTCCCAGCGGGTGAGCATGGCGTTGCGCAGATAGGGGTAGTCGCGTGAGACGAGGCTCTGCATGCGCAGCTCGCGCTTGGTGGGGGGTTGCTTGCGATAGCCCTTAGGACGCGTCGCCACAAAGAAGAAACGTCGGTAACCCGCCTCCTCAGCCAGTCTGACAGGGATGCCGGCCCCCTTGCCCAAGCCACCGTCCAGCAGTACCCTGCCGTTTACGGGAAGCGGCTTCATGGCGCCCGGCAGGGTGGAGCTTGCGCGCACGAGGTTGATCATGGTCATGACATCCGGCATGTCCTCTTTGCCAAACGTTAGGGTTCTGCCGGTATCACGTTCGAACGTCTGAATGCGAACCTGAGCGGGGTTTGCGCAAAACGTCTCCCAGTCAAAGGGCAGAAAGCCATCCTCGACGCAACCCGCATAGAGGTAATCGGCGTTGAAGAGGCCCGTGCCCTGGGCGATCGACCGTATGCCGCCAATCTGCACGCCCGCTGGCTTCCGAGCGAGAAACGCCGCGCGTGTTCGATGCAGGTCGCGTGAGGTGTAATCGACGGTGTGGCTTGCCCCCGCAGAGAGACCGCACACGAAGCCGAAGTGGAACTGTTGCTCGAGGAGGACGCGGGCAAACCCTGCCGTATAGGCACCGCGATAGCCGCCACCCTCGAAGACGAGGGCGCAGTCCGATATGTTGGTGTCGAGTGCTGTCATGGGATAAGGCCTCTCTTCCTCGGTCTTGTTGTCTACAGTTTCCCCAATTTCCTCGACGAGGGGGCTGCCGTCTGCGCAAAACCGTCGAATGCCCGCGACGCGCTCGCTCGAGGCGCGGTAGGATACTGGAAGTGAAGGCTATGACGGGAGGCGGGTATGGCACAGACAATCACCGACGCGGCTGAGGCAGCAAAGCAACTCAGAGGGAGGGTCGAGCGGGCGAAAGACGTGGTTTTCTTTGGTGGTGCGGGCGTCTCGACGGCAAGCGGCATACCCGACTTCAGGAGCCCCACCGGCCTCTACAACCAGCACTTCTCGACCAGCTACTCGCCCGAGGAGCTGCTGAGTCACCACTTCTACCTGCAACACCCCGAGGAGTTCTTCGACTTCTACCGCAAGATGATGTGCGCGCCCGAGGCCCGCCCCAACCAGGCGCACAAGAAGCTCGCTCAGCTCGAGGCTGAGGGCAAGCTGAGCGCCGTCATCACGCAAAACATCGATGGCCTGCACCAGGCGGCGGGCTCCAAGCATGTGATAGAGCTGCATGGCTCAACACACCGCAACGTCTGCCAGAGCTGCGGTACCGTCTACTCCCAGGAATGGGTGCTGTCAACCGAGGGTGTGCCTGTCTGTGAGAGTTGTGGTGGTCGCGTGAAGCCCGACGTGGTGCTCTATGAGGAGGCGCTCGACGAGAGGGACATCGTGGCTGCAGTGGACGCCATCTCGCACTGTGACATGCTAATCATCGGCGGGACGTCGCTTGTCGTGTATCCGGCCGCAGGGCTCGTGCAGTACTTCTCTGGGGATGACCTCGTGATATGCAACATGGGGGGAACCCCGCAGGATGGTCGGGCAGACCTCGTGTGCGACTGTGACATCGCAGGGGCGTTCGATTGGTAGTGACGGGTATGCGCGCGTGGCTCGCGCCGAATGGGCGTGAGGTGGTCCGGGGCGTCGTGATTTTGCGATAGGGGTGTAAGAAGCTACAATCAGTGAGACAATTGTGCTGTTGTGCACGGTGCGCGGCATCCTTGCCCCGGGAGGTTCGACCCATGCTTCGAGAGGATTACTCAATCTGGTGCTGTGGCAGACATGAGCTGTCACTGACGCGTCCGCGCGTCATGGGCATCCTTAACGTCACACCAGATTCCTTCTCGGATGGTGGGGAGAACCTCGATCCCCAGGCGGCCATTGCCCGGGCGCTCCAGATGCTCGATGAGGGCGCCGATATCATCGACGTGGGTGGTGAGTCCACGCGTCCGGGTCATACGCCCGTAGACCCCGAGGAGGAGGGCAATCGCGTCATTCCCGTCATCCGCGGTATCCTCGCGGAGGCCCCCACGGCGATCGTGTCCATTGACACCCGTCATGCCGCCATCGCCAAGATTGCGGTGCGTCTTGGTGTCTCCATCATCAACGACGTCTCGGGCTTTAGTGATCCTGCAATGGCGCGCGTGGCGGCCGAGTCGAACTGCGGCTGCATCATCATGCATTGGAGCAAGATCAGAGGCGTGAGTACCCGTCGTTCCGTGACGCTCGACTCCCCGCGCCTCCGTTCGCGTCGCCCGGTACAGCCGCGCACGGTACCCACCAGCACGCGCCGCTTCACCCTGCCCGAGGAGGCCCCTCTCATGCGTGAGGTCATGGGCTTTCTGGGCGACCAGGCCCGCACGCTCATGCGTGCCGGCGTGAGTCACGATCGCATCTGTATAGATCCTGGTCCTGGCTTTGACAAGTCTGCCGATGAGGACATCGTCATCGAGCGAGCCACGAGAAAGCTCGTCTCCATGGGCTATCCGGTCATCACTGCCCTCTCGCGCAAGCGCTCGGTCGGTGCGGTGTCGGGCATCCGGGAGGCACGGGAGCGGGATGCGGCCAGCGTCGGCATGTGTCTCTCTGCCATAGAGGACGGCTCGCGTATCGTGCGTGTGCATGACGTTGCGGCGACGGTGCAGGCCATCAATGGCTACTGGTCCGTCGCCAAGGCCGACGCGCGTCAGGCCTTCGTGTCACTTGGGTCGAACGTTGGTGACCGCGTGGGTAACCTTACCCATGCGGTCAAGCTCATCAACAAGATTCCGCTTACCCGGGTTGTCTTGGTGAGCCGTGCGTACGAGACCGAGCCGGCCTACAACATCGCGACGCCGGTTGCCAACGCCGTGGCGGAGATTCGCACGGAGCTCCATCCGCTCGTGCTGCTTGATGCCCTGCTTGGCGTGGAGGATGAGCTCAAGCGTGTGCGCGATCCCAAGCTCGCCGGTCACGGGCCTCGCACTATTGACTGTGACCTCGTCTTTGTCGAGGGGGAGCAGCATGCGGGCAAGAGGCTCACGCTGCCCCATCCGCATCTGGGCGAGAGGGACTACGTCCTCGTCCCGATGGAGGATCTCCTGCATGATCCGGTACGCTTCCTGATGCATGCGGGCGTTCCCGTCTATGCTCCAGAGGAGCGTGTGGGCCACGTGGTCTCCGAGCTGGGTGAGCTCGATTGGCGGGAGGAGTAGCGAGGGTCGCGATGGCGCGGCGGCGGTTCAGGTGTGACCGGGTGGACAGGGCCTGCCGTGCACCCCTACCAGCCTAACCCTCGCGTTTCTTGGCGCGATGCTCCCATATCTGGTAGATGCCCCGTACGGTGAGGTCGGGATCGAGGGCATCAAACAGATTTGTCGCCCGCGCGATCTCCCGCACAAGGCCCCCAGTGCCCACGATTGGCACCTTGCTCAGTCCGGGATCCTCCGCCCTCAGCTCGCCCACGATGCGCCTGACGAGGCCCTCTGCCTGTGCCGCCGCACCTATCACTATCCCTGACTGCACGGCCGTCTCGGTGTCGGTGCCCAAGGCGTGCGCTGGCACGACGAGGCTCACGCTCGAGAGGCGTGCCGCCTGCGAGAAGAGCGCGCGTGCCGAGAGCATGAGGCCCGGCATGATGGCACCTCCCCGAAAGGCACCGCACCCATCCACGACGTCGATGTTCGTTGCCGTTCCAAAGTCGACTACGATGACCGGCGCCCCATAGGATGCCCGCGCAGCCACTGCGTTGGCGATGCGGTCGGCACCGACCTGGCGCGGGTCTGGCATGGCGATCTTGATCCCGCAGTCGCGCGTCGCATCTACCGTGAGCACGTCCTCTTGCTCGAGGATATGGCCGAGCATGTAGTGCCACTCTCGTGTCAGCACGGGCACGACGCTGGCAATGGCCACGTGCCTCACGTCCGCGAGGTCGAGGCCAAGCATCAAAAAGTAGCCGAAGAGCCTCTCGTGCAGCTCGTCAGCCGTGTCGGTCTTGTCCGATGCCATGCGCCACTGACGCAGGAGCTGTCCTGCCTCATTAAAGAGCCCAAGCGTCGTCTGCGTGTTGCCGATGTCCACTGTAAGAAGCATGCTGGTCTCCAACCAGTGCGGGGCGCCACGTGCCGGCGCCAGGTGATCAAGAGCGCTTCTGTTTTGCGTCTAGCTTAGCGCTCTGCACCCCGTCTTCACAATCTGACTACGTCTGCATCGGCATGAGCGAACAAATCTGATACAGTGATACGGCTCGAAGCCTAAGGGAAGGCCCCAAGGGCGTACCATCCTCGCCTGGTCGGAAACCAGGCCAACCAAGGGAGTTCCAAACATGAAGCAAGGTATCCATCCCAAGTACGTGGAATGCACCGTTCGCTGCACCTGTGGCAACACCTGGGTCACCCGCTCCACGAAGAGCGAGATGACCATAGATCTCTGTGACAAGTGCCATCCTTTCTACACCGGCCAGCAGAAGCTTGTTGACACCGGTGGGCGTGTCCAGCGCTTCTCTGACAAGTTTGGTGGTGCCGCCGCAGCCCAAGGCCGAGAAGGCCGCGAAGGCCGCCGAGGCTGCTGCTGCGAAGAAGGCCGCCAAGGAGGCCAAGGCTGCCGAGAAGGCCAAGCGTGCCGCTGAGTACGCCAAGAGGTCCGAGGCCAAGGCTGTCGAGGCGGACGCTGCCAAGGCCCCCGAGGCACCCGAGACCGGAGCTGCGGAGGCCGCCGAGGCGACGACCGAGGTCGCGCCCGTTGAGGAGACCTCCGCAGAGTAGCCATGAATTCCCGGGCGGCAGTTCAAGGGCTGCCGCCCGGGAACTTTGCCTGGAGTTTGCCCGGAGAGGTAAGCTTCTCGGGTGGATCCTCGGCGAGTTGTAGGTGAACTCAGGTCAGTCCCGTGCGTCAGCCCTGTCTGAGCGCGTGGGCAGGATCCGTTTGCGTCGCACGCAAGGTGGGCGTAAGGCCCGAGACGAGACTTAACGTCATCCCCACTACCACCGAGACGGGGATGATAAGCGGTGAGGGGGATACCAGAGCTGCCTCTTTCGTCAGACTTTGGACGACGAGGGACAGCGGGACAGACAGCAACAGGGCAAAGAGTGCGCCGAGGATGCCCGCGCACATCCCCACGGTTACGTTTTCCCAGCAGAACAGTAAGACGACATCACGCCTCGATGCTCCCAGCGCGCGCAGGATGCCGATCTCTCGGCGCCGTTCGATGACAGCCACGGATGTCACCGAAAAGATCATGATGGCGCTCAGTCCCAAGGCCAAGATCATGAGGATGATAAGTGCCCAGCTCACGAGGTTGATGACGCTCGTTACCTGATCGACCTCGGCCTGGTTGAGGCTGGCATAGGTCACGGGTGCCTCACCGTCTGCGAGGGTGGCGTTATAGGAGTCAAGCTCACGGATAATCTGCTCGCGCCCCTCCACGCTTGATGGGAAGATCTGGATTGATGTCGGCTCGTGCAAGTCGGCCACACCGAGCTTGTCCATGTTCTCTTGATAGGCATGATTCAGGGTTGCGGGTGCATATGACTCGATGATGGCCGTGAACTGGTCGTCAGGAAGCGCGGCGACCTTGCGCACGTCATCCTGCGACACATAGAGTCTGCCTGAGGCGTCAAAGTAGTCCTTAAAGCGATCGCCCAGGGCCATGACCTGCTCGTCATTGAGGCTCTTGAGGTAGTCGAGCTTTCTTTGCGAGAGCAGGGAGCTGTCGATGGCCGAGAGGAGCGCATTTCTGGTACGCTCTGCCTCCATCGCGCGGTTGGAACCCCTCGACTCGGACGCGAAGTCCACTCCGGTGAAGACGTCCACGTTGGGGCTGCCCGCCTGCTGACGCGCTATCTCGCTCGAGCTGTTGTGATCTATGACCCATGGGATAAGCTCGGAACTGTAGCCTATGGCGCCTACCTCGGGGACGCTGGCTATCTTGTCAGATGCACGTACGACGCCGACGATCCTGAGTTTCGGGGCGCTTGCGAGGACGTCCTTCATGCGTCTGGCGTTGCCATTGGCAAGGTCCCAGCCTCCGTCACCCTTGTAGTAGTAGTCGCTCTGGGGCACGATGTCAAACTCGAGTCCCAACAGCCTCTCGAAGGAATATGCGTCATCAAGGCCCGGGATGCGGACATCCTTACCCATCATAAGGTCAACGGACACCTCGCGGATGCCCTCGAGGTCTGCCAAGCCAGTGGCATAGGCGAAGTAGTCGGACACGCGTCCGTCATGGTCGCAGATGATGACGGCTTCGTCGTAGGAGTTGGGCATGTGGCCGGCCATGACCTCGTAGGGACTGGCGCCCGTTTCCTCGTTGTAGGGGATCTCGCGCAGCAGCGACGCTGCGTCAGGCAGGATGTCCGAGACGGCCCTCTCACCATCCTTGCCAAAGATGTGATCAAGCGAGAGGTTGTCCAGGATGGTCACCCTGCCATCCTGGACGATCTGCCTACCGTTGGCGTCATAGAGGTTGATGCCGACGTCATAGTGGCGCTGGACGTCATAGGCATTCTGCCGGATGTGCGAACGGTCTGAGTCCACGTAGCGCATGAACTGCTCGAGGTCGCTCTTCTTGCTGTGCGCGAGGGCTGTTGCCGCAACCTTCTGGGCCACATGGCTGAGTGTTACCTCGCTGGGGGCATCACCGCCTTGCTGGTCGTTGCCATGGAGCGTGTCAAGGGCACTGAGCGCGACGCCCACGAGCGACGCCTGCGTGCCGTTCTGCCTGAGGACCAGCGGGTTGCTGGCTAAGGAGGCGATGCCTATGCGGTCCATGTAGGCGTGTGCCCCGCTCTGGACGGCAAAGGTCAGGCCCGTGCCCGTGATGCCTATGGTTGCGACGAGTAGCGTGATGAGCGCGCGTTGGAGCTTGTTACCCAAGTGCTGTCGTATGAGACGGGCAAACATGCCAGCGTGCCCCGGATGCCTCGGGTGCCTTAGGCCCCCAAGGCCCCCATCACCTGCGTCGTCAGCCTTTGTCGCGCACGACCCGCAGGCCTCAGACACTGGCCCGGACCGAGTCAGGTCGCTCTCGACCGTACCCTCTCCCAGCCTGATGATGCGATCGGCGTAGCGCTCGGCAAGCCCCTGGTCATGCGTCACGATAACGACGAGACAGTCTTGGGCGATGGTGGAGAGGGTGCACATAACGCCCTCCCCGCTCGCGAGGTCAAGCGAACCTGTGGGTTCGTCTGCGAGCAGGATACGCGGACCCTTGACTATGGCCCGGGCGATGGCGACGCGCTGGGTCTCCCCACCCGAGAGCTCGCTGGGCATTCTGTCCTGAAAGCCTCCCAGACCGACAGCCTCGAGCGCCTGGGCCACAGCTGCGTCTGGATTACCGCCGACAAGGCCCTCGACCTCAGGACTGCTGATGTTTTTGAGGTCGAGGGCGCAGCGTATGTTGTCGCCTACGCTCAGATAGCCGATGAGAGACGCGTCTTGGAACACGAAGCCGACGTCTTGTCCCCTGTACCTGTCCCAGTCCGTCTCGAGAAAGCCCCTCGTGGACCTGCCGTCGATTTCGAGTTCTCCCTCAAAGTCGCCCTCGAGGCCACCCAAGATATTGAGGAGCGTTGTCTTGCCGCAGCCCGAGCGTCCCAAGATGCAGACGAGACCGGTGTCTGCAAAGGAAAGGGAGACCTGATCTAAGACCAGGCGCTCCCCGTAGCCCTTGCATATGTCTGTGGCTTGCAGCATCGGCCCGCTTTGCGTGCTCTAGCGCACGTAGTAATCAGACTGCATCGAGTTGTACAGGTCAGCGAAGCCCTTGAGGTTGCTGCTCTCCTGAATAGCCTCAGGTGTGCCACTGAGGAGTACGATGATGCTGTAGTTGTCGTACTCTATCGAGACGGCCCACCCCATGCTTGCGCGGCCCATAAACGAGGCTGTGTGGAAGCCCTTTGCCTTCGTGTAGTTGGAGATCTTGTAGTTTTCAATAGCCGAGTTGAGGCCGAACTCGCGCTCATTGCTGCTGGAAGAGGTCTTGGAGGTGGAATCGATAAAGCGCTGCAAGTCAACTGCCGTGAGCCCGACCGCGCCCGCGTGGTCGAAGTCGAGGCCGGACTTCTGGATCGTATCAACAAGCTGCTGGCTTGTGAGGCCACTGGTCTTCACGACGGTCATGTATGCGACGATGCCCGTGCTCGATGCGGAGAGAGTAGATGAGCTTGAACTGCGGTAATCGAAGTTGGCAAGGGCCCACTGTCCATTGAGCTGGTCAAGCTCTTGGTCGCTCAGTTGCAGGAGCCCGTCGAGATCCTTTGGTGCTTGGCGCTCGAGGCCATTGGCCTTGTTGGTGATAAACTGAGCCATCGCTTCGTTCGAGAAGTACATGGGCTGGTTCCCGGAAACGTTTTTGCAGATCGCGTTTGGCAGGACGGCACTAACGTCGCCGCTTCCCGTAAGCACTTGCGAGATCTTGGCGTTGGCTGCGGTTCCGGAGATGGCGGGGAGAACGAAAAACCAGACTGCAGCTATGACGGCGACGAGCGCGAGTGCCGCCACAAGGAGGGAACCGCGCCCCCTCTTGCGCGTCTGTGCGTTCGTATCCTTGGATGGCATGCTGGTTGTGGATGGCATGCTGGTTGGCATGGCCTGGTCGGGGAGGGAAGACGTCGGCTGCCATGTGGACTGCGTCGGCGTACCAAAGGGTGTAGCTTGGTCCGGGGTGGGCGAGTCCTGCGGCAGCTTCATGGTGGGTGTTTGCGCTGCTTGGGTGCCCGCTCCTGGCCGTGTCTGTGCGCCCGTGGGGCTGGTACTTGACTGCGCGGCCGTGGGCGGTTGGGCCTGTGTGTCTCGCGCCTTTGAGCCAGGTCGTGCTATGGGCGTTGACATCCACTCGCTTGCGTGCGTCTGCGCATCCTGTGTACCCGTGTCTGGCTCGGCTTTCGGAGCCGCGATCGCTTGGTCATCTGTGCCTGAGGGCTGGTTCGTGCTGGTATGTGGGCTCAGGCTCGAGGGAGCCTGCGCGCTTGCGCCTGGTTGCGCCCAGGGGCGTGCCTGTGCCTCTGTCTTTGGACCTGTGTTCGCCCCTGCCTGTGCCCATGGGCTTGGTTGCGGCTGCGCCTTTTGACCTGCGTCCGCGCCCGGCTGCGCCTGTGTACCCCATGCCCGAGCACTCATCGGCGTCTTAGGGGCAGGTCTCCACGGGGCCTTTCGCTCCTGCATGTCATGAGAATCGGCGTCTGACTCTGACGTGGACGCACTTAGAGATGAATGCGCTTTCCGCTCCTGTGTCAGGGCGTTCGATCGTGTCTTGGGTGCGGGCCTCCAGGGACTTGGCTGGGCTTCAGTGCTTGCACTCGGCCGTGCTTCATCTGCGCTCGTCTGGGCTGTGGGGGTTGCGTTTGTCTGGGCTTTTGCGTCCGGTTGTGTGCCTGTGCTCGAGGGGGCTTTCGGAGTTGTGGCTCCCCGCGTACCTGTCTCAGGTGGGGCCGTGGTGGCCTGCGGACCCATTCTTGAGGGGCCCTGCGGCTTTGGACCTGCGCCCGCGCCCGGCTGCGGCCACGGGCTGGGCTGG
>ERZ773087.2118-NODE-2118-length-10950-cov-3.360899_pt1 | contig 10950 bp, 6 predicted proteins | sample MGYA00511375_ERZ773087 | MGnify/ENA primary metagenome ERZ773087 (study PRJEB29015, sample SAMEA2737995) | human oral metagenome | biome: human oral; feature: human-associated habitat; material: dental | place: China | collected 2063 ...
TATAGTTTTTGTTATAACAATGGCACTAACATTATTATTAGGGCTACTCATTGCAACAGATGCTGAAAATAATTTTACTTTTTCTAAAGTGCTCTCAAGAACAATACATGTCCCATTTATAGTCACTGGCGTTCATTTAGTTTTAGGTATAGTTATCTCTCTACTTGTAGGAAAGAAAGAATCTACTAAGTTGTTTGATAACAAATTTAACGAGCTTGATTAATTTTAAAGAAAGGAAAAAAAATGACAACCATTTTTAAAAATTTAAGAAATTTAGATAACGAACCAGTGAATTTTAAAGAAAACGATAAAAGGGCAATTTTTGTCTTATCGCTTCTTGGCTTATTCTTTTTAGCAGCGGCTATTATTTGTGCAAACAATATTTTTATTAATGTGTCAGATAATTTTTTGATACAAGGAAGCTATTTTATTTTAATGCTCTGTTTAGTGCCTATATTCCCGTTCCTATCCTTATTTTGTTTATGGGAAATTATGAAAATTTTAGAAAATTTAGAAAAAAGAAAAAAATAAAAAAAAGGAGAAAAAATGACACAATCACATCATTTTGCTAAACCTCACTCACAACGAATTTTTTGTATGGCTACAGCTATACAAAATTTATTGTTAGTAGCAGTTCTTTGTTACGTTGCATTTGAAATGTTTATACCAAATTTTAAAAATGCAACTCAGACATCTACATACGCTTTTATCCTAGTATATATTGGGATATTTGTACTACCATTTAATGTGATTGAAAACATATCTGGATATTGTTATTTCGATCAAAAAATTAAAAGATTAGAAATGAACGAAAAAGATTATATTTTTTTTGAGGTTAAACAACAATTTTATAAAAACATAGCGAGCCTTATAATCACTATCTCTATTACAATAGTGGCGTTTTATGGCTTTTTTCTTTTGCAACATTTAGATCTAGAGAGTCTGTTTGCAAAAGAAGATAGGGGTTTGGTTGCATTAACTTTTTATGCTCCATTAATGATATTACCTTTAACTGTAGTTAAGCACTTTCTTTCATTGTTGGAAAATTTTGCTGATTTTAAACACAATTGTCAAGCACTTAACATCAAATAGTTGAAACCTAAATAAGGAGAAAAAAAATGAAAAAATTTTTTAAAGCACTACTTGCTATTTCACTATCCGCGCTACCTGTATTAGCTTACACTGAGGTGACAGCCACTCTTACAAAAATTTCAGACGGCGATACTATGAGTTTTTATAACAATGGCGACGAATTTAAATGTAGACTTTACGGCATCGACACTCCAGAAAAGTTTAAAACAGCCAAATTTTTTAAAGATATGCAAAATACTGGAGCTAGTGAAAAAGAGCTAGAATTTGCAGGACAAGCTGCAACAAATTATGCAAAAAATAAGCTTTTTACAGGTCAAAAATATAAAATTAATGTTTACGAAAAAGATAAATACAATAGAAACATTTGTATTGTCTTTCTTCAAAATGGTGATAACTTTAACGAAAAAATAGTTGAAGACGGTTATGCCGTTGTTTATAAGCACGGGAAGTACACAAAAGACAAACAATTTAGACATCAACTTAACGTCGCACAAGGCGCGGCCGTAAAAGCAGAAGCAGGACTTTGGAAAACTCATAAGAGTATTATGCAAAATATGGCAAACGATTAAAAACAAGATATAAACTAAATCATATACTAAATGCTGATTGCATAAGTCAAAGTATAAGCATAGCAAATAGACCTGCCGTGTCGTTATTGGTGGTGTAGGCTGTAAAAATTTAAAAAGGAATAAAAATTGTCATATAAAAAATATTTAAACAATATTACATTGGGTGATTGTTGTGAGTTAATGAAAAATATTCCTGATAATTATATTTCAGGCTGTATAACTGACCCGCCATATAATTATGAATTTTTTGGTAGAAATTGGGATACTGCAGAAATAGAACGCAGAAAAAATAAAGCAAATAACAATAAAAATATATTGGTAAAAAATATACCATACGGCAGTGGGCTAGCAGGAGGAGTTAAAAATGAAAGATGGTACAAAAAAAATAGAGATAATATTTTAGGATATCAATCTTGGGTGGAACATTGGGGAAAAGAGTTATATAGAATTTTAAAGCCAGGTGCGTTTATAATGGTATTTAATAGCAATAGAAGTGTGGCGCATATTCAAATAGCACTTGAAAATGCGGGTTTTTATACCAAAGATATGTTTATATGGATAAGAAATAGTGGCATTCCAAAAGGCTTAAATGCTTATGAAAAAATGAAAAAAGATGAGTATGAATTGGCAGAAAATTGGAGAGGTTGGCATAGTGCAACAAGAAACAATTACGAGGCAATATCCGTTTTGCAAAAACCGATAGAAAACAATTATGTAAATAATATAAAGAAATACGGAGTAGGACTTTTAAAAACAGAAGGCTATATAAATCATAATGGCTTTCTATCAAATATATTTGAAGGCTATCAAAGAGATAAAAAAGATGACTTCAACAAGCACATAACGGTTAAACCAATAAAACTTATAGAAAAATTAGCAGAGATGATTGTTCAAAAACAAACAAATAATATTATAATTGACCCTTTTATGGGAAGTGGGACAACGGCATTAGCTTGTAAAAATTTAAGTATTCCATATATTGGTTTTGAATTAAATGAAGAGTATATTAAAAAATTAAGAAAGCTAAAAGAAAAGCTTATAAAGCGTTATAAATCAAAGGCCCATTTTGATATAGAAAAAGTTGATGATGACTTGATGAACTTAGTAGAAAATATAAAAAAAGCCTTACAAAATCAAACGGTAGAGAGTAGAGTAAACCAAGTCAAAGCCAGATTTAAAGAAGCTCTGCTTCAAGATCCGTTTGCATTGCAAGATATAATAAAAAATTATAGTGTTGTCTATAGTGCAACCACTGGACAAAGTATGGGCAAAGATATACTAAGAGAAAAGGTTAAAGGAAGTGATGATAGGGATGGCTATACTTATGAAAATGTCATTATAGATGAGGCCGCAAGAGCAAACCCTATGGATCTTTTTTTGGTGCTTATGTTGTCTAAAAATCGCATGATTTTAGTTGGTGATCATAGACAACTCCCACACATGGTAGAGGATGAGATTGTAGAAAAGCTAGAAGTAAATGATGAAGTAGATGTGCAAGAAAAACTAAAAGAGAGTATGTTTGAATATCTTATAGATAGGGCCAAAAAACTTGAAGGCATTGACGGCGTTAAGCGATTTGTCACATTGAATAATCAATATAGAACACATCCACTACTTGGCAGATTTGTTAGTGATAATTTCTATAAAGAGTTTGGTGAAGAGTTTGGGTCGCCACTTAATGCGAGCTATTTTGAGCACGACTTAGAAGGGATCGAAAATATTCCAGCCGTATGGATAGATGCAAAAGAAGGTAAAACGCAAAGATCAAATTCTGGCAGCTCCACGAGAGAGAGTGAGGCTAAAATAATTGCAAAATATCTAAAAAAATGGTCAGGTCAAAACCAAGAGCTTAGTTTTGGTGTTATAAGTTTCTACTCTGCTCAGGTTGAGTTGTTAAGAAAAGAACTAAAAGATGAGATAGCAAACATGGAAAATAGGTTAAGGATAGGTTCTGTGGATTCATTTCAAGGAATGGAATTTGATTTTGTATTTTTGTCCGTTGTTAGAAGTGAGAAGAGCTTTGGCTTTCTTCGATCAGTAAATCGCTTGTGTGTTAGTATGAGTAGGCAAAAGAAATGTCTTATCGTAGTGGGTAATAAAGATTTTTTTACTACACAAAAGGCCAAGAAAGAGGTTAGTGGACTGTATAACTTTGCTAAACTTTGTGAGAGTGATGGTGTGGTTTTATGAAAATTTTTAGTATAAATAAAAATAATCAATATGGCATTTTGATACCAACTAGAATGTATGAAATAGCCATAGAAACAGATGGCTATGGATTAAATTTTTTAGAAAAAGCTATAAAAGAACTGCTAGAAATCAAACGTGATATGAATATAGAAAGTATCAAAACAGCTTTGGGACTTAGCTCTATAAATAATATAGATAGTTTAATATCAGTAATTATAGAAAAACTAAACATGAACAAAGACGATAAACAAGTTCAAAGCCAAATAAAAATTTTCCAGTTCTACCAAGAGCTATATGGTGGTGAAGTCTTGCCGTTTGTTGGTACACGAGAAAATGAAAAAGGAAATATAACAAACTCTATTGCTGGAGACGATAATTTTTTTGAATTTGAATTACAAGGCAAAATCAGTAAAGCTTTTTACAAAAAACCAAAGAGCTCAAAAATAAATCCGCCAACACCACAAAGCATCATAAGGGCAATCTATATACACAATCAAAACTCAACACCCAATATAAATACGATAAAAAGTTTAAATTCACAAATTCCCGAAACTTCTTCAATAATCTATCTGCATACTAATATTTCATTTGGTAAAAATGGCAGATTTAGTATAAAAAGTCCATTTAATGATGCATTTAGTCCCGTTTTAGACACTATTTTTGCCAAGCATTGTAAAGATTTTATAAGCAAATTAAGATCAAAAAACTATACATATAAAGATATACAGATTAAACAAGATAGCATTGTTTTTGGTAACGAACTAGATGATATAAGGAGTTATATCTTATCATTTTTTAACAATGAAGATAAAAAAGAAACCAGTCTATTTAACGCTTATGAAAAGCTTTTTGAGAGAATAACAATAAAGAATAAGCTTACAATTTTAAATGGCAATATAAAGGCTAGTGAAATTTGTAAAATTGCAAAAAGTCTTAATTTTAATTGTAATGAAAGTTTGGGAATTTTTAATGTTGGTACAGCTAAAAATTTACAGCTACTGCTAGCTACTATTTTAAATGGACATAGTGGAATTTTTAAAAAAATTGCTATAAATCATCCAAATTTTATGATAAATCTAAACCAGCTCTTTATTGCAAGAAATACACAAAGTCATGGCGGAGACAAAAAAGAAAACGTTGACAAAAAAGAGCTTAATGAATTACTTGCTGTATTTAAAGCCATGCTAGAAAATACTGCTTCGCCAAGAGAGGTCGACATTATCATGTCTAAACCCCAAGAAGACGAGCATAAAGATAATAATGGCTATATAACTGTGGAAAATGAACTAAGTGATGTTTTGTCGCATTTTAGCGAAGACGATCTAGATGATTTGTCGGAGATGTATGATATAGATGAATTTGACGAAGTTAATGTCGAGATTTATAGTAAAATCATAAGCAATTTATATAAAGTTATTGAGCGAAATTTAAGAAAAATTGTAAAGCCCTGTTTATCATCAATAGATGCAATGAACACTAAAAATTTAATAGATGCAATAAACACTAAAAATTTAAATCTTGGCAGCAGCTTGAGAAGCACAAGAGAAAAATATATAAATAAGGCTCTAAAAGGCGAGGAAGCATCACTTGGTGCATATATGCTTGTTTATATAAGTATATGTGAAAACATAGCACAAACTGATGTGGATTTTATAGATAAACTAATTTCAATGCGCGAACATGGCACATATTCTATAATTGATATTAATGCATATTTGCCACAGGATTTAAAAGATATAAGAAAACAAGGCATTGATTTTATTAAAAAAATTCTAATCTAACAAAGAAAAATAAAGGAGAATAAAATGGATGAGATCACTAAAGAAAAGCTAGCCTCTAAACAAAAGGAACTAGACGAAAGAGAACAAAAACTAGATGCGTATGCCCAAAAGCTAAAAATTGAAAACAATGAATTACGTAGCCAAAAAGCCGAGATAGAAAGTGTATTTAAATCCGAACTTGATGGTCAAAAAAGAGTCAAACTTGCTGAGTACGAGAGTAAAATTTCAAGCGAACTTACAGCTCAATACGAAGCAAAATTTAAAAAATTAGTCAACGATTATGAGACAAAGCTTCGAGAGATTTTAGAAAAACAATCCAAATTTGAACAAGAACGGCAAGATTTAGAGATTAAAAAAGCAAATTTGGATAGTAAAGTAAAAGCACAAGAAGCCAAACTTGAAGCAGACTTTAAAACTAAGCTAGATAACGAATATGTGAAGCAAATTTCAGATTATGAGCACAAGTTATCCGATGAATTTACTAAAAAATTTAAAGAAAAAATAGACGAGTTAAATCAAAAAGAGCAAGAGTATTTGCAAAAATTTGCTGAGATTCAGATACAAGAAAGCAAGATAAGGGCACGAGAGGATAGCCTGCAAGAAGAGCAAGAATATTATGAAAACAATACCGAACAAAGATATAAGAATAAAATAGATGAGCTTGAAAGCGATAAAAGATGCTTGCAGGATGCGTATGATGGCTTAAGGCAAGAGTATTCTACTTTGATGTTAGAGAGGGATGAATACGCAATTAGTGTTGAAAATAGAGATCTAATTGTTGAGCGAGATAATGCAAAAAATGAACTAAATAAGGCAAAAATTAGAATAAGCGAACTCGAAAAGAAAAACAGTGAGCAGTGGGATAAATTTCATAGTGAACTAGAAGAGATAAGAAAAGAAAAAGATGCTCAACAGACAAAATTAGAGTTAAATAATGAACTTAATGAAAAAGTTTCAAGCCTTCAAAAAGAGATAGAAAACTATAAGGTTCGCCTGCAAGATGATGAGTATTGGAAAGGCAGATATGATACCGAACATCGAAGACTAGAGGAATTTCAAAAAATATATCTTGGTAAAGGAGAGCAAAAAAATAGAGCCGAAGCAATCTCGCAAGAATACCACAAAGAGATAACAATAGAAAATAACAACAAACTGGAAGAAAAAAATGAGATAAAATGGCTTGAAAATATTGAGAATGGCATGAATAAATATGGTGTTAAATATCCACAAAGACTTCTTTATGCCTTTCATACCACGCTTAAAAGTGCCACTATGTCGCCGCTTTCCATACTTAGTGGTGTTAGCGGAACTGGTAAGTCGGAGCTTCCTAAACTTTATGCATATTTTGGTGGATTTAACTTTCTTGCAGAAGCTGTTCAGCCAACATGGGATAGTCCAGCTTCTATGATGGGTTTTTATAATATGATAGAAGGCAAATTTGACTCAAAAAATATTTTAAAGTTTCTTATCCAAACTTCGTTTTCGTCAAAATTTAAAGATCCAAATTGCATAAATCCATATGGGCTAAATGAAAGCATGAACATAATATTGCTTGATGAAATGAACCTGGCTCATATAGAGTTATATTTTGCCGAGTTTCTTAGCAAATTTGAAGCAAGGCGTGGCAGCAAAGATGTGGATTTAGATATTCAAATAGGTGCGGGCATGCATATGTCAATTAAGCTTGATACAAACTTGCTCTGGGTTGGCACTATGAATGAAGATGAAACTACTAAAAATCTAAGCGATAAAGTTCTTGATAGGGCATATTGTTTGAATTTTCCACGACCAACAAAACTTATAGACAGACCAAAAATTACTGAGCTTGTTGAAATCAGTGACTTTAAGTGGCTTCCAAAACAAACATGGCAAAGCTGGCTAAAAACATCTGACGATTTTAATGAAAAGCAAAAAGAGGTCTTAAAAAAATTTAGAGAACAAACAGATGAAGTAAATAATGCACTAAAACCAACTGGTCGTGCTATAGGTCATAGAGTTTGGCAATCAATGGCATCTTACATTGCAAATCATCCACTAGTAACTAAAGATGATGACAAAGAAAAAGCCATGCAAATAGCCTATGAAGATCAACTCGTTCAAAAAATTATGCCAAAGCTTCGTGGCATAGAAACAAGTGGAGTTGAGCTTAAAGCATTAGAGAGTATTAGGGATATTATTAAAGATACAAATTTGGTTGATGATTTTAACTATGCTTTAAGAAATTCTTATGGATTATTTAAATTTAACTCAGCAGATTATTTGGAAAAATAGATGGAAAATATTTGTAAGCTCTATAATGGTAAAAATAACGATATTTTAGAAATAATTTCGTGGATCAATTTTGCCATAGGTTTTGATAAAAGTATAATGAAATTTGCCAATCCTGACTTATTTAGCTTGCTCGAAAACATAAATTCGTATGATTTTGCTAATTTTGATGATTTAGAATGTATTCTTACTTGTCTTGATGATGCCTTTGTACATATACAAAATAATATACATAAAAATATATTGCGAAAACATGAAATTGTGCATATCTCACAAGCCAATGAGTTTGATGAAAAGAGTATAGATTGGATTGCAAGACAAAATGGCATAAGCATTAGAGACAAGTTGTCTAAAAATCAAATTTTGGCCGTTCGTCGCAAATCTAGTGCTGATACTTACGAAAATAGAGTTTTAAAGTCGGTTATTTTAATGCTAAGGTCACTTTTTAATAATCCATATTTTGCCAAATATGATCCACTATTTAAAAAAATGCTTAGATTTCTTAGAGATGAATTAGCAGAGGTAAATCATTTGGATGGAATAATTGAAAACAATATATTTTTGTACCACAAGGACTATTCTAAATTTTATAAAGCATCAAAATGGTTGGCAAGATTAAGAGTAAAAGTGGCTGATTTTGATAAATTTAGACAAGAAATTTTGGACAAAAAAGGTGAAATTTGCAAATTTATTGCACTTGCGAATTTGCATAAATTTACAAAGACTCATATAAAACCTAGTTTGTTGCTAACAAAACAAGATGACTATGAGATAAAATTTGATGATGATTTTTTAATTAGTAGCGATATTTCAAATTTTACAAATTTTAGTGACAATGTAAATTTAAAAGATATTGCACAAAAAAACTTAGAGCTTATAAAATCAAAGATTCAAATTGTAAATCCGCCCTTTTACTCGCTACAAAGCCAAGCGGACGAGATGATATTTGCAGATATTTTTAGACTCTATCCGCTTATTTTTGCAGCAGACCAAACGATAAAAATGCCACTCTTGTTACGCCAAAAGATAGATGATGTAGAAAATGTGAATGCAAATCATAGCAAAATTATAATTGCCGATACTAAATTTGATACTATGTATAATGTCTTGTTAAATGAAAAAGAAAAGTTATCAATATTTTTGCGAGATATTAAAAAAGCCATTGGCGAATCAGAAAATCTTTATTATGTATTGCCTGATTTTGTTAATATGTTTGATTTCAATGAAACACACAAGACAATTCGCTCATATTTTCCAAAAGCAAATTTTTTGCAAAAATCAATCGTTATGGTATCTAAGTTTATTTTTGAGAAAAGCGTTATGCCTGGCACTACATTGCTTTTTATACAAGAAAATGAAAAAGGCCAGGCTTTTGCTACGCCTATTTTGGTTGACTATGATAAAAGGCAAAAGGATGGTATAACTGGTGGACTTGTTTTAGAAAAATATCCAACCAAGCAAGTGGATTCAACAGAAATAAAAAACAAAAAAATACAGGAAATACAGGAAAAATTTGGCACAATCGGCACAAATGAGCTTCGTGAAAATGATATAAAATTTTATGTAAACAGCAACCTAGATCCGATACCATCCATTGAAAATATAGAGAAAAAAAGGATAAGTCAATCTTTAATTAAACAAAAATATACAAAATTTAACAAGCTTTTCAAAGAAAGTATAATTGAAATTTACGATGAAAATCCCAAAGATTTTTTGGTTGACTTTCAAACATTAATCATAGAAAAACTAAAAGGAAATATTCTATATACTGAACATTTACCAAATTTGGAAATCGTGGTAGAAAATGACTTTGAGGAGATAAATTTCTCGCTTGTTGATGAAAATAGCGAATTAAATTATAAAAATGAAATTTTAATCAAAAACCATTTTCAAATTCCAGCAGGTGTGACAAATGTTAAAGCCCCACTGATTCTAGATGATGGCAAAATCGCATTTTATATGTTATTAAATTCTAAACAAATGCCATTTGATGAGCCAGTAGAATGCGAACTAAGACTTGAATACAACTACGAAGCAGAAAATATCTATACGCTATTTTTTACTCCACTAAATGCAAACTATCAATGCTTGATTGCTAAATGGGTGGGTGGCGAACTAAAAAGAGAAAGAAAAGATATGTCAAAAATTTATCCACCCTTTGTTCCACAAGCAACTATTAATGAGCTAAAAAATTATCCTAGAAAAGATGGTGATGGAACCAATGATCTGTTTGAGTGGGTACAAAATACCCTAAAAAAAATTATGCATAGCAATGGAAAAGTGTATGCCATAAAAGATAATTATTGTTTTGTTAGAGATGATGAAAGTAATGAGATTTTATGTCATAAGGATCGATTTATAAACAAGATTGATTGGTATAATTTAAAAAACGGTGATATGCTTTATTTTACTAAGCAAGAATCAAAAGAAGGTAAATATAAGGCAAATAAAGTATATATGGGAGAAAATTTTATAAATTATATAAGAGACAATATTAAAACTTTACGATTTCCTATGTTAAAAATATTTGATGGACATACATTGCAGGAAAGTGAGATATCGAATTCTTTTAGGGAGACAATTAAAGATTTTAGTATATTTATAGAAGAAATTTTAAAAAATAGTGTTATAACAAATAAGCTTAAAGAAGAACTCATATTATTTTTTTCAAGTTTGCATGAAAATTCTGGTATAGGCAGTATATTGCTAAACAAATATGACAATATTCTCGCCAAATATCCGCAAGCATTATCTTATAGTATAGGCTCTTGTACTCAGGAATGGCAAAAAGAGCTTTTTAATAAGGCTATAAGAAATTGCCAAAAGAGAGTTTTGTCTGTTTGTTTATGGAGAGATGAAAATTTGGTGTTTCGAATAGATGAAAAAACTGCCAAATTACTAATACAACAAATATACGAAGATATGCGTCCAAATAATCTTAATCGTGTTATTGAAATTTATCTAGCGTTGTTAAGGCTGAGAAGTATAGGATACGATATATTGAATCCAGACGATGAAGTAACCAAAAATATACTATCAAAGCTAAATAA
>ERZ773087.2121-NODE-2121-length-10944-cov-47.150427_pt1 | contig 10944 bp, 10 predicted proteins | sample MGYA00511375_ERZ773087 | MGnify/ENA primary metagenome ERZ773087 (study PRJEB29015, sample SAMEA2737995) | human oral metagenome | biome: human oral; feature: human-associated habitat; material: dental | place: China | collected 2063 ...
TCCATTGCCCGGTACAAACCTCTAACACCTCAGCAAGCTCATCCCAAGAACAACCATGATGATAGGCACCGAGGGTTGCGTCAGCGGAGTCCTCGAAATCATCGGTAGTCATGAGATACCTCCGCAACGCGGGTAGAATGTTTTCTACGGGGGTGTTATCAACGAGGGACCAGTCGGTGGGTTGGATGTTGTCGTCGACGATGAATTCGTCGGTGACTTTTTCTTCGGTGTTGGCGTAGGGCATGAGCTCTGGTGGGGTGATAATACAGGTTGGGTCGCCGCTGCCGATCCGGCCAATCCCTCGGATATCAAGTGCTTCACTGCCAGCAAGGTAAGGCATAGGGTGTCGCTGTTCCGGGGGGATGGTGGGGAATGCTGCTAGCCACCATTCATAGAACATTTCAGTCCGGTCAGAAATGTTTAGCTTGGTATAGAAGAGACAATCAGGGCATAGCGGCGGAGTGTCGATAATAAACCCGGTTTCTCGTGCTTCTTGGATTTCTTCTTCGGTGAGTTGAGACCGGAGGAGAAACCCTCGCTGGTTGGCGGCTAGTTCTCGGTAATTCATAATATGTTTTCTTAATATTGTAATGGGTAAACGTCGGCTAAATTATTAGGTATATCTTTTAATGGGTAAATTTGGTCTGCCCCGCCAAATATGAAGTGTGGCAGATGATCTATAGAGAGTCAATAGATGGCTTGCATGGGGGTATTGGTAAAATTTTTTCTGTTTGCCGATACATTTATATGTTTGTTGAATTGTTGCTTAATTTTGAGTTAATATGGATTAAATTTTGTAAGATTAGCTAATTTATCATTTGTGCTTTCACCTTTATGGGGTAGCTGTTATGGTGCATGATTTGTAAGATGGGTTGACCCTTGATGTGTTTAACGTCGGGTTTTAGTAAAAATTTACAAATAGTATTTGTTCCTGTCTATGGCCTTATGGGCTGACGTAGTGTAAATATTATCTTATTAGTTCTTGCGCTACTCACTTAGGGCTTCATTTGTGATGGTCATGGGTATTTGTGGTGTGTATATGAATGTTTTGATAAATGTGTGCCTGTTATACAGGTTTAGATTTCGGATTTGTTTTAAGGAGTTATGTAATGGCTGGTAAACACCGTCGTGCATCTAGTTTGGGAACTACACGAATGACAGCAGGGGTATTGACTGCATTAACTATGGCTTCCACTTGTATTAGCACTGCTAATGCTGTGCCGAAAGTGGTTTCACAACCAGGTACGCAGGATGCCCAGGAGCAGCCGCCCATTCAACAAGCACCTCCACAAACGGTGCAGTCAACACCAATACATCGGGTTGAAGCAGTTCGATATATTCCAGGTGCTCCACAGGCTGTACAACCAGTGGTTGTAAAGAATGTGATTACCAAGAAAGTTGTGTATGAGACTTCTCCGGGGATGGTTATGCTATCACCTGCTGGATCCAGAGTCTTAAATCCCGTGAATGTTGCTAAGACGTTTAGTCGGAATATTCGCCAAGAAGATCGTGGTGTTATGGAAGCTGCTGGTGGTGCAGCTGCTGGTGGTGCACTCGGTGGAGCTATGATTGGTGCAGCTGCCGGTGCTGCTGGTCTTGGGGCTGCAGGTGCTGCTGTAGGTGTTGGTACTGGTGCCATGATTTGTGGCGCAATCACTGCGACTATTCCAGTTAATCCTGCGGCTGCAGTACCAGCAGCTTTATGTTGGCCTGCAGCTTCTCAAGTTGTTGGCCCTGTTGCTGGTGGTGCAGTAGGTGTTACAGCTGGTGCTATGCTTGGCGCTCCTGCTGGCTTATTGTTTGGTGCTCAAGCTGGTGCTTCAATGGTTCCTGGTGGACGTGCTGCGTTTGATCGTACTGTGGCTGATACCACCTGGGATTTGGAATCCCAAGCCCGAGTGTCACAGGGTGCAGAGCCGCTTGCTGGTGACAAACCGGGTGATTCTATGCCTAGTGGTCCACAAGCGGCCACTAAACCTGATACACCAAAGATGCCAGTTATTGCAGATCAAACTTCTGTTGAATCTGTACTTGTATCATCTGCAACACAGTTGCCTAGTATTAATGCTGCAAATCTTCAATTGCCAGATCTGTCTATGGGGTCGCTGCCTGCAGCATAGCTGAAAATCCAATATGCGAGGTGAGAAAGCATGGGAACGAGCTGGTTTGATGAGGATGATGATCATGTAGATGATCAATTAGATTCAACGAACGGTTTGGTTGTTGATGATACTGAGGATGATTCCATTGATACTGTTGATGATACAGAAATGGAACGACAATCCTTAAAGAAGCCAAAGAGGATTAAAACGGGACATCAACAATTATGGGTTGCTGCAATCGCTTGTTTGATCATGCTAATCGGCGTTTCGGCTTTTGGAGTCATCAAATCTATACAACCAAAGACCCAGGATATGGCGAGTGCTACAACATTAGTATCAATAACACCACCGCCAGTTGTGACGTCTACTAAGCCAGCAACTACATCATCAGTGATTGCCTCAAAAGATGAAAAATGCCCAAATCAACCAAAAGCTAATAGGAAAACTGCGCAGGGAGCAGTGGCTGAATTTCAGAAGGCATATTTTACTGGTGATACTAAAGCTCTGAAAAAAATTATTGCCTCTGATAGCCATCTAACATCGGTGGATTGGTTAACTTCGGCTGGGGAATTAGTGGGTTCAGACTATTGCGTGAAAATTAGTGATGTTACTGGAGAAATTGTTGATGCGGAAACAACAGTTCGTACTCCCAAAGGCGAAGAGCTGTTGTTTTTGCAAACAATAACTACGAGAAAAATAGATAATGAATATAAAATCTGGAAGATTGAAGATCGCCCAGTACCAGAACAAACTTAAGAATTTAGGGAAAGGATGGTTGAAAGAGAAATGAAAATTGCACGTGTAGTAATCATTAGTTTGATCACTGCATCGTTGTTTGTTCCCCTTCCTGGTTATGCAGAAGAGACAGGAGGTGGATGTCCAAAGATGCAATTTGTAGTCGTACATGATTCCCAAGATGCAAAAGCACAAAGTAGTGAAGATACCGGTTTCTTGGGGGATGTGGTTTCTCCAGTAGTGACAGCTGCCAACGATAAAAACGTTGACAAATCCGCAGGTTTCTCTGAAGCACCTAATCCATCGAGTAGCGCATCGGCAAGTGCAGCAGTGCCATCTACGAGCTCTATGACGGCGACTACAACACAACAAGGATCAGAGTGGAAGAAACAAGATTATTGGGGTTCAACCTCAACAAAACCACAAGAACCCACTGCTACGTCGTCACCAACCGTAACATCATCAGCAGTCACTACTACATCAACGTCAACCAATGAGCCCCAATCTAGTGCAAAAATTGGACGAACATACGTTAACATTACGGGAATTCGGACAGGAGCATTTATTCCAGGAGTCCATGCTGAGACCGATGATGATTGGCGAAGCACTACAGCAGCAGGTAAAGAAAAAACCAACCAAACAATAGCTGATATTCACAAGAAGTGTCCTGCAACTAAAGTGGCATTGGTTGGTGATAATCAGGGAGCTGCAATTGTCAGTGAAATTTCTCGTGATATTGGTGCAGGTAAAGGTGTCATTGAGCCGAATTTGGTTGCTGGTGTAGCAACATTTGCTGATCCCACACGAGGTAAAGACCAGCCAACTGTAGCATCGGGTGCTGATGCGCCTGCTGCTGCACCCGGAACTTCGGGACGCAACGTTTCTGCTGCAACTGAGGGGTTTGCGTCTGAAACGACAGAAGGTACAGGTTTAGCGACAGTGGCTGAAAAAGAATCCCCTCGTGGTTATGGAGAACTTTCAGATCGCACAGTCTCATGGTGTGCTGAAGGAGATACACGTTGTGGTGTGAAAAAACCAGCTCCATTAACACGCCTGGCAGAAGTGACCAATAAAGATGTCGATTTTGCTAAAAACCCTGAAGGCAGTGTTCGCCATATTGCTGATGTGCTAGGGCCAGCAGTTGCACTTGCGGGAGCGGAAACATTGGCGGAAGATGTAAACTTCGGAAGTAATGGGTTCACCTTTAATCGGGCGGAAAGCGCAGAAAAGACCCTTATTGGTCGCATTGCTGATAATAGTGAATCCCATGTAGAGCAATCAGAGTTTGATCAACGGTTAGTTGCTGCGGGCCAACAACTTGGTGGTATGGCGCTTGCTGCTGGTGTTACTTTGGCGAAAAAAGTTGTGACTCCGAGTAATATCGCGCAGATTGCAGCTGCTGCAACACTAGATCCTATGGCAGGTGTAGCTCTTGCTGGTGTAAAAGTAATCGAAGCTAGTGTTGATTTATTTACTCCCGAGACTGCGACAACTGGTGCTTTACGAGTTATGGATGAAGCAAAAGCAGGTGGTGTTGAAGTTCCTGAGATTGCCGAGACTACGGTTGCTACTGTAGTGAGTCAAACTGTTGAAGATTCAGCTTATCGGAAACAACCAATGACAGAATCCGGCGATAGTGCGCAATCAGCGACCACATCATGGCTATCTGGAGTGGCAGCAGATGAATTGGGTGATGAGGCGCCTGAAGCACTGGTAGCGCAGTCAAAGAAGAAATCTACTGTCAAAGGAACGGATTATGATCAAAAGGCAGTGACTGATGCAACAGCTTCGATGAAGAAAGTAGGCAGTACTGATTCTCCTTCCACAGCGAAAGTAAGGAAGATGACCATGCCAAAGGTCACATCGTCAGCTGTGGAGCAAGAGTCAGAAGAGCCTACAGATAGTGAACAAGCTGAATAGCATGATCTATAGGGAGAAACCAAACGAATGCCAGGATCACCACCACGCAAAATCAATCTCAATAAGGAGGTTATGTTGCCAGTTGCAACTGAATCATTATGGCAGGTGACGGCTGTCGATAATGACCGGTCAACATATCCGCCGGCGTTATGGCTAGTGGCAGCTCATGGTGGTGCTGGTTGTACCATGCTATCGGAAATGTTGGCTTTTTGTGGTGATGCTGGTCAGGTATGGCCAATCCATGATGAATACCGATTTTGCGTTGTAGTAGCAAAATCAACAATGCGGGGTTTGGAAAGAGCCCATCAGGTTGTGCTCCAAGGTCTTCATACCTTGGATGAGATTACGATTATCGGAGTAATAATTATTGCTGATGCGGTAGGGAAGTTGCCAAAGGCTTTGATTAATAAGCTAGAAGTAATCGAAAAACTTGTCACGGTGTGGCAAATCCCGTATTTGCCTGCATTACGGATAGTTGAAGAAGGCACTTTGGCAACCTGGGCTCCAGGAGATGAAATTGATGTATCGCGAAAAGCACGAAAAAGACCTCCCACTGAATCATGTCCTATATCAGTAGCCACAATAGGCAAAGAGCTATTTGCCACAGTGAAGTCTGCACATTCTGGAAACATGTCTGGTACTTCATCCAACGTTGAAGCCACTGAAGAAATATCAACAGAAATAGAAGGAGAAGATGACAATGAAACTACTTAACTCAATTGCTATGGTTTTGGCTCAGATGCCAGGTCAGAACATTACGCCGCAGGCGCCCAGTGGATTTGGTGACAAAATCAATCAAGGATTGAATTTTGCATTCTATATCGGTATCGCTATGGCGATTGTAGGTGTGATGGTTGCTGGCATTACGATGGCTGTTTCACGAAGGGAAGGATCGAGTGAAGAAGCAACAGCAATGGCTATGCGGATTGGATTTGGGGTCATGTTGCTTGGTGGTGCTACCAGTATTGTTGGAGCATTTATCTAATGATTCTTGCGGATCCACCCAAACCAATTGCTCTTACCGGTGAGGAAGGGGCCCACCCTTCTGAACCGCATGATGCGTCAACGAGTGCAAAAGCGTCACAAACCGCAAATCAGGCCACTCCTGAAAATACGGAACCTAGAGATACAAAGAAAACGTCACCGACATCATCTACGCCAAAGAGTACTAAAACTAGGTCAGAAAAATCGACAAAATCGGCAACATCTCAGCCTGGAAAAGGCATAGTGGATAACTATACAGGTGAGGCTATTGTGCCACCATCTAGTCCATGGACACCGCCAGGAGGAGTGACGCATGAGGTCATGCAGTGGTTAGGGTGGGTGATGTATGTGGGATTAGCTCTCTCAATGTTATCAATCATGATGATGGGTGTCATGATGATGATTGATCGTAATAGGGGAGAACCCATGTCATCAAGTGATGCACAAATTACAGCAATGCGGATTGCAATCGGATTATTTTTCATCACTGGAGCGGCTTCATTAGCAAAATTTTTTGCATAAGTGAGGATAAAAATGAAAATAGTGAGAATAATTGTATCACTAATGATGATTTTCATCCTTGAGGGTACTACTGGATGTAGCAAAGATCAATCTAATACTATCCCTCAAACAAACACATCATCTACTGCAATTGCCCCACAAGCATCATGGTCACCCGGACCAGCTGGCTTAATTGTGCCAAAAGGTCCTGATGGCCCTACAGAATCTCAGCCAGTTCCCCATGGTTTCTCGCATACACCGCAAGGTGCGGTGCTGGCAGCGATTACAGCACAATCATGGATGGCTGGTGCGGATGATCAGGTATGGCCACAAGTGGCAGAATATTTATTAGAGCCTGGTATTGGACGAGATCAATGGGCCCAATCACGAGGTTTAGTAACAGTCAAAGGCACTGTAGATAAACCAGCTCGTTTTGTAGCATTTAAATTCAGTGAATATAGCAATGAGAAGGCTGTTGTGGTGTTAGCAACGCAATGGCCTGATGGAATGTTGACAGCCTATCCAGTGCAGTTATCAGCAACATCTGGGCAATGGCGGGTAGTAATTCCACCCCAGAAACAGGCTCCAGACATGGAAGAAATTAAACAAGAACGTCTTACTGATTTTGTTGCTTTTAATAGTTCGAAAGAACCGAAAGGATAAATGCCAGTGTGGAAATTAGCAGTGATTGATGTTCGACTGTTACGGAAGATTGCAGTGGTAGGAATTGTAGTATTGTGTTTTGCCTTTGCTGCTCCAACATCTCACGCTCAAACTGAATATAATGGTATTTACCAGAAAAGTTATGGTAAAAGCGTAGGATATCCAATTTCTACTGCTATAACACTGGCGCCAGTAGTGATTCGCGCTTTTTGGGGGGATCCTATTGGCAAATTCACAAAGGCACTATATGAGGGTAATACCCAAGCTATGCAGCTTGTCATGACTTTCTGGATGGATTTTGATATCAATCGAAGAGTCGATGTCAATGCCAATACTCAAGGTGTAAAAAATATTGTCTTTGGGTTATCTGGTATGGCGCTTATGGCATCATTCCTGATTGGTGGCATTCGTATGGTTGCATCTCGGCGAAGAGGGTTGCAAGAAGGACTAGAAGACATGGGCCAGGACTTGGGGAAATGGTTCATCTTCTCAACATGCTTCCCAGGAGCAATTGCTCCAGCGTTAGCAGTATCTGATAAACTATCCAAATCTATTTTGGATAGTTTTGGAGCAACATCATCAGATACGTTCATAAAGATGACATCTTTTTCAGATAGCGGAGCTGGCCCGATTCTCATGGCTATTCTCGCAATTGTTGCAATGGCAGGTTCAATCATGCAACTTTTAGCGTTAATTATCAGGGCATTAATTCTACCTATTGCAGTAGGTCTTACTCCATTATTTGCGGCTTTATCTTTTAGTGAAGTGGGCCGGTCTGGATTACATCACTTGGTGTCATATACGATTGCTGCACTGGCGTTTAAACCAGTATGTGCGTTGCTGTATGCAGTGGTGCTATGGAATGTTACCCGACCATCACCAGCAACAGACCCTAATAGTATGTTGCCATTAATTGATGATGTTGTTAACGTTGTCATGATTGCGCTTACTGGATTAATCGCACCAACATTGGTGCGAATGTTGGTGCCGGCGGTCTCTCAGGCAGGGGGTGCAGGTGGGGGACAATTACTTGCTGGTGCAGCCTCCGCAGCTGGTGCTGCTGTTGGTGCTATTGGCGCTATTGCAGGTACAGCAGTTGGTGGTGGTATGGGGTCATTAGTTTCCGGGGCTTCTAATAATGGTGGTGCGAACAAGACTGGTGCCGGTGGTGGAGGTGATATTGCCTCTGCTGGTGCATCAACAGGTGGTTCCGGTGGTAGTGGTGGTTCATCATCCGGTGGATCTTCTGGCGGGGATTCTGGTGCTGTTGCTACAGGTGCTTCCGGTGGTAGTGGTGGTTCATCATCCGGTGGATCTTCTGGTGCTGGTCAGAAAAAGAAGGGTCGGCTTAGTCGTATCAAAGGTAAATTAGGTAAATTCTCACAACGACCTTTTGATCGGTCATGGACAGGTCGAATTGAAGGTGCTGAACGGGGTGCTACTCGTGGACGCCGATGGGTTTCTCCGGTGTCGGATGCTGCTCGACGATCAGGTGGAGCAATTAGCTCATTTGAGAGTATGTTAGAAGCATCAGCTGGGCATCCAGGTCAAGTCAGAAGATAAGTCATTTTGAGGCGTATCTGGTGCACTGAGCATTGGTATAGGCCCTCACCTATACCGAAAGAATAGAGATTTCTGATTATTGTACCCATAAGAGCTTGAAACTTACTTAGTTGCTGGGGAAATAGGTTCAGGTGGTGGTTGGTAGAACATTATTCTTTGTATCGCGTTGATTGCCCGAATAGTTGTGGTTTGGGGGAGGCTGCAAGGGATTGCCAGGATCCGCTATGCCTTCATGTGGTCTATGGATCGTTTGATCACATACCAGATCTGGTTGATTCTCTTGTTGAATGTTTTCTGCCATTCTAGCAGGGGTTTGCCTGGTCTCTTCTTCGGTGTGTCGCATTCTAAACCCACGTAACCTTTGTCTGCGGTGTGATGCCAGGGTGGTATGTGACCGAATAAACCAGTTTCTTACGGTGATGTCATGGGTTGATTCTAGCAATGGTTCGCAAATATAAAATATTTCGTCTGCTTGATCGGTGAGTGTTTTAAGGGTTATGCCCGGCTTTGTGGTGTTTTCCACTATATAAATTCTTAGTGTTCTTCTACCACTAACACAACACGAGGATCCATCGAGTACGTATAACCGTTGAGGGTGAAGATCCTTAGGTTGTGGTGAGGGCAGTAACACTACATTAAGCACTCAGTACATTGTTAATGGCTCTGGAGATGGTTGCCTGGGAGGTTTCAAAAATATTTACTGTCCAGGGTTTGTTACCACGTGTTTTCTTGCGGTTAGAGCATGATGATCTGCACATTAGTGAACACTCCCAAGGATGGTGGGCAGTGATGTGAGATACCTAGAAGCTTATTCAGCGTTCTCAAACATGACTAGTCTCTGTAGGTAAAGAAGACCAAGCTAGATAGCATGTTCTTTCTGATTTTCTGCCTGTTAATGAAGATGAGTTTTCCCAGCGGCTGAATAAGCTTCCTAATGTGGTGATGGGATTAGTTAATATGATGAGGAAGCTTCTTCAGTTGCTGGAAAGATCCATTCGCACTAAAAGATAACAAATCGGAATCGGAAAGAGCACATCATTGCCTTGTTTTTCCTTACTTCTATAGAGTCCACACTGGGGAGCATAAGTTCCCCAGCAACTCAATAAACTTCTACATCGAATAGACCCCGTATTTGACTGGTTTGTGTTGAAGGATGGCAAAGTCTGTAGTTTCGGATAGATTAACGATTAACTTTCCTTTGTACGTTTTCACCATTATCAGCCCTGGAAATTGATGTTCTTCAAGTTGCTTGAGTACGGCTTTGGCTTCTTTGCCCTCTATTTCGAAGGCTTCTCCACAATAATAAAGAGTGGCTCTCATTTCTTTTACCTCTTTTCTATAATCATTAATGAAGGCAAGTAGTATGGTTGTTATAGTTGTCTGCCGTGGTTGTTGTCATCATCGTCATCGTTACCATGATTTTCTTCCTCATCATCATATTGCGTCTCTTGTGTAGCTGCTTCTTCTGAGGATTGTTCTGGTTCTTCCTGATTTTCAGGAAGGAACTCATCAACCGCCACGTCATGTTCAAATCCTTTGCCAAGCATGTAATCCCCCCGCATTTCCTGCAACTTCTCAGGCAAATCCCCTACCTTAGACTTCTTCTCCCATACTCCTAAACCAGCCTCTTCCTCCCCCGGCACCCACATCTGCGGAGTCCTCGCAAACGTTCTGAGCTCCTGCCGATACTTGTTTACCCTCCGATGCGGCTCCATATGATGAAAACACGGATCCAATAACCTTGACAACCTCTCAAACACCTTCTTCAACGAATGCACCACCGAGCAATGCTGAATCAACTGCCGCTGCTCAAACCCCTTCCTCTTACGAGTATCCTCAGGCTTCTCCCCTTGAGGGGGCCGTATTCTGTCGGCTACAATATCCTCATTCCGTTGGGCTGCCTCCTTAAGGTCCTTTATTGTTTCTGGGGTGTGGAATGATTTCATATACGGGCGGCTGTTACTATTTGGCCTATGCTCAAATAGGTTATTCAAAGAGTTATGAAGATTCTCCATGTATTTAAGGCCACGTTGAATGGTATTTGAACTGATCGGGACATGAGAGGCCATAATCATTAAATCCCCCAAATCCTTCCACCTGGATGTCTCTCGATAGTTCCCTTTCCCAGTCATTAAACCCCTTAAATTCCTCTTCCATTGTTCTTCTCTATCATCGAGGGGGAATAATGCTGCAATTTTCCCGGCAATATATTTTCCAGGATCAATAAGTTTAATCGTGGTTGAGGCCCGAGATGAGATAAGCGGATCCTGGACTGTTAACGCTTCGGTATCCTGATATTCCTCAGGAACCCCTCGGATCGCATCTATTTTAATCTGGGTGTATTCTTCATCACCATCAAGCACCTGGATGACATAGGTGTCACCGTTTCGGCTTTTTGTTTTTCTAGCTTTGAGGATTTTGTAGGTGAATGGGTCGTCTTTATCCTGTGAGAGGGTTTTTTCAAGCAGGTGTTTCA
>ERZ773087.2128-NODE-2128-length-10926-cov-77.986754_pt1 | contig 10926 bp, 10 predicted proteins | sample MGYA00511375_ERZ773087 | MGnify/ENA primary metagenome ERZ773087 (study PRJEB29015, sample SAMEA2737995) | human oral metagenome | biome: human oral; feature: human-associated habitat; material: dental | place: China | collected 2063 ...
GGCAAATTGTTGAATTTCAAATTCGCACCAAAGAAATGCACGAATACGCTGAGCGTGGTTTGGCGGCCAGCTTCCACTACAATGAGCAGAAATTAACCGACGCGTACAAAAAGGGTCGTATGGGCGCTATGCCGGCAGACCTGTCGTGGATTCGCGACCTTCAGGAAGCGGCGGCACTGGCTGGCGAGGGCAAACGATTTGACTCTGACAAGTTCCGCATGAAATTGTTCTCAGACCGCATTTTCGTTTATTCTCCAAAGGGTGATATCTATGATTTGCCGCGCGGTGCTTTCCCGTTAGATTATGCATATCGCATTCACTCCGACATCGCGGCGCATGCTAGCGGTTTTAAAATCAATGGTGTCATGAAGCCGTTTACTTATCATTTGCGGCACGGCGACACCATCGAAGTCTTAACCAATAAGTCCGCCCACCCGAAGCCGGATTGGCGCGAGCTGATTATAACGCCTCATGCTAAGGACAAATTGCGTTTGCAATTGTCACGTAGCGGCGGCATCTTGCAGCAACTGACTGGCGGCGTTTCATCACTGTTTCGGCATCGATAATCAACGGCGCAGTCTTGAGGCGGAATATAAAAAACAATATCACCCTCACCTCAGAGGCCGTGACGGGCGCGATAGCCCCGTCAGTCGAACGCCACAGGCTGACCATAGGTCACCTGTAAAGAGCACTCTGTGAGATGTGATATTGTTTTACGGTGCAAGTATACTTACGCTTGCTCGTTCCAGCGGGTGATTGAATCGCGAATGATTTGCTTGGCGCGTTCAACATCACCAAAGCCCTTGACCACTGTTGAGCCTGGCTTCTTCATATCTTTGTAGTGGTTGAAGTGATGTTCAATTTGCTTGAGCAGCTGTGGCGACAAGTCTTCCAACGAATTGATAGCATCGCCAGTATTGCGGTCATCAGCCGGCACTACGATCACCTTGTCATCAACTTCATCATCATCAACAAATTCCAGCACACCGATAACCTTTGCTTCCATGAAAATACCTGTTGTCAGCGGCTGGTCGGTGATGATCAAGGCGTCTAATTCGTCGCCGTCCTCGTCCAATGTCTGCGGGATAAAACCGTAGTTGGTTGGCTTGGCAAAAATTGCTGGCTCGACGCGGTCCAGTTGCATGACCGCTAGCTCACGGTTCCACTCAATCTTGTGGTTTGAGCCTTGTGGGATTTCAACAACGACATTAACGATGCCATTTTCTACGTCACCCGGTGTTAAAATTTGATTGAAGTCTGCCATGATTTACTCCTCTCTGGCTTTTTCTTGTAAATATTCACGAATTTGCAATGCTGCGACCGCACCCTCGCCGACCGCCGAAGCGATTTGCATGGTCGCGCCCGAACGGACATCGCCCGAGGCAAAGACACCGGGAACGTTGGTGCGCAAATGTTCGTCGGTAACGATGTGCCCGCCGAGGTCCAGCTCAACAGATGAGTCAGCCAAGAACTGCGTGTTCGGAATGAGACCGATGAAGACGAATAGACCGTCTGCAGTGAACTCTTTTTGTTCGCCATTTTGGGTTGATGTAACACCGTAAAACTTATCATCTTTGACGATAATTTCATCAGTCGTTGCACCGATATGGACAGTAATTTTGCCCTCATCGACATACTTTTGTAATTCTTTTTGCAAGACATCGCTGGCGCGTAATTCGCTGCGCACCAACAGGTCAATATGGCTGGCGTAGCGAGTCAAAAATATCGCTTCTTGCACTGCCGAGTTGCCGCCGCCGACGACGATCAAACGCTTGTTGCGATAAAAGGCGCCGTCGCACGTCGCACAGTAATGCACGCCGCGACCATACAATTCGTCTTCACCAGGTACACCCAGTTTGCGGTGATTTGAACCAGTTGCCAGTAGTACCGCCTTGGTTCGCACCGGCTGGCCATCAATCGTCAATTCCAATTCGCCGTCAACTTGCTTCAGCTCCGTCACATCGCCGTACTCGATATTCGCACCGAACCGCTCAGCCTGCTGCTGCAGCTCGGACGCCAATTTCATACCGGTCACACCCTCTGCAAACCCTGGGTAATTGTCAATTTGATCAGTAATGGCCGCCATACCGCCGACCACGCCGCGTTCATATAGTGTTGTCGGCACGTCCTCGCGCGACAGATAGATAGCTGCGGTTAGCGCGCTTGGACCAGCGCCAACGATGATAACTTCTTTAGACATTGAGCCCCCTTGATTTATAATATCGTTTGATGATTTCTGGCATTTCTGGCTGTGGAATATCTGCTGGCTTTTCAATGGCCATGATCACAAACTTCAGCGGCGCATTGGCAGGGATTTTATCACCCTGGCCTTGACTGCCGTACGCCTTATCAGCTGGAATCGTCAATTCACGCACACCGCCAATCTTCATACCGACCAGGCCCTCTTTCCAACCCTGGATGACTGCCGTATTCGCTGGACCGTTTATGGCAAATGGCGCTTTCAATTTACCGTCAGCGATTGACTGGTCAAAAATCTCGCCCTTGGCATTCCAGCCAATGTAATACACTGCAAATTTGGTGTCATCTTTGACTTCTGCGCCGTCACCTTCCACTAAGTCCTCTTTGCCGAGCTCTTTGACATCGCCCGCCTCAAACGCACCGACTCGTGAGCCAAATTCGGCAAACTTGCTGTAATATTTATCGTTCAATTCTGCTGTCTGCGCCTCAACTTTCTTTTGGCGTTCTGTATTTGCTGCTTTATAGCTTTCTTGCGCTCGCTGTAGTTCAGCTTGATCTTTGGCTTCATTGCCCGGAGCCACCATCATGGCGATAAATCCGCCAACCGTACCCACCAACATTGTGATTGTAATAATCCAAATTCCTATTCTTTGCGATCTTGCTATCGCCATATCTCATCCTCCTCTGTTTGTCCTATTATACATCAACTTTTGGCTCAGCGGCAATGTCATATGCAGCCAACCGCTCGCCCGCTATCCCAGGATTCTTCTGTAGCTCCAGCAACTTGGCGTAGATGCCATTTGTCTTAGCCAATTCATCTGGCGACCCAATCTCATCAACTCGCCCATTTTTCAGGGTGATGATGGTATCAACCGCTGCAATGGTCGACAAACGGTGAGCGATGATCAATGTCGTACGGCCTTTCATCAACCGATCAAGCGCTTGCTGCACCAAATGCTCACTTTTATTGTCCAAATTGCTGGTTGCCTCGTCTAGTATCAAGATCGGGGCGTCTTTTAACACCGCGCGGGCGATGGCGATGCGCTGTTTCTGGCCACCAGAAAGTTTCAAGCCATGCTCACCAATCTGCGTGTCGTAGCCGTAGTCCAGCTGACGAATAAACTCATCGGCGTTGGCAGCTTTGGCGGCGGCAAAAATTTCCTTGTCTGTTGCATCCGCCTTGCCGTAAGCGATGTTTTCACGGATGGTGCCCGAAAAGAGTACAGGGTCTTGAAAAACGGTCGCAATATGTCCGCGCAAACTGCGCTGGGTCAGGTTACGAATGTCAGTATCATTGACAGAAATGACGCCACTATCACGTTCATACAGCCGCATCAACAAATTGGTAATCGTAGTTTTACCGCCGCCAGATTCACTAACTAAAGCCACGCGCTTGCCAGCGGGGATCGTAAAGGAAATGTTATGCAAAACGGGGCGATTTGGCACACTAGCGTATCGGAACGACACATCGTCAAAGGAAATCGTCGCCTTTTCTGTGTTCAGGTGAGCCGCATCAGGCGCATCCTTGATACCAGGTTTGAGCTCCATGGCCGCAATGAAATCTTTACTCCCCGACACTGCTTTCTGAAAGCCGTCAACGATGAAACTCATACTAAAGAGCGGCGTTCGCAGATTGTTGATCAAGGTAATAAGCAAAATCATCTCACCAATCGTAAACTTTTTCTCGGTCGTCTGAACAAAAATGTACGCAAAGATGAGGAAAAAGACAATGCTCAAAATTAAGCCGCGAATGACGTCCATTTTGTGCCAATAGCGCGACTGCTTGCGCGTTACGGCGATGGTTTTACGGTAACGTTTGGTAAAATGTCGGTACTCTAAACTTTCGCGAACATAGCTTTTGACCACTTTGATTTGCGATACGACTTCTGCAAATCGGCCGCTAGCCATATCGACTTCGTGATTTTTATTTGACTGGAAATAACGCCATTTTTTGCTGGTCAATACCGCCAGCCAGATGAACAACGGATACAATATCAATACCAGCAGTGCCAGCTCTAAGCTGTACGTCAGGACGATACCAATCGTGATACAGCTGGTCAGGAGCATCTGCAGGAAATTGTTTGCAAACATATTCAGGAAATTACTCATCTCAGTGATGGCGCGGTTCAGGCGGTTGATGATGGTGCCCGTCAATTCCCCATCAAAATAACTTTGTGGCAGACTAAGCAAGTGGTGATAATAATGCGTCGACAACTGCGCTTTGAGCTTGGTGGACATAACATCGCCCCAGTAGCCGCCTAAGTTGCGAATCAACACGTTAGCAACATCAAACACCAGCAGCAAAGCCGCTAACCACAACACCTGACCGACGCCAATATTGTTACCTTCCACCACTTCCACCATCAAAGTAGTAGCCCGCGATATGACATACGGCATGGCGATGCCAGTCAACGCCACCAATATAGAACACAGGCTAATTTTGGCATAAAACGGCAGCATATTGTGCGTATAGCCCAAGGTACGGAGGAGCGATTTCATCAGACAAGCTCCGCGCCGTAAATTTGTTGCATGGTCTGCTGGATCGATTCGATGATAGGCGTAATGTCAGAATCAACCAAAGTGCGTTGGTGGCTGGTAAAGACTAAGCGGAAGGTCAAGGTTTTTGTTGTTGCATCGTCTGATGGCTGATATATGGATACCGCGTGAAAGACCGTATCAATCTCCACTGCTTTGAGAACGCGATCAATGCCTTGAGCGACAGATGCATAGTTGACATCAGTCGGTAGCTTGAGGGAGATGTCACGACTCGTCGATGGGTAGCGGCTGAGCGGTTGGTAATGACTACCTTGCTTAGCGTAAACGGTCTCTAGGCCAGCTGTATCCAAGCTAGCCGCCGCTACGTACGCCGGCAACTTGAAGTTCTTGATGACTGATTGTTTCAATTCTCCAACTATACCAATGAATATTCCGTCAGCTGTCTCAACTAATGCACTGCGCGATTGGTCAAATGGTGCCGTGACTGGGAAGTTGAGCTCCTCTTCAATCGGCTTAAATACTAACTTAGTACCAAGGTCATGTGCTAGCTGCTCGACCAAGCGACGCATTTTGTAAAATGGCGCACCCGCTCCCGGCTTTTTGGCGGCGTAGACAATGTCCGTAAATTGACTGGCTTCTGGCAGACCATCTTCACCTAAACCGTGCATTTTGCTGTGACCCTTGCCCATCTCGAACAAGGCAAATTCGTCATGCCCAGCCTTGATGTTGGCGTGAACTTTGTCGAGCAAACTTGGTAACACCGTCAAGCGGTAATATTGTAAATCAGGACTGAGGGCGTTTGATAATTTGTATGCCTGAGTGATATCCTGCTCGGCGTTTTTCAGGATACGTTCGTGAACGAAACTATAGGTCAAGACTTCGTTGGCGCCAGCGCGCGATAAACTTTGGCGAACGGCATTTTTTAGTTCACGACGCGAGTTTTTCGGTGTTGATTTGATACTGCGACATGGTAATTGACGAGGTAATTTGTCAAAGCCATATAGCCGGCCGACCTCTTCGACAATGTCCTCTGGCAGCTCAAGGTCGGTGCGCCAGAATGGCGATTGGATACAAATATAATTCAATTCTTCTTCCGGACCATGACTCTTTATTTCCACATTATTTAACAAGTCGCAAATATCATCGTCGGACAAGTCCAAGCCCAATCTCTCATTGATAAACTTGCTATCGATATCAATATTAGCTGGTGTGTATTTTCCATCAAAATAATCATCGAGCTCGTCACTAAATTGTTTCAAATCAAACACTTCACTCGCCTGCACCCCGCCAACCATACTCATCAGCTGCTTCAATACGGCAGCATTTTGGAGCGGTGACTGGCCCTTATTAAACCGCGTCAACGCATCGGTAAAAATACCGTGACGCATGGCCGTGCGACGCAGTGCATACATGTCAAAATTAGCGCATTCCAAAACAATGTTTTTCGTGCTATCCGAAACCTCAGTGTCAGCACCGCCCATAATTCCCGCGAGACCTATCACACCCTCGCCATCAGCGATGACGATGTCGTCAGCCGTCAACTCATATTCTTTACCACTAAGCAGACTGATTTTCTCGCCGTCACGAGCCAGCCGCGCCTCGAGTGTAGACCCGCGCAATTTATCATAATCATAGGCGTGCGTTGGCTGCGCCGTCATCAGCATCATGTAATTCGTCGCGTCAACAATGTTGTTAATCGGCTTACCACCCATCGCCACCAATTCGCATTGTAGCCACAGTGGGCTTGGACCCACGGTAACATCACGGATTGCCACCGCCATGAACCGCGGCACTAATTCTGGTGCGTCATTTCTTACTGTCAATTCTAGACCTTCAGCCTCGGTAAATTGCTGCTCCGATTTGTACCACTCAGGACTGGTAAACTGCTGATGAAAAATCCCAGCAATCTCGCGTGCTACGCCGAGCTGCCCAAAACAGTCCGGCCGATGGGTAAACATTTTATTCTCAATATCCAGCACGTAGTCGTCTAAGCCAAACGTTTCCGCAAAACTCGCACCTGCCGTCAGCTCAACACCCGCCGGCATGTCATGTTCATGAATCTCAATAATTCCCTCGTGATCCGTGCCGATATCCAGCTCATCAGCCGCCGCCAACATACCTTGGCTGAGCACGCCACGCAGTGGTCGTGCATCTAGCACGAACGGTTCGTTGTCATCAAAACTCGCCGGCACCGTGCTTTTTGGCGGCAACCAAATCGCCCACATGTCGGCGTGAACATTTGGTGCACCGCAGACCACCTGCACTAGCCCGTTGTCGTCACGCGGCACATCAGCCACCACGCCACCATCATCAATCTTGGTCACGCTCAGCCGATCGGCATCAGGATGTTTGACGCATTCAACCACCCGGACAATTCGCGCGCCACCATATTTAGCTTTGAGGTCGATCACTTCTTCGACACCACCAAGCTGCTGATTGACCCGCGCCACTAACTCATCCACGGGAGGCAATTCAAAATTAATCAATTGTTTGATAAGATTTAGGCTGACTTTCATACTAGTTACTAGTATACCATCTTATCTGTAACTATTCGACTTTTGTAGAGCCAGGCTGCAGGCTTGCGATTACTGGCGATATTCTTTTGCTTTATGTGCGGCAATGACATCCTGCTGTTCGGGCGTAAACCGCCGTGATTCACGCATTTTTTGGTAGGCTTTGTTGCGCGTCCAGACGTCGGCATGCCCGTTTTCCAATTCAGCCAGCGTCAGCTCAAAAAACTGCACCGCCGCCGTGGCGTACAGCCAAGCCAGTGCCATTTTGACATAGTAGCCGTCGTGGGTGATATTTCGCAGTGCGGCAAAAACTTGATCGATATGCGCTTCGTCTAGGAAGTTAGTCATCAAAGAAACTACGCCGTAACGCACTGTAAATTCAGCCTCACTCTGCAAACATTCCAGTGCAAAATCCCACCACGCTTCACCAGCAAACCGCCGCTTTTTCTCAATAACAACGTCAATGTGCGCCCACGAATCAACGCGGGGTAAATATTGCCTAGTCAAATCAATCGCTGTCTGATCATCAAGCCGAGCGTGCGTAATCAACAATCCGCACAACAACACGTAGTCGAAAGATTCATCCTGAACCGTCAGCAATTCACTAATATCCGCTGCGCTCATATCAGGCGCTAACTCCCTCGCCAAGCGCCGCAAATCCGGCACACGCACGCCGATGACCGGCATGTTGGTGTTGACGATGCGCTTATTAAACTCAGCATACGTCTCGTTGCCCTCAGCGAGCTTTGATAATTTCGCCACAATGTCATCATACATATTTCCATTAGCCTTCGTGCTTTAATTAATATAGACCAGCGCAATACCTAGTCATATTATTTATTCTACATTATATAGCTAGTTTGGTTAGGTATTATACAGCATAAAATTATCTATCGTAGACCTACTGCACACAGGGCGTCATATACACTTGGTACTACTTTTACCAACCCGCGCAGTGCAATGTCCTGCGGTGCTGTGCGTGAAAAAACTGGACATTTTTGGGCCGTCGCAAAACCAATTTCCATTGCTGCGCTCAGTCCAACATAGCCATCTGGAGCATAAATCATCACAAAATCTGCTTTACAAATTGCTAATAAATGACGGTCTTCGATCGCTCGCGATGATATACCTTGCTCGGCAGTGTCTCGCACAAATGCTTCATCATCAAACTGCATCCGTTGTGGCGATAAAACCTGGCAGCCAGTCACAACAAGCTCATCATAGGCACGCCAAAGTCCTTCTCTGTCACGCTTGTATGAACCGCAAAGCACCGCCCGAGGTGGCTCAAAATTCCGTCGCGTCATATTCATATATCACTTCTGTTAGTTCACCGTGCCCATCGATACATGCTGTCATTTCGTGCATGAAGCTTTTATATTTCTTTGGCTCGCCCTCCATCTCTTCGCGCGTGCGCCAAGCATTTTTGCCGCCTTCGAATTCTTCAACCAACGTACCAGAAATAGTATCACAAAACATCAGATGGAATAATTTATCCTCAACAATTTCATTTGTTTGGCTGTGACGAACCCGCTCGTGATAGATACCGCGGTGTACGAAAGTTCCGTCTAGTCCCGTTTCTTCAGCGAGTTCACGTGCTGCCGCCTCAACAATAGACTCCGCCCAACGTACTTTGCCGGTTGGCGCACCCCAAAATCCATAATATGGATGCTTGAGGCGCTGTTGCAGGAGGTATTGCTTTTTCCCATGGTGCTGCCGCTCAACGACAAGCAGCACTGCCACCTTTGGCTGACGCTCAATCACACCAGCATCAGTGTCTAGCTTATTGGCATATTCTTTTCCTTTGATCGAAAGCATATAGGTATCAGTTGTTTTCGTCACATAGCCCAGTGCTACGAGTCGTTTGATGTGAAATTTGACATGGTCGCTATCGAGCCCAGTAGCTCGCTGCAACGCAGCAAAATGAGCAGCCGGCAAAAATAGCAATTCTCGCAATATCTTTATCTGTGCATTATGCACCTTTTCTTCCAAACTCATGATCTACACTCCTTTTACCTCCATAATAGGACGGCTGTCATATAAAATCTAGGGAAGTCAAATTCCCTATTATTCCCATATTCATAAATATATGATATAATATACAAAATGCATCGGAAGCCTTCTTGCGAGACGTTGGCTCGCACTCATCAGCAAGAACTCACACAAACAGTGGGTGATTTTCTGCAGCACGTACGCATGGCTGATATTCAGCCAGACGCAGCAACTGTCTTTGTGCATGATGAGTGTAACCCTGATTCGATTGGGGCAATCGCTACCACATGCTCACCGCACGTTCCAGCTGATGGCCGATTTAATTTTCAAAAAGCACATATCACAGGGCACCGCGTTGATGGGTCGTCAGTTGCTGGACGTGTTATTGAAGAAAACCAGGATACCATCACTCTGACTGACAGTGCAATGAATCCTGATCATCGCGTCCTCAACTTGCCACTGCCCGACCAACACGCCGTTCTGCAGGCTGCTTTCACGAAAAACTGTACGCCAACAAAACGTCAGCTGGATGAACTAGAAACACTATGGCAATGTGGCAGAGCCAAAACTGCACTCAGTCTTGGTATCACAGCGTTGCAAACATTAGCGCGAGAGTCGTACCCAACTCAGTCGGTTGCCGACATGCTAGCCCTCAAATCACCCACCACACCGAACGCAATCTTCACCACGTGGGATGTGTCGGACTCAACCGGGGAGATGGCGCGTGATAATGGAAAACTGCGCTCATTCATCGTTTGGTTTGGTAGCCAAGCAATCACTGCCGTGCAACGTTATGGCGGCGAGCTGATCGACTGGACGGGCGATGGACAGAACCTTGCAGTGCCACTACCACAGAGCAACGCGCGTTTCTCACGTGAGCAGCGGGCTGATTTTGGTAATGATACACTCGTTCCACTGCTTAGCAAACTCGTTGATCTCGCTCAAGCGCAGGATGAATATACGGTTCGACTCACCGCTGGCTTTGGTCGACTCGACAATGTTCCTGGTGGAAAAATGAGTCCAGCGCTCTTTGGTATGACAAAATTGTCCAAGCGTCAGCCGCGCGACCGACTATCAATTGCCCTCACTGATGACACCTACGATATGCTCGCTCCTACCCTGCCTGACACATTGCGGCATTATCTGCACCGCGATTAAGCTTTCTTACGGGCTGATTTTTTATCTTCCTTGCTTTTTTGGAGTAATTTATTTTTGAGTGTCAGCACCACATCCGCCTCTTTGGCCAGCTGTTTACTGTGGGTGACGACGATGACGCATTTGTCGTTTTCATGGGCGGCTCGACGCAGGATGTCGATGATGTCAGCGGCGGTGGTTTCGTCCAAGTTGCCGGTCGGCTCGTCCGCCAAGATGATCGGTGCGGAGGATACCAACGCTCGCCCGATCGCCACGCGCTGTTGCTGACCGCCAGAAAGCTTCATGACGTTGCGGTGAATGTGATCGTCGTCCAGACCCATGGTGTGCAAGGTTTCGTTGGTGGCTTTAGGATTAACCAGCTTCAAGTTCTCCAGCGGCGTCAGATAGTCGATCAGGTTGTAATTCTGAAACACCAGCGAGATATTGTGCTTGCGATGGTGCGAATACCCCTGCTCGGCGATGTCTTCGTCGTCGAACAAAATCTGCCCGCCAGTCGGCGTGTCCAGCCCTGCCAGCAGTCCCAGCAGTGTCGACTTGCCGGCGCCAGAACTACCGACGATGGCGTAGAACTTGC
>ERZ773087.2132-NODE-2132-length-10915-cov-11.320718_pt1 | contig 10915 bp, 6 predicted proteins | sample MGYA00511375_ERZ773087 | MGnify/ENA primary metagenome ERZ773087 (study PRJEB29015, sample SAMEA2737995) | human oral metagenome | biome: human oral; feature: human-associated habitat; material: dental | place: China | collected 2063 ...
GCGCGGATACGGCGCTGTTGGACGACGCGATGGCCCGCGGCGTGGCCCTCTGTTCTCCCGTGACCCTGCTGGCGGTGGCGCGCACGTGCGCGAGTGCGTGGGCGCGCACCACCATCAACGACCAGGCCGAGGACATCATCACGCTGGGACGCGAGCTGTACGAGCGCCTCGGCGTAGTCGCTGGCCACATGGAGAACCTGGGCAAGGCCCTGGCCAGGAGCGTGGACTTCTACAACAAGGCCGTGTCCTCGATGGAGAATCGCCTGCTGTCCCGGGCACGTTCCGTGGGGGCTCTCGAATCGGCCTCGAAGAAGCCGATGAGCGCCGCCGAAATCTCCCCGGACGCCGCACAGGTCCGCTCCTTCACGAAGCCGGAGTTGACGGGACAGTAGGACGTGTCAAGACGACGCAGCTATTGCTTGCGCATCTCCCGCTCCACCTAACCGTGTGTGTGCTCTACAGCCTCCATCGCCTACGCGGATTCCCGTGGACCAGCGATCGCAATCAATTGTTTCTCATCGCCGGATCCGGCAGAGAACTCCTCACTCAGGGAAGTACTCCTCGGCGATCCCGTCTAGCTGGGCGCGGATCGCCTCGAAGGGACGGTCCAGGTCGAGCGTCGTCGCGCTGATGCGGTTGCCACTCATGCGGTAGGTGAAGGCAGGCTGATTCTCTTCGTCTGTGGCAGCGTAGAGGAGCGTGCCGGCAACCTCGACGCTCTCCCCGGCGCGCTTGAGAACGGCCTGTTTGTTCTTCACGTACGCGAAGATCTGGTACAGGTTCCCCGAATGTACGGTCCTCTTGTCGAAGTTGCTCTGCATCGTGGACGCGTAGTACTTCGCGTCAATGATGAGCACGCGACCGCGAGCGCTCAGGGTGATGTCGCTGCGCATCGCGGGCAGGCCGTCACCGAAGCCGTCGTCGAGTGCCCAGTCAATGAAGGAGGCGCTGGCGTTCAGTCGCGGATACTCCCTGCGGTAATACTCGAGGATGAACTTCTCATACAGACGGCTCATGCGCTGCTCGTCGAAGAAATCCATCAGGCGCACAGTGCCGTCGCTCTGGGTTTGAAGCAGCCCCTTGACGACGAGCCAGCACACCGCCATCAGCATGCGGTACGTGCGGTTGTTTCGGTCGTAGCGCATGTTCCAGTTGACCGTTTGCAGGTTGATCTCGCGCACGTCCGCGAAGAAGACCATGAGCTTTTTCAGGCTCTTTTTGCGCGCTTTGGAGATGTCTGAGCGCACGAGCAGCGCGACTGTCGCCTTGATGACGCGGTTCATCGTCGTGTCAACAGAGAACTCGTCATAGGAGCACACCAGCTGCCGGCGCAGGATCGCCTGCGATTTCACTGACTCCGTAACCTCGATTTTGCCGCGCAGGGAGGAGCGGACCTCGGTTCGGTCCACGTACTCCTGGCCGAGGCCTCGTTTGAGTTGCAGGGACACGCCCCGCTCGAGGATGGCGGCGCACAGCTCGGCCGCGTTGTCGAACTCCTCCGTGGCCACGGAGCGGTAGCCCTGCTCGGTGAGCGCCGAGAAGGCGTAGACGAGCATGTGGAAGACGTTCCGTATGCGGATCACCGCAGCGACCTACGCAGCCTGTCCGCCCACTCGCGGACCTTGCCGGGCTCGTCGAACCAGTATTCCTTGAGCATCGGGATGAGCTCGTAGTCCACGATCGAGGCGAGGGCCGCGTCGGTGCAGTTATCGGGTTTCATGTTGCAGAAGTAGCTGTGTCCAATGCAGAAGCCCTCGCCGAGGGACTCATCCTCGGCGATCGCGCGGTTGAGGGATTCCACCTCACGCACCAGGGCCTCGAACCTCGGATTATCAAGGCCGGAGCAGTAGTCGCGGAAGCCGTCGGAGTCGAAGGCGGGGCGCAGTTCCACGAAGGCGAAGCGGCGGCGCAGCGCGTAGTCGAGCATGGCGAGGCTGCGGTCCGCAGTGTTCATCATGCCGATAATGTGGACGTTGCGAGGCACGTAGAAGAGCTCGCGGGAGTAGAGGAGCTGAAGTTTGTTCTTCGGTCCGCGTTTATCGCTCTCGATGAGCATGAACAGCTCGCCGAAGATCTTGGAGAGGTTGCCGCGGTTGATCTCATCGATGATGAAGAAGTATGCGTTCTCCTCGTCGTCGGCGGCCTTCTTGCAGAAGGAGTAGAAGGCGCCCTTGACCAGCTCGAACCCCGCGCCGGAGGGCCGGTACCCCTCGATGAAATCCTCGTAGGAGTAGCTCTGGTGGAACTGAACGAGCTTCACGCGCGAAACGTCCTTGACGCCCATCATCGAGTAGGCGAGGCGCTTGGCTGCATAGGTTTTACCGACGCCCGGTGCGCCCTGCAGGATGATGTTCTTCTTCGTGCGCAGCAGGCCCACGATCGCTTCGTAGCGTTCCTCGGACATGTAGACCTCGTTGAGGAATTGCCGGGCGGAGTACTCCGGGAGGATTACTAGCGGTTCCTCACTGTCGACGTCGTCCTCGCTATCCTCGAAGAACGCTTCGATGCGAGCCACCGAGTCGGGGTAATCCGTGATATCGGTGAGGGTCTTCATCGCGAACTGCTGATCGCTTCGCCAGCTCCCCTGACGCGTCCATGACACCTCGCGGAGGTGGGGATACTCGCCGCCATCCGGGTCATAGACATAGTCACCCGTGACGACGCCGCGACCGACGATCTCCTTCAGGCCTCGCTTCACGAAGATAACGTCGCCAGGGTTCATCTCATTCGCAAACTGCCAGACCGCCCGCGCCGAGTTCGTCTGGGACGTATTGTCATCGCGAGTTTCGAGCAGCCGTTGACGCATCTCCTCCTTGGTGGCGTACCCCCTCAGATCACCAAGCTCGTGCCACCCAAGCCCCATAACGCCACGCTTGTAGAACTCGTCCCACATGCAGGCTCCCCGGCCGGGGGCGTAGAGCCAGTAGCGCACGGTCTGCACACCGTCATCGCCGAGAGCCGTCGTCTGCATCATCAACTCCTTGAGAAGCACAGCCATGAGTACTGGCTATCCGTCGTCATGGCCACACCCTACCACCCGGGTGACAGGCGACACGGTTTACGCACACGAGTCCCCAACAGCAAAGCCGGGCCACGCTCTCGCGCGACCCGGCCACTGCCTCGTCAGACAGAGGCGTTTAGGCGACTTCCACCGTCGTAAGGGGAACGCTTCCGCTCAACGTATCCCCCAGTGCATCTTCAGCACGGTCAAGCTCGTAGCGCATCTACAGGTTCATCCAGAATCCCGGGGTTGCACCGAAGTAGCGAGAGAGACGCATCGCAGTGTCGGCCGTAATGCCCCGCTTCCCATGGACGATTTCGTTGATACGACGGGGCGGAACACTGATAGCGACGGCGAGCTTGTGCTGCGTAGTTCCAAAGCCCTCAATGAGGTCCTCCATAAGGACTTCACCCGGGTGAATCGGAGCAATTTTAGTGGTAGTCAACGATCTCAACCCCTTCTGGACCACTACTGCGCAGGTTGTCACACATCACGACTGCCCTCACCACGAACGGCGCGGGTCTGCCCGAACAAGCGAACGCACGCGATTGCTCGACGTCTCCGTCTTCCATCACGTAGTCCTTGCCTTCCATGCGCCCCCACCGTCGGGGACGTGCCCTTGCCTTTGAGGATATGCTCAGAAACGACACGAAACACTAAGAATGCCGCGCAACAATCACGCACATTCTCCCACACCCCAACCAACAACCACGAAAACGTGCACACCCAGCCCCGACCTCGTCGGAGTTTTTGAGAGACGGTCCGTTAGCTCGGGAAGTGCGCCCGCCCGATCCCCTCCAGCTATGCGCGGATATCATCGAAAGGCCGATCCAAATCCAGTATCGGCGCGTCCATCAGGATGCCGCTCGTGGCGTAGGTTGCGCCGGGATGGTCTTTCTCGTCAGTAACCTCATTGAGGAGGAGTCCTGAGACCTCGATACGCTCCCCAGCACGCCCAGGATGAGCACCGCACATCGCTTGGAAAGGCTGACGATCTTTCCAGCCGATTCGCGAGGAAACGGCTTGGCCGATCGCTTCCTATCATAGGGGCGCATCTGCCTCTCAGAAACAACGACTATCCCTGGCTGCGGTTTCAAGCGCGGAAACAATGCGGCCGATAAGTTACCGCTGGGAGCGCTCAACAATTTCGGCGCTAGCAAAAGGAAAGCACACTACCTCAAGATAATCGCAGGCTCGCAAGTCTCTTAAAGCCAATTCATTCTTTCCTTGTCTCCCGGACGGCTCCCCGCGGGTTGGCTGCAGCTACAACGCTTTCAATTCATTGCGCCGCCAGTATTCCAGACGCGTAGGCGAGCGCCCCCATCCCAGTGTAGTGGGATGGGGGCGCTCACTCTTTGCCTCAGCAAGCTGTTAACAGCCGCCGCGGCTCAGCGATATCAAAGATCGCGACGGCGACGCTTCATCGCGATAAGGGCACCACCGGCCCCTACCAGCAAGGAAACGACAATGGCGACCACGACGACGTTCGAAGCGCCTGTCTTGGCCAGCGGCTTGGCGGGAAGCTTCGGCGTCGGCACCGGCGTGTACGTGTTCGTCGCTTTCACGGCAACGACCACGTCCTTGTCAGTGATGGTGACCTTACCGTCATTGGAAAGCTCAGACGCAACCGTATAACCGTCGCGGTTTGCCGTCTGAGCGCGCTCACTCAGCGTGCATGCCGTGCCCGTAGGCACTCGCGGACCCTCCACGATCGTGCCATCACCCGGAACGTCAAGGCGCCCCTCGGTGCCATCCGCACACACGTAGTCGAAAACGAACGTGTCCTGCACGAAAGAATCCTGACCGCCCACAACCGCCTTCGCGACTGAGAAGGAGCCACGATCACGCACGTAGGTGTTGGTGGCAGCAACCTTGACGGTAGCGCTGTCCAACACATTGAAGACCGCAGTACCGTTGTTCACACCGTTGGCAGAGCCGTCAACTGTGAGAACAGTACTCAGGCTGGCACCATTGATAGTGGCATCACGCTCGGAGACGGAGCACGAACCGACGGGGACATCAGAGACAGCGTGGTTCTCGCCGCCCTTGACAACTACCGTTCCCTTCACCTGGGCGACGCCGGAGGTCGGAGTGCACGTGTAGTCGAAGGTGAAACGCGCGTCCTTGGCTAGCTCGGCCCCGTCACCATCCACGGTCTTGGAGATCACGAAACCACCCTTGAGAGGCGTATAGGTGTTAGTCACCGTCACCTCAGGGTTCGGTGTCGCGGTCGCCACGGTTACCTGGCCCGCGGAGTATGCCGTGGCCACGGCATATCCTGCGCGCTGCGCGGTGTCGGCGTTCTCCTTGATGGTGCAGGAAGTACCGAAGGGAAGGGAGGGGCTCTGGACTGCGGTGCCGTTACCAGTCAGCGTCAGGGTGCCAGCCTTTTGTTCCTCAGTGAGCGCCACCGAGTCGTGCGTGCACGCGTACTGCACGTTGAAGGTGTTGTCGGCACCAGTAAAGGCAGCGCCCTCCGTGACCTTCTTCACCGAGAAGGAACCCTTGTTGAGCGTGTAGGTGTTGGTGAAGGTGGCGGCGACCGTCGGTTCGCTAACCAGGCCGATCGTCACGGTCTGGACATCGTGGCCGGTCGGGTCGAGGGTGTAACCGTCAATACCGGCCACTGCAGTGTCCTCAGTCACCTCGCAGGTGGTGCCGACCGGAAACTTTTCAGGGCTGGACACGGGGGTCGAGTTACCCAAGACATCCGTGATCTGCCCCTTTTTCTCGGTCTTGTCCGGAAGGGTGCACGTGTACGTGAAGGAGTACTTTTTCGCGTCCGCCCCCTCGGCGCCGCTGGCTTTCTTGATCACTTGGAATTCATTGTCGGCAGCTCCGACGGTATTCAACAGGTTGACCTTCGTGATCTTCTGGTCTTCGATCGTCAGGCTCGTGCCAGCATCGGTGCCGATGGTGAACTTCGGGTCCTTCCACACATAGCCCGCAGGCAGAGTGGGGTTGGCCGTCGAGGTGTCCTCACGCAGGTTGGTGATCGTCGTACCCATTGGGAACGGCGTAGCAAAGCTAGTCTCCTGGCCCCGCTTGACAACCATCGTGGCCGTGCCGGTGCGCTTGTCAGAATTGAGCGTGCTGCTCTGGTCTTCATTCGTAGGCGGCGTCCATTTCGGGTAGTTGTCTACCGTGGTGCCCGCAGGAAGCTCGTAGTCGAAGGTCACCTTGAAGCTGACATCTGCATCTACGTGTTGGAGATAGTCGGAGGCGATCGTCTTTATGACGCTGAAGGTACCCTCACCTTGCCGCATCTCAACGTCGACGGACCCCGCCACAGTGAAATTCGTAGTCTTCTGCCATCTAAACTTGGTTCCGTCAACCACAATAGTGTTGGTGTAGTCGGTTCCCGGAAGCGCCGTCCCACCGACGAAGAGAGTCTTGTAGGAGATTGAATAGTTCGTCTTTGCCCTGAAAGGGCCCTTGGCTACGATGGTAATCGGAGTCGTTCCATCGGCTGCCATCTGCTCGCACTCACCAGTGACCTCGAAGGTCCCCTGCGCACCGGTCGTTGCCCCTGCCTCCGGTCCTTTGTCCAGAAGGACCCATTGCGAGGGGTTTTCCTCAGATTCGATGGCAGTGAGGTGGATCGACGTCATCGGGCAAGTCATACCCGCGCCGAGCGTATCCTTGAAGGTGATGGTCTGTTCCGTCTGGCCATCAAAGGTCACGCCGAGCGCTTTCATGAAGGTCGGCCCACCGAAGTTGAAGTACCAGTTCGTCTCAGTGTCCCCTTCCTTCATTACTCCGACGTAGCTCTTGTAGAACTGTATGTCCGGACGGTAGGAACTTGTGGACTTGGGGATGCCGCCAGTCCCCGGGAGATCAACGTTGACGGTCTTGTCACGGTTGATGATGAAGGGCAGCTCTTCCTTGCTCGTGTGCGAAACGACACCGAGCTGAAACTTTCCGGTCCCTCGGATGTCCTTGTTTCCAGCCTGGACCAGCGGCGTGATCCCAGCGTCGAACGCGCAAGTCAGAGTGTCGCCTGCGACGGTGCACTGACCCACCGTCTGATCGTCATACTTCATGGGTACCGCAAAGGTCGAGTGGAACTTGAACTCGGCGGGCAAGCTGATTGCGAAGGAGTCACCCTCCTTCGGCGTAATTTTCGAGGCATCCCAGTTGAATGTGAGCAAGGCCAGGCCCTGCACGTAGAGCTCACCGCTCTGCTCCTCGTTGGCAGCGTTCACCTTGGTGAGGCTCAGGTCGCTCACCTCAATCTGAGGGTTGATAGCGGCCATTGCTGGCGCAGCCAGCCCGTGGACCACCATGGCCAGGGCCGCCAGGGCGGTGACGGCAACGCCAGTCAGCCTTGATCTCACTGCCCTCAGTAGCAGGCCGCTAATTGATGTCTGCATGCTTAGACCTTTCACGTTGCAAATGGGATGGGGAAAGGGCGGATGAAGGACACGGCGAAAAGCCCAGTCCTCACGAACATTTACAAAGAAATCTTACCGTGCCTGGCGGACGTATTTCGAGACACTTATAGAACAAGTGTGTGCGAGATCACGTAAACCCGCCCGCTTGAGCGCCATTAGCCCCAAAGGCGCTAGGTCTTTGACCTGCCGTTTTACTGCTGCGGGCTCACAGACGTCCAGTTGGCGGGGATCTACGGCCACCGGATCCCACGTTCCCGTCATCTTTATCACTGAAGGCGCGTCTGACCATCAGGAAATACTCAAGTGCTGAACCGAAACTCCACCACGTCACTACTCCTCGACTTGGTGCATGTCTTGAATTTCCCAACAAGCCTCGGCCACACCCCGAATAAGGAGTACTGCTGCATCAGAGGCGACATTACATCGCCTTGCGACAGTCTCAGCATCACAGCATGACTGCAACCGACTTGACAGAAAGAAGCGCCGCCATTCTCAAAGGAACTTGCCCCTACCCCACAACGATAGGTCAACACGCCACAGCAAGACATCCATCGACAGAGCGTGTGATATGACGTGCATAAATCTAACGACAATCCGAAAACAAGTCTCTTTGGAGAGGTACTACAATGTCAGATAACCCAAACACTGAACACTTACCCGATTCAGAAGCAAACGAGAATCCACTCGATATATCCGATTACCTGACGGACTTCACATCCACCTTTTGCTCTCCTGTCGAGGGTCTACCAATGGACCAAGGCGAGTACATTCGGACTGCAGCGGAATGGACTACCGAAGAAGCTCTTGACCATCTATTCCCCTCCATCGAACCAACCACCTTCGCCGAACTAGCCGAACATTTAAACTCAGAGAGCTCTTTCTGGATAAAATGGAAAGATGAAGACGAGTGAGCAACAATCAACATGCTTTGACATAGTCTCAGAACAGCATAAGGCAACATATATATTCCAAAACTTCTCACCCACCACCCGTAAGCGAGTCTTCATAGTTGAGTGCGGGTGAGTGTCTGGTCCTGCGACAATGAGGATTTCGCATACCCGCTGCTTACTGCGCTCGCAGCTCGCACGCACGGTTCGTCAATCAAATTCGACAAGGCCGTTGATAGCTACGTCAGTCTTGACCGATATCCACATCTCCAATATTCACGCTTTGCCAACTAACAACGCCCAACGGTTCTCATAGCACTCATGGAATCTTTCTGGGTGAGAAACAGCCCACCCACACACAGAACAATTCACGTCCTTCCCTCAGACATTGAATCTGAATTCCACGACATCTCCGTCTTCCATGACGTAGTCCTTGCCTTCCATGCGGACCTTGCCGGCGGCCTTCGCGGCGGCCATGGAGCCGGCCTCGACCAGGTCGTCGAAGGAGACGACCTCGGCCTTGATGAAGCCCTTCTCGAAGTCCGTGTGGATGACGCCGGCGGCCTTGGGGGCGGTGTCGCCCTTGTGGATCGTCCAGGCGCGCGCTTCCTTCTCACCGGCGGTGAGGTAGGTCTGCAGGCCGAGGGTGTCGAAGCCGACGCGGGCCAGCTTGTCCAGGCCGGACTCGTCCTGGCCGGACTCGGCGAGCATCTCGCGGGCGTCCTCGTCGTCGAGCTCGACCAGCTCAGCCTCAAACTGGGCGTCCAGGAAGATGGCCTCGGCGGGCGCGACGAGGGCGCGCAGTTCGTCCTTCATCTCCTCGTTGTCCATCTCGGCGGCGTCCATGTTGAACACGAAGATAAACGGCTTGGAGGTCATGAGCTGGAAGGTGCGCAGCGCGTCCTGGTCCAGCTTGGCGCCCTCGGGGCCGGACAGCAGCTCGCCGCGCTCAAGGAGTTCAAGAGCCGCTCGCGCGGTCTCGAGGACGATCGGCTCGGTCTTCTTACCGCGCACCTCCTTCTCGAGGCGCGGGATCTGCTTTTCGATCGTCTGCATGTCGGCGAGGATCAGCTCGGTCTTGATGGTCTCGATGTCCGAGGCCGGGTCCACCTTGCCGTCAACGTGCACGACGTCGGGGTCGGAGAAGGCGCGCGTGACCTGGCAGATCGCGTCTGCTTCGCGGATGTTGGCGAGGAACTGGTTGCCCAGGCCCTCACCCTCGGAGGCGCCGCGCACGATGCCGGCGATGTCCACGAAGGACACGGTGGCGGGCAGGATGCGCTGGGAGCCGAAGATCTCCGCGAGCTTGTTCAGGCGCGGGTCGGGCAGGGGGACGACGCCGACGTTGGGCTCGATGGTCGCGAAGGGGTAGTTCGCGGCGAGCACAGTCGCGCGGGTCAGGGCGTTGAACAGGGTGGACTTGCCGACGTTGGGCAGTCCGGCGATACCGATAGTAAGAGACACGCCCCCATCCTATCGGAGCAGGCCCGGTGGTGTTGCCCTACTTCGTGTGGTTTGGCCCGGCGACGCGGGGCGCGTGAGGACGCGCGGGCGCCATGCCGGCATTCTTGAGGTCGGCGCGCAGGTCGCGGGGCAGCGCGAAGGTCGTCGATTCGGTTTCGGTGCGGGCCACCTCGACGGTGGGGAATCCGCGCTCCTGCAGCCATTCGATGACCTCGCGTACGAGGATCTCGGGCACGGACGCGCCGGAGGTGAGACCCACGGTGCGGGCACCCTCGAACCAGGATTCCTGCAGCTCGTCGGCCTTGTCGACGCGGTAGGCGGCGCCCGCCCCGGCCTCGAGCGCGACCTCGACGAGGCGCACAGAGTTCGACGAGTTCGCCGAGCCGACGACGACCATGACGTCCACCTGGGGCGCGATGTGCTTGACCGCGCCCTGGCGGTTCTGGGTGGCGTAGCAGATGTCGTCCGACGGCGGGTCGATGAGCTGCGGGAATCGCTGGCGCAGGCGGTCCACGGTCTCGCGGGTCTCGTCGACGGAGAGCGTGGTCTGGGAGATCCACACGACGCGCGAGGGGTCGCGCACGACGACGTTATCGACCTCGTCGGGGGTGCCGACAACCTGGATGTGATCGGGGGCCTCGCCGAAGGTGCCCTCGACCTCCTCGTGGCCCTGATGGCCCACCAGGATGATGTCGTAGTCTTCCTTCGCGAAGCGCACGGCCTCGCGGTGCACCTTGGTCACGAGCGGGCAGGTCGCGTCGATCGTCGCCAGGTGGCGGGTGGCTGCCGAGGCGTGCACCGCCGGGGAGACGCCGTGCGCGGAAAAGACGACGCGGGCGCCCTCGGGCACCTCGTCGGTCTCCTGCACGAAGATCGCCCCGCGCTTGGTCAGCGACTCGACGACGAACTTGTTGTGGACGATTTCCTTACGCACGTACACGGGCGCGCCGTACAGCTCGAGGGCCTTCTCGACGACGTCGACGGCACGATCCACCCCGGCGCAGTATCCGCGGGGCGCGGCCAAGAGGATGCGCCCGCTGCCCTCGCCGCGTCCTTCGGGCAGGGGAACCTCGGCGCTGGCGTGCAGGTCGACGTTTTCACTCATGCCCACAACCCTATCGCTCGGGGCGCCGGGCGTGCGCGGGGGCCAGGGAATCGCACACGTCGCC